>Ga0114918_10001727_pt1 | contig 19566 bp, 34 predicted proteins | sample LantaG_FD_87015 | JGI IMG/M metagenome (GOLD analysis project Ga0114918, IMG submission 87015) | Deep subsurface microbial communities from Baltic Sea to uncover new lineages of life (NeLLi) - Landsort_02402 metaG | ecosystem: Environmental > Aquatic > Marine > Oceanic > Sediment | place... | reverse complement strand
TGTGTGGTGGCTTAATATGAATGTTAGAATGCGTTCACATGATGCGTACAAGGCAGCATTTATGAATATGTTTGCATTTATTCAGCTTCAACAGCATATCGCTGATAGAGTTTCGGAATTAGCCGGTAAAACTGTAAAACTTGGACGTTATGTTCATATAGCTGATAGTTATCATTTATATGGTTCATATTTTGGAGAGTTCGAGGGCCGTTTTTTGAAGAATTATAAAGAACGTAAGTTTGAAGATAGAGTTTTTAATTATGCTGATGTAAAACCGATTATGGATGAATCTATTCCTGCTATATTGAATAAAATTGAAGGATGGGACGTTTAAAATAGAACGAAAAATATTTGGAGATAATTATGTCTGATATTACTAACGGTACGATTTTATTAGATTTTTGGGCACCATGGTGTGGTCCATGTAAAATTCTTAAACCTATAGTAGAAAAAATAGAAAAAGAACGAGACGATGTTATTCTTATTAAAATAAACATAGAGGAAGATCAAGAAACACCACGAAAATATAAAGTGAAATCTGTACCTTGTTTTATTCTATTGCAGGATGGGAAGGAACAAACTAGGATAAGTGGTATTATCACTGAAGAAAAAGTTCTTGAAATTCTTCCTTAATAAAAAGGATATTATATGTCTAGACATGCAAGACAAGCAAATTCAAAAGAAATGAATCCAACTGAAGCTCTATTTGGGTTTATGAGTTGGTTAACTACTAGAGAAGACCCAGTGACTTTAAGTTCTCATAATGAACCTACGGATATTTTGTCATTATTAGAAGAATGGATTGACGAGCACGATCTTCCTGAATGTAGATTAGGTTGGGAAGAATCTATTCATAATATGAATAATAGACATAAGTCTGGAATTTCTCATACACCACCAATTCATTTAATGACATGATCGTTAATTTAATGTCGATGTAGTTTAGTTGTTTAGGATAAATCTAGTATTGTGATTGTTGGTTTGAACCTTTTCGTTGTTTCAATTTCAAGGGGAAAGAAATGGAATATATTAAAATTCTTGATATAGAAACTTTTGAAAGATTATCTGAGCCTACAGACTTTTTTGACAAAACTAGAATTGCGATGCAGAAATTAAGAGATAGCGGAGAGTGGGACAAAATTAGAAAAGAGCGTCAAAAAACATGGTTGATGGTATCTAATCAAATTGTCGGGCAGATGCCAAGTTACCTCAGTTGGTAGAGAATCTGATTTATTGATGTTCGTATAAAAAAAGAGCCGGGTAAATGCGTACTACCAGATGTTAGGGTTGTGTCCTTATATGGGTTTAAGGATGAATGTCTGCGGTTGTGCTGCCAATTAGAAAGATCAGGAACCAAGAGGGCTTTCCCGTTAAGGCTTGTCACCCTATTAGACGAAAGACGGGATAAAAAAGCTGAGCCTCAAAAAGTAGTACGTTTTTTATGCGAACATAAAATTTAAATATGCCAAGTTACCTCAGTTGGTAGAGGAGCTGATTTGTCGAGGATACGAGTGCAATAATGCGTGTTTTCGCCAATCAGCATGTCGCCGGTTCGATCCCGGCACTTGGCTCCATTTGTCGATGTGTAGACGATCAATAAAATCGCATGGCTCAATAGTTAGTAATCCATAACTGTAGGATGCATGGACCTACATGGTGAGTCGTTGGTGGCGAATCGAGATTCCAACCGACAAAATAGGAGATGAAAATGAATGTAAATAAAGAATTTATTGAAAAATGTAAACAACATTTGGTTGAATTTATTATCGTCAACCCTGGGGGAAGCTTTTGATGATTTTTTCTTAGGGCCGAAATGGTCAAGAGAACATAGAGAGGAAACTAGGGACTCTCTATACAAAGAAGAGTCTGATCTTCCTAGTGTTGAAGAATTTGAGAAGCCTGTGAGAATTTTTGATAATTGGGAATGTTATGATGATGATTATGAATATATGGAAGAAGATAAGCATATATCTTTTGAATGCGCAGAATATGATGGACAACTTAAAGGTTATGTTCATTTTGATGATAGTGGAGAAATAACTTCAATAGAAGTTTGTGGAGAGTAAGTATATGCTAAAGTGGCTGAGTGGACTAAAGCAGCACTCCCGTAAAGTGCCGAGTTATAAAAACTCCGTGGGTTCAAATCCCACCTTTAGCTCCAAAAAAGGAAATAAATATTGAAACCTTATTGCTGGCATAAGAAAAATGGTTCAAGCAAACTTCATCCTGCTGATAAGTGTGATATTTGTGCTGAAAATGCTAAAAATACTAAAACAGCTAGAAGAATGAAAGATAAAAGTGAATTGAAAAAAGAATTGGAAGAATATTATGGAAATTTCTCAAACAAAAATGAGAAAAGAACTTGAATTTGAAATAGCTGCTCTAATTCTTAAATATGAAAAAGAAGGTGGAAATTCTTTTCATCATATTAAAGTAGAATCTTTTTCTTCTGTTGAAGAGGGACATGTTGTGTATGTTGAAATTGTGGAGGATTGAATATGAAAGAAGTGATTATGATTGTGGGACTTCCTGCTAGTGGGAAGAGTACATTAGTACATCAATATCCTGACTATAGAATATTGAATAGAGATACTACAGGTGGAAATTTAAATAGTCTTCTTGGGCCAATGAGAGAAGCATTAGTTGAAAATGATGAATGTGTTCTTCTTGATAATCTTAATGCAACAGTTAGTAGTAGAAAACCTTTTCTTGATCTCGCAAAAGAATTAGGAGTTCCAGTTCATTGTGAGTGGATGACTACTAGTGCAGAAGATTGTCAAATCAATGCTCTTTTAAGAATGTATAAACGTTATGGTCAAGTTTTTCTTCACCCAGATGACATTAAAGTTAATGGTAGGGCACAATGTGATTCTAATATTTTTCCAATTAGTGTGATATTTCATTACAAAAAAGTTTTTGAAAAACCTACTAAAGATGAAGGATTTGTTTCAATTAATAAAATTGTTTTTAATAGACAATGGGATAGAACAGAATTTGTTAATAAAGCTTTATTTCTTGATTATGATGGTACAGTTAGAGATGTTATTAATGGAGAATATAAATTTCCCACAAAAGAAAGTGAAGTTAAAATTCTTCCTAATGTTAAAGAAACGTTAAAGAAATATGTAGAAAATGATTTTCTTATTTTTGGAGTTTCAAATCAGTCTGGTATTGCTAGAGGACAAGTGTCTGATATTAATGTTAGAAAGTGTTTTGCTGAAACTAATAGGCAAATTGGGATAGACATTCCAGTTTCATATTGTCCTCATAATGTTCCGCCTGTTTGTTATTGTCGCAAGCCTCAGTCAGGTTTGGCTATTCCTATTATCTGCTCTAATAAAATTAATGTTAAACAAAGTCTTGTTGTTGGTGATCAAACAACAGATATGACTTTTGGAAAAAGGCTTGGGATGAAGACAGTGAAAGCCGAGGAGTTTTTTGGATGGTAAAAAAAGAGGAGTTTTTCGGATGGTAAAAAAATATGACAAAGATCCGATAGAAAAGTATGTTTTAGAATCCTGTAAAAACGATGACTACAAAAAAGCTAGAAAATTAGGATTAACACAAATAGATCGTTGGTCAATGGGAATGGACCATCATCCTAAATCTGTTTCTTTAATGAAATTTTTGTGCGAACATGATTTTTGTGATTATGGAGATTATTTCTATTGGAAAATGGGAGGAGATGGCGACAATGGTGAAACATTGATGTATCAGATGGATGCATTTTTTGAAATGATTGATATTGAAAACGGATCAGAATGAGTTTTATGTTTAAATTTATAAAATATTTTTGTGAATTATTAATGTGGTTTTGTTTTTTTAGTTGTCCTAAATGTAGAAAATATCCTCCTGTGGATTATTGTTGCAGCTCATGCTATGCTATATATCCAATGTATATCAAACCAAAATTGAAATAAATATAAAGAACAAAAAGGGTGATTTGGAACGACAGAAAAACAGAATGGTAGAACATTGTGCCAAAAGCGGATACAAAGTTGATTACATACTAGAAGATGTTGGCTCAGGATTATCAGGAACAAGACCGAAGCTAAAGAAATTGTTTAAATTAGTAGTAGAAGAAAGAAAAATATCTAAAGTTGTAGTTGAACACAAAGACAGATTGGCAAGATTTCAGTTAGAAGTATTTGAAGAATTTTTCGGAGCATTTGATGTCAATATAGAATATGTTGACGATGGAGAAAACTTACCATATGAACAAGAATTTGCAAGAGATATTATGGCGTTAATATCATCTTTTAGTGGAAAGTTCTATGGCAAAAGATCAGCCGATAGGAGAAAAAAGAAATGAAAATATATAAATTTGATCAGTTTGTAAAAGAATCTATGATGAAACCTCCTTCTTTTGGATATCATATTACGTATATGAGTAGATTGAATAATATCTTGAAACGGGGGATGTTTTTACCAAGAAACATGAATCCCAATTGGATAAGAACACATCCAGAAAATGCAATCTATTTATTTACAGATCCACAATATGCAAATTTTTTCGCAAATCATATTGGATTAGATAGACATAAGAACTGGGTAATACTTAAGGTTAGTAATTTAGACCCAAAGTTTATAGGTGCAGATGATGATTTTGGCGATACGTGGGAAGAATCAATTATCAATTCTCATTCGTTTTCCTACGGGAAAACTATTCCACCTCAAGATATTATGGTGTTTGATAAAGCCGAAGCAACTGAAATTGAAAGACATGATGAGTTTGAAAGACACATTAATGATTCAGATCAATTAGAAAATAATTCGAACTAATTATAACATGAAGATAATCAGATCAACTAAGTGTAGTACTAAGTTTGCTACGAATAAAAAGAAAGAAGAACTACAAACCGTACTTCAAGAGTATGGTAAAATAGCTAATATTTTCATTGATTATTTTTGGAATAAGGAAGTTAGGAAAACTGAACTTCTCAAACCAATAGTTGACATTCCTGATACTTGGTTATCTGCTCGTTTAAGAAAAGTGGCGGCTAGGAATATTTTGGAACGATTCTTCACAGGAAAATACGGTTCCTGTTACAAACCTAAAAATGAGACAGTTTTGGAATGTCCAGAAATGTCTACTTTATAAGGAAAGGTTTATGAAAAATGAAAATTAGAAATGGTTTTGTCAGCAATTCAAGTTCAAGCAGTTTTTTAATTAGATATTGGGATTTTCATGAACAAAAAGTGTTTTTGACTGAAGAACAAATTAAAAAACTTGAAGATTATGGATTCAAACCTGTTAATACTTATAGTATAATGGACATTGAATGTGCAGATTGGAAACTTGAATCTCTTGCTCCCGATGAAAATTGGACTGAGCCTCCTTTATCTTATGGATTTGGTGTGACATGTAATCAATCTGATGTTGTTGAGTGGCTTGTTGCTAATGAAATTCCTTTTAAAGCTCTTTGTCATTATGGTCATGAGAGTATTATTTTTGATGGTGAAAAAATATATACCATTCCTAATTTTGGAATAGAGGCTGAGATGTACGGTGTTGATAGTGTTGATGAGTATTTCGATAATAAAAAAACATTAAAGAAAAAAGATATAGTGAAAGTGAGGAGTAAAAATGAGTACAAAAAAACTACGGAAAGCATTCTTAATTTGTCCAGTGAGGGGTCATGATCCAAAAGAGACTGAAGCGATTGTTAAATGGTTAGAAAACAATGGTTGGAGTGTTCATTGGCCTCCTAGAGACACTGATCAGGAAGACTCTGAAACAGGTGGATTTAGAATTTGCGTAGACAACGGAAATGCTCTTGAAGAAGCAGACAGAGTGTTTTTTGTTTGGAATGGGCAGAGTCAAGGTTGTCTTTTTGATCTTGGTGCCGCTTTTGCACTGAATAAGTCTTTGACTGTTATCGAAGCACCACCGAATGTAGAAAATGGTAAGTCTTTTCAAAACATGGCTAGGACTTGGGAGATAATTGGTCAGACTGAAGATGGAGATGACAATGGATTTTGCGCTAATCTAGCTCAATATAAAAGGAAGAGAAAAAATGAGATTAGTGATTATTGAAAGTCCTTATGCTGGCGATATTGCAAAGAATATTGAATATGCTAGAGCGTGTATAAGAGATTCGCTTTTAAGAGGCGAAGCCCCTATTGCGAGTCATCTGCTATATACCCAGACAGGTATTTTAAGGGATGAAATACCAGAAGAGAGACAGCATGGAATTGATGCTGGTTTTGCTTGGCATAAAGTTGCTGAAGCTTCTGTTGTCTATACTGATATGGGAATTTCTAAAGGAATGGAATATGGAATAGATAATGCTAAGAAGATGGGCATTCCAATTGAATATAGGAAAATAAAAGGAGAATGAATATGACGAATCAAAATATTGTTGATGTTATGAATGATTTATTTAAAACAGATCCCAATGCAATTGATGCGATACTGTGTAATCGTGTACCAGTAAATCAAAAAAGGTTAGATCATCCGACTGCTATGTGTTCTTGCAAAAATGAACAATGTGATTTCCCAACTATTGGTTTATTAGGAATATTAAATGCAATTGCTTCTGTTGATGACGGTGTAATTAAAGCCTGTTATGATAGCGATAGTTATTGTCTTACACACTTTGAATTAGCATAAATATTGGATAAAATATGAGACGGATACAATTTGGATTTACAATGATTATATGTGGTAGAAAAAATGCATAATACAACTATAATAACAAAGTCTGGAGAGATATATAATGGTCCAATCTGGGTTTGGAGACCTCAAGAAAATTGGTTTTCTATTCTTTGGGAAAATAATGAGGAAGTTTTTTCTTTTGATGATGTTAAATCTGTAATTACTTATGGTGAGAGAATGAGTATAAATAAAATAGGCGATCAAGATGAATTACAAAGAGCAAGAAAAATGCTTGCGAGAGGAAGAAAGTATAGATGGAAAGGATATCCTTCAGAGAAATTTCAATGGGAATAAAAAGGAGGCATAGAAATGTTACAAACAGTACATTGTGAATGTGGTGAAAATCAAATGGAGTTTTATTGACTGATGTCGTTCGTGATGATAGAAATCTTTTAGATCAATTATAATAGGATAATAACTATGAGTTGGTACAAGCAAGCAAATTTCAATCCTATTTTGCTTGGTTTCATGTCGGCGGGGAGGAAAGAGTTAGGATATTAGATAAAGAAGCGGTTGAATATGAAAAAAACTTATGAACAAATCAAAAGAACTGGTCGAAGGGTAATAGCAGAAAAAGTCAAATTATATTGGCATAAAGGCTGTATTTGTCATAGGATAGGAAATTATGTTAGTGTTAGTTCTGAACAATTTCATTTTGTGTACGAGATGAGGTTGATGAGAGATCGATGGAAGCCAGTTCCTGTTTTTATAGAAGCGGTTTATTGAATAAGTTTATGACTGCGTAGCTCAGTTAGGATAATAATTATGAGTTGGTACAAGCAAGCAAATTTCAATCCTATTTTAGATGAATATATTATTTTTGTAAATGATCCTAATAATGTTAATGCAATTGTAGAACAAGATGAAAATTCTCAAGTTTTTGAATTTGATTCTTCCTGGCCACAGGCTTTTAAAGATTTTTTTAATGATTTAAGAAGTGCTCTTTTATATGAGAAAAAACATCCTGAAATTATTGAAGAATGGTTAAATGGGAAATCATTGCATCAAAGAATTGAGGAAGCATCTATTCCTCCATTAAGTATTGCAGATAATAAGGCAAAACAAGTTGCTGATGTTTATAGACTTATTAATAGTGGAGGTCATTCTGTTAAAGATGGTGTTATATTAGTTAATATATTAATTAACGGAAAATGACCTGTTACAACGGCATTTAGTTCTATCTACTTCACTCCGGAAAAGACTTTTCTTCTGTATAATGAATATGAATTTTATTGGAGAAAAATAATGACAAATGAAGAATTACATAAAAAGTATTACGTTGGATTCGCTGCTGAACTTGCTAGAAGTGATCTGTTTCTTTCAGAAGATATTTCAGATGAAGATGCTATTCGCAAGGCTCTTAGTGATAAAATAGATATTCATATGTTTAAGCGCAGTCCAAGAAGATTGCCTAGAGTTGTAAAAACGATTGGAATGCTTAGACAAATGGATCCTGTTACAATTTTGGAAGCTGGATGTGGGAAAGGAGTTTTTCTTTGGACTTTGGCTAATGAGTTCCCAAACTTATCTATTCATGCAGAAGATATAAATAAAACTCATTTTGAAAGAATTTGTAAAGTTTCTCAAAGACGTTTTCAAAATATTAATGCTGGAATGGTTGATTTAGAGAAAGATGATACATGGCTTCTTATTCCTGATGCTTATGATGTTGTTACTTGTCTTGAGGTACTTGAACATATTCATAATTGGCCAAAAGCCGTTGAGTATGTGTGTAAATCTGCTCGTAAGTTTGTGATTTTTTCATTTCCATCAAAAGAAGATAATAATATTGAACATATCCATTTATTAGATAAAAGAGAAGTAGCAGAAGTTATTATGCAACAAGGGAGAATGAGAATTCCAAGATTTGAGCATGTCAATGGACATACTTTTGTAATAGCACGTAAGGAAATTAAAATATGAATTTAACGAAGAAAAGTAGATTTTTGAGTCTTATTTTAAGACATGATCCAGAATCAGTTGGAATAGTATTGGATAAGAATGGTTGGGCCGATGTTAAAGATATTTTATCAGTTTCTGACTTATCTATTTTTCAATTAAATGAAGTTGTTTCAACTAATAATAAAAAACGATTTGAATTTAATGAAAATCAAACTAAGATAAGAGCTAGACAAGGACATTCAGTTAAAGTGGATGTTGAGCTTGAAAAAAAGACTCCTCCGAAAGTTTTGTATCATGGAACAAAATCAAAGAATTTCATTGCCATACAGAAAAATGGTTTGATGAAAATGAATAGGTTGCATGTTCATCTTTCTAAGGATGAGCGTACTGCTTTGACAGTGGCTGACCGTAGGTCTGGTTCTTCAGTTATTATCCAGGTTGATGCTTTAAGAATGCATGCGGATGGTTATGATTTTTTCCTTTCTAATAATGGGGTATGGTTGACTGAATGTGTTCCGCCAGAATATTTAATGGTTTTTTCTTGGCCTAAAAAAGGAGAATGATTATGTTAAGTGATTGGATGAAACAGAATTTTTATGTGTTTATTGATTTTGAAACGACTGGAGTGCCAGCAGAAGCTCATTATCCTATTCAGGTTGGAATGATTGTTACGGATAGTATGTTTCAGGTTGTTGGAACGTATCAATCTATGATTGGTTGGGATGATCTGATAAAAGAAATTAAAGAAATTAAGCCATTGCAGTGGCCTGAAAAATATAAAGATGCAGAGCAGTATCATAAAATTAGTGTAATTCGATATAATATGGAAGGAAATGAAAACCCGAATTATGTGGTTGTTCATACCATACAAGACATTTTGAATAAGATATTGCAGAATTATCATATTGAAGATTTTCGGATAATATTGATTTCAGATAACATCCAATTTGAGTGGCAGTTACTTAGAAGAATGTTTAGAGAAGCAGATTCTGCCCCTTGGCCTTTTCATTATTGTGGATGGGACACTTCACTCCTGCTTAATACAGTTGGAGTAGGAGATCCAGAGAATCCTCCGCATGATGCTCTTATGGATGCATCAGGTATGCATTTAGCCGTTGTAAGGTCATTAGAGAAGCTAGGATTTTACGAAAAAAATATGGAGAGAACAAAATGACTATCAGAGCTAGAGAAGTTGAAGATCCAAGAGATTTTTCTACTGAAGAACTTTTAAATCAAGGATTTGAAAAATGGGAAAATAGAGGATGTAAAACATTATATCTTTTTCCTGACTCTTGGTATGATAAAATTCCTGATGATTATTCTATTACAAATATTTTTTGGGAAGAAAATAAATTTGAATTTAGAACTACATCTGATGATACAAGAGAAGGATTACTTGCATTTGGTATTGTCAAGGAGATTAGTGAGTAATTAGATATGAGAAGTAATCTTAATCCAAAATGGACAGTTTTTATAATGAAATAGGAAAACTTGTTAAATTTTCTTTGCCGAATGGTTATTGGGAATTGCTTCAATATAATAAGAAAGATCAATTTATTTTTCGTTATATGGTTAATGGTTGGTGGGAAAAACATGAATTGGACCAGCATGGAGAGTTAATATCAATTGAATTTTCTACTGGTTTTAAATCAATTTGGGATCTTATTGATGGTAAATATGTTATTCGAAATGAATGGAGTTAAAATTTAATATGTTTTGGATGTGCAAAATTTTTGGTCATAAATTTGTTTTCAAGAATCCATATGAATGTGAGGATGAAAATAAAGTCATTGAAGTAATTAAAAATAATAATATTTGTGTTAGGTGCGGTTATTTTGAAGAAGAAGAGTATGAAACAAGAAAGAGTACTTATTATTTAATTAATACTGTAAAAAATTGTAGAAAGTAAATTTAAAAATGAAAAATCAAAATACAAAATTTTATAGCTATCCTAGAACTCAGCATATTGAGGGTTCTAATGATCAGATAGGTGATGATCTTGAGAAAGTTCCTTTTGAACAGTTGAAAGGAAAACATCTTGTAGTCGAGGAGAAGGTAGACGGACAACAAAGTGCTATTAGTTTTTCTTCTGATGGAGAACTTTTGCTTCAAAGCAGAGGTCATTATCTAACTGGCGGTTATGGAGAAAGACATTTCTCTCTTCTTAAACAAATGGCAAGTGCTCATAGGTCTATTTTAGAATCTATTTTATATGATAGGTATGTTATGTATGGTGAATGGCTTTATGCTAAACACACTATTTTTTATAATAAATTAGAATCATACTTCATGGAGTTCGATGTGTTTGATAAGGATAGAGAAGTTTTTCTTTCTACTATAGAGAGAACAAATTTATTAGTCGAACTTAATGATGCTGGTTTATCTTTTCCTCCTGTTAGAGTGTTATATCAGGGAAAAGTAGATTCTTATGATAGACTTATTCATTTCGTTGGTGATTCTGGATTTGTGGATCATAATATAATACATTCTGATTTTGAAGATACAGTTGCTCAAAGTAATAATGCGAAACTGGATGTTGAATTAGAAAATACTGATTTGACTGGAGTTATGGAAGGTCTTTATATTAAAGTAGAAGAAGATGGAATAGTTAAGGAACGATACAAGTTTGTTAGAAGTTCTTTCACTCAAAAAGTTATAGATTCTGAGAGACATTGGCAAAGTCGCCCTATTGTTCGTAACATTGTTGATGTATAATGTAACAAACATGGAGAGCGAATATGATACGAACTGTTGAACGCTTAATTAAATATTATGATCAAGAAACTAAAGTTAAAGCAGTTGAATTGGGAGATTTTACAGGCAGTGATGCGTTTAGTTTACTTGAGAAATGTCCTGGATTAGTTTTGCATTGGGTTTGTCCTTGGAGACAGATGATTCAGAATTCTAATTGTGGAATTACAGAAGAAAAATTAACTGAACGATACGAAGAGGGCAAAAAGAATCTGGAGAAATTTAATAATCGTTTTCAAGTAATTAATGGTTATTATAATGAAGCTTCATATTCATTTAAAGATGATTCTTTAGATTTTGTATTTTTTAATAATGTATATGATGATGATGAAGAAAAAATAAAACAAGACATTTTACTTTGGATTCCTAAAGTAAAAGATGAAGGAATGGTTATTGGATCTTTTTGTCATATTCATAAATTCAAATCTATGATTATTTTTTTTAGTAAAAAATTAGATTTTGTTTTTTTTGATGAGGGTACTTGGGTATTAAGTCCAATTAATCAAGAATTAAGAGAATGGGCTATAGAGAACTCGAAAAGAGAAGGAGATTGGAATGAATCAGGCTATTTTGAATCAACTAGACCCGACCTTAGACCAAGAAATTAGAAGTGTCAATTTGACAGATTTACCAGAATTTGCCAAGGATAGTTGTAAAAAATGTTATGGTCGAGGATGGCGTAAAAAGGTTAAATGTGAAGGCAGGGGACAGTGGGTCTTTGATCATTACGATATTTGTTCATGTGTTCTTAAGAACAAAAGACTTCCTGAGTTATGGGAAAAAGTTAATAAGGCTGAAGAAGCAAAAAAGAAAAAGTCTGAGCTTGATGAGCTTATGAATAAAGCTGAATCTGAGCGAGAGAATCAGGTCGAAACAGAAGAAGTTATTGAAGCTGAAGTTGTTGAAGTTGAATAATATATTCACTTCTGGAAAATTAAAAAAATAATATTATGAATAAGACAGAATTTGGGATTGTCCAAATTGTGGTTCCGAGTTGGATAGAGATATAAATGCTTTAGAGAATATTCTGGAACAAGGATTAATTATATATTTTGGTTGCGGAACGCAGTCGAAAGCAAAAGAGAAACGTCCACAGAGCAAAGAAAAACATAAAATATTAGAAAAGAGGGAATGTGCACTTTTGGCCAGGCTCAAGGAGAAGTATGAAAAATAAGATTAAAAAGATTATAAAAGATGAAGAATTGAAACATATTCATGGATGGTTATACTTTTATGAACGTGATGTTAAGTGCTGTTCAGAAGTGATAAAAAGGAAGAATTGTAGTGGAAAATGAATATGAAATTGGAGTATGTGAATTGTGTGAACGAGAACCGATTGAGATTACCGCTCACCATTTGGTTCCAAAAACAACTCACGGAAATAAATATGTTAAGAAAAATTTTTCTGTTGAAGAGATGAACACCACGGTAAATCTATGTAAAGCTTGCCATAAAACAGTGCATGCAACATTTACAGAAAAAGAATTGTCTAGATCATATTTTACTTTTGATTCATTGAGAAATGATGAGATGATTGTAAAATTTGTTAATTGGGTTAGAAAACAATCTATTGATAAAAGAGTTAAAGTTAGTTGGACAAATGACAGGAGAATAAAAAATGGCTAAAAAAAGTATAGCTGATTTAGAAAGATATCGTGGTTTTTTAGTAAAAATTATGAATATGAAAATCGAAAGATGTCGTGAAAATGTATTCGTTGTTGGGGAGGTAGATAGATTTGATTTAATTGAAGAATTATCTATGATTAGGGATCTGTCAAGATCAGACTATTTGATTATTTATGAAATGACAATGGCAAAAATGTCTAATTCAATTCAAATTGAAAATCAAGAAATTTCACTTTATCAAGCAGATCAAATGATTTGGCAGAAAAGCGGTGAACAAAGTATTTTACAAAGAATGTTGGATATTCTTAATGATGGTAAAAATAGTCTTGAAATGATGCGATTAAAGCAACAGAATATTTCTCAAGAATTTTTGATTTCTAGAATTGAAGAACTTGAAAAAGACATATATATTATTAGAGATAAAATAAAACGCGCAGAAGCAACAGTTATAATTGAAGTTAATATGAATGAATTAGTTCCTCATTTTCTTGCTAGAAATAAGGTAGAAAATTTAGAAGTATCTAAGCCTGAGGTGATCGAGGTCACCGAAATGGATGAGACAGATGATTCCTCTCTTGTGTAATTCGTTTATAGCAAATTTACTATATGAATTTGCAATTACAACTCCTTGAACTCTGTCGTAAAGTCTATTAATTAATTGTAGTTTAAAATTCAAACAGTATTTTCCTATTTGACCTACAACGGCATGTGTGGCTTTTGATAGTTTAAATTCTATTGGAAAAAGTGTTCCAAGATCATTTTGTGATACCATATCGCATTTATCTTGGGATTTTTTGCTTCCGCAAGGACATTCTATTGATTTTAATTTAATTTTCCCACCTAGAAATTTTTCTAACATTGTTTGATTTTTTGCCACATGTTTTACTATTAATGCTTCTTTTTCTATCTCAGTTTCATTCATTTCTATTTCCTGTTCAACAGGCACAAACTCCTCAAAAACTTCAAAAAATTTTCCCATTTCAACTTGTTGTTTTATAAGTTTAAATATATTTAATTTTTCTGGTGTAAAAAAGGATTGAAACGCATATTTATTATGTGTTTTTTTATATTCATTTTCCATTAAATTAAAGTACATTTCCATGTTTTTAAAGTTTCCTAAAAGGGAAGCGTTATAACATTTATAATATAATACACTAATAAGTCCAATAGATTCTGATTCAATTTTCATATTCAACTCCTTTTTCATTTATATTCAAAATAATTTTTTTTGAATCCTTTAAATTAAAGGAAATAAGAGATTATAAAAAGAAGATATATTATAGAATTGAAAATCTATAATTAAAAGAGGTGAATATGAAAAATAAAGATGTGTTTTATCTTCAACACAAGTTGCCTTGGGAAAGTGAATGGGATGATGTGGAAAAAGGTATATCTACTGATTGTGAGAAATTTACAAAAATTTTAGAAAAAGAACCATTGCATCTAATTGAAACAGAATATCGAATTATAATAAAAAAAGAAATAAAACTACGTAATAATAAAAAAGAAGTTAAATGCCCGATGTGTATAATGAATGGTTCACAAATAGCCTCTAGTTTAAGAGAGCAAAAACAGAGAAACAACTAATGCAAAACGAAGTTATCAAAATAGGTAATGCCTCTTTTTTATCACAAACAGATAAAACATTAATTAAGAGAATTTTAAATTCTGATTTTGAGATAAATGATGATTGGAGTGGCAATAGATCTAAACTTACTTTTGACTCTTCTTCTGAATCTGTTTTAGTAGAAGATGGAATGCAAGTTATTTCCAATGTCGTTGATGCATCTATTTCGGTTGTGAAAATATATATGGCTAAATATAGAAAAGGTTCTTGTAGTTGGGATGATGTTATCTATTATGGTATATTAGATGAATATGAAAGTGTTGATTTAGATAAATGGATTTTTTTGTACGCTAATGAACAATATTGTGTATATAGAATATTTTCTTATACATTGCCAATTACTCTTCCTTTTGATGGAGCTTATCCGCCTGTTTCTAATGCTCCATTTATTAAATATGAATATTTTAGTAATATTTGGCAAAGAAGACAGTGCCAGTTTAAGTATGATGCATTAGTAGTTTCATTAGTAGATTCTCCTGGAACAGATGAATGGATTTTAGTTAATGCTGGAGATTCCGAATGTTCATTTTCTTATACGAAATCTACTCCATTCGGATGTAATTTTAATGTTCCAAGTGTTTTAGATATAAATATCCCCGATGAATGTGATTGTACTGATGAATCGTCCTCAATGTCTAGTTCATCATCGCAATCAACTTTATTAAATTCTAGTGAATCTTCTGAAAGTAGTATTTCTTCGCAATCCACAGAATCATCTTCTTTAAATTCTTCTTCTTCTGAAATGAGAATGGCCCCCAAAAATATAGATACTCTTTATTTAAGATTAGTTGGTGATCCTTTTGTTGGCTCTCAATTTGTGTTAGAATTAGTTGATCCTGAAACTGATCCGTTAGTATGGCAGGCAAATAGTCATGACATTGGAACATTAACGACTGGTGATATTAGTCTTTATCTAAATTCTTCTGGAAGATTTTTGCTTTCAGCGAATTTAGTTGTTAATGGATCGGTAGTGGTGATAACTGATGCATTACTTTCAAATATTCGTAATGAAAACTTTGCCTATTATTCCTCATATTTGAAGGGTCTTGCAACTATTGGTTCTGAATATATAACAACAAAATATACATCAGATGCCGGTGTACAAACAATTAGTTATGATTGTATAATAAGTTATGAAAGTTTGTTGAAAAGTACTGGTGCTGATAAAAAATTAAATGAAATTATATATGATTATGAAATGGTAGAATTGACTGTAGATGATGATTCAGAAAAAGTCAATTTATATTTAAATAAATCAAATATTCTTAATGATAATTCTAATGACACTTGTAGGGCTTGGGGTCTTTTTTGTTTAGATTATATTTCAGAGGGAATTTGGGAATACACTACTGATGAACAAGAGATAAGGCTTTCTAAAACTAGTGGTGGAAATTGGACACTTTATAGAAAATATAAAAATTCTTTTACTGATATACAAGAAATAGAAATGCAAATAGACGCAAAAACTATAACTTCAAATATAACTGGAGAATATGACGGATTTGTTGGAACTGTTATAATTCCTCGTTATTCAATTACTGGAGGGGTGGAGACAGCAAGTAACAATGATGTATGTAATGACAAGGATTCAGTACTTGTTTTTTATTCATCTGAAAACTGCACAAAAAATATTAATTATGTGCCTTATAATGGGAATTTAGCTCTTACAGTATCAGGTGGAGATTGGCCTGGAAAAACTTCTTATATTTTAAGTCCTAATGTTATTAGTGGAAATCTTTCAGTTTGGAATTGGTCTAGTGGAAGTAAAACAGATGATTTTGAATACGGTGTTTTATTTTCACAAGATGGGGTGTTGTGGAAATTGATGCTGTTTAAATTATTGGGGACATCTAGAAATTATTTATTTGCAGAATTTATTAAAGAAAATTTAAATGTTAATAATTTTGTTCCTGTTTTTTATAAAGTACATAAATCTTTAATTAGTCTTGATGGTGAATGGGCGAGTAAAGAAGCTACAATTACTATTTCTGGAATAGGGAATGAAAATGAATAATTTTTTTGATTCTTATCATTGCACATCAAAATTTCATTGTAAATCTTGTAGAGATATAGAAGATGATAGTTTTAGGATTCAATTAGAATCTGGTTTTGATGATGTTAATGAAGTTAATTTTGATTGCCCACATGGTGTTCCATGGGGAGCTAAAGGTGAAATTATAGAAGTGAAGAAAGAAGAATATGATGATCGTCAAATGGTCAACATAGATATGGTAAAAAGCAATAGGGAATTATTTATAAAAATAGAAGGGCTTCAGCCTATCATTGATGAGTATGATGCCAAATCAAAAAATAAAGATATTCCCTGTTCCCCGTGTTTAAGGGCAAGGATTAATAGAGGAATAAATAGAGTACTAGTCGCTCATATAGAAAAAGAAAAAGATTTGGATTTACTTAATAGTCTTAATAATGATCTAATTTTGGCTGATGGGTCTACCGATAAACAAGTTTCAGAATGGAAGAGTGAATTACAAAATGTCTTATAACATAGATAAAAATACTAAAATATATTATATATGGACAATTCGCTATGATAAATATCTTTGTAGTTGGACTCCACTTTCTTATTCAATTGTTACTGATATTGGTTCTGGCTCATGGGTTACAGTTTCAAATTATCGTTTTCTTTTTTTATCATACCATAATAATATACCAAATGATTCGACACAACCAGATCTTCCTGACGATTTAAATTATCCAAGTTATCCCCCAAACAGTTATTCTTCAATGCAATATATTAAATGGAGAATAATTAAATCATCATCCTATATTGGGGAACCTATTCAAATTAGTTATGTTAATGCGCCTGGTGATGATTTATGGAGATTATCAACTCCTTTTGAGTATGAAATTACTCAATCAATTCCTATGTTTTGTGCTAACTCTCCTCAATTGCCTTCTTTTTCTAATACTTTTATGAAATATGATACTGTTGACACATATAGGAAGTTCCGTTCACGTTGGAGTTGTGATTCAACAGGATCTATTTCTTATGTTTCAGGTCCGACTTATGTAACCAATGTAAAAGAGAGGGGAAATGGACGATGGGAATATGATGGAAAATACTATTCTGATTCTTCACTAGGAATTGTTTATGAAATAACATGGGTTTCTCATACCGTTGGTATAGGGACTTCTCCTAGTTCTGTTATTTCAGATGAATTAAGCGATATATTGTCAACTTATTGTGTTCAATCATCTACAGACACTACTAATATTCCTGCTCATTCTATATCTTTAACACAATCGGTTAATTCAACTCAAACTTATAGTGGATATCCAATTTATAGAGTAGAATATAATTGTTCCAGTAAAACATATGGTGATGTAGAATTAATTGCACTAGATCAAGATAGTAATCAAAAAAGAACAAATGCATGGGAATATGTTGATTTATATACTGAATTAGGTATAAATAAATGTGTTTTTTATTATTATTCAACTTTATATCAAACAAATGTGACTTACGAACAGGCGTCTTTATTGACTAAGCCTTCGACTAGTAATATTGATTTATATGAGTGTCCTTGTGGTTGGCTCATAGATGTTGACCAGGTTCTTGGAGCAACAAATTTTATTACTTTGATTATTTCTAATGTTGAGGGAAGGGCAAGTTCAATTAATGGTGTATATAAGCTGCCAAAAGTAGAAGGTGAAATGAATTGGGAGTTTGAGGATAGTAATACAATTATTGTTTTAAAATATGAGGAAAGCGGTTGGGATTTTTCTTTTTCTAAAAATTATAAAGACAAAAATCGTATTAGAATAGATAAAATTATTGTATTAACAAATAGTTTTATTGGTAATTTTAGAGTAATATTTAACTCTGATGCAACATTTTCTGATGAAGATGGAACCGGCACTTGCATAATAAGTTTTGAGGGTAATACTTTAGAAGATTATATCCCACTTTCCAGTGATGAGTTGTCAGTTGAAGAATCATCCTCTTCTTCCTCCTCATCCTCATCCTCATCGTCTTCATAAATGATTAAGAATTAGTTAGTGAAAATTTGAAGGAGAAATAGAATATGGAATCGAGAGGTGTAATCTATTATAATCGTGGAACAAAATGCATGATTCGTCTTCTAGTTTCTTTTCATTCTTTAAGAAAACACTGGAATGGTCCTGTTACTGTTATATGTGCTGGAGATCAGGAAAAATGGTTTTTAAAGACCATTGAAGACATGGGAGGAAATATTGTTTCTATTCCTTACAGAGAAGGTGTCGGTTCTTTAGTTTTAAAATCAAGTCTTTGGAGATATTCGCCTTACGATTTGACTATGTTTATGGATGCCGACACTCTTGTATTAAAACCTATTGATGAATATTTTGAATATATTAAAGAACATGATTTTGTAACTGGAAATTTTGCTAATTGGAAAACAAGTGGAGGAACAATTTCTAAACGAATTAAAGCTTGGAAAGCTGTTGCTCCAGATTTAATAGAACCTGCTTTAGCTTTTGGTAAAGCTGTTAATACTGGAATTAATGGTTGGAAAAAAGATGCTACTATATTAAAAGAATGGGAAGAAATGACAGAAAAAGGTGAAAAAAACGGATGTACTTTAAGAATTGTTGATGAAATGTCATGTCAAATTCTTCTTCCAAAACATAAATGTTATATAGCCGATACTTGTTGGGGCGAGTCTGTTAAGTTTGGAAATTATAATGAATCAACTATTATTGTACATTTTCATGGTAATAAACATGCAGGAAATAGAAAAGCAAATCACATATGGAAAATTAATTATAATGAATTAATTACTCAAAGAGGCATACAAGAAATTAAAACAAATACTTGGGGAGATAGGGCATTAAAAGGTTATATTAATGTTATACCAAAAAATTTAACAATTGTGTCCGGTGTTAATAAGAAATATATTGAAAAATTCAAAAATCATTTTCCTATGTGGATGAAGACACAAAATCTAATGGAGTTACCATATATAATATTTGCTCATTCTGATTGTTATGATGAAATTGT
>Ga0114918_10001726_pt1 | contig 19567 bp, 36 predicted proteins | sample LantaG_FD_87015 | JGI IMG/M metagenome (GOLD analysis project Ga0114918, IMG submission 87015) | Deep subsurface microbial communities from Baltic Sea to uncover new lineages of life (NeLLi) - Landsort_02402 metaG | ecosystem: Environmental > Aquatic > Marine > Oceanic > Sediment | place... | reverse complement strand
TCAAGAGCATCAAACGTTACAATTGAATCAAGACGATTTCTAAACTCTGGACTGAAATGCTTTTCAATAGCCGAGTTGGACACTCTTGCTTTACCACCTTTTGCTCCGAAACCCATGACTTTGCTTTCAATCGAGCTTGCGCCGACATTGGATGTCATTATGATAACCGTATTCCTGAAGTCAGCCTTTCTGCCACTGTTGTCAGTAAGGAATCCGTAATCCAAGACCTGCAACAGCACATTGTAAATATCTGAATGAGCTTTTTCAATTTCATCAAATAAGATAACTGCATTTGGATTCTTGATAACAGCTTCTGTCAATTGACCGCCGTCTTCATGACCGACATAACCAGGTGCAGCGCCTGTCAACTTTGAAACTGATACTTTTTCTTGATATTCTGACATATCAAATCTTAGCATTTTACAGCCAAGGTTATCAGCAAGTTGTTTGGCTACTTCAGTTTTACCTACGCCAGTTGGGCCAGCGAATAAGAAAGATCCAATTGGCTTGTTCGCATCACGAATTCCAGCCCTTGAAGCCTTCACACATTCAACTACTTTAGTTACAGCGTCATCTTGGCCAAAAATCTTACTTCTCATCTTATCTTCTATAGTTTTCAACATATCTTTATCAGATTCGCCAACTTTTACTTCTGGAATTCTAGCTAGTCTGGCAACAATCTTTTCAACATCTTCAACATTGATTACTTTCTTGCGTTTTTTCTTACTCAACAAAGCATTGGCTGCGCCAGCTTCATCAATAACATCAATCGCTTTATCGGGCAGGAATCTGTCTGTAATGTGATGATTTGCAAGTTCTACAGCACTTTCGATTGTCTCATCTGTAAAAGTTACTCCAAAGTGATCTTCATAGCGTGAACGCAAGCCTTTGAGGATTTTAATCGTATCTGCTACGGAAGGCTCTGGGACATCAACTTTCTGGAAACGTCGCTCAAGCGCCTTGTCCTTGATTATGTTGTCTTTGTACTCTTTATAAGTAGTAGAGCCAATACAACGCAATTTGCCGCTCGCCAGAGCAGGCTTTAAGATGTTTGCTGCATCCATAGTTCCACCAGATGAAGCTCCAGCCCCAACGATAGTATGAATTTCATCAATAAAGATGATTGTTTTATCCATTGTCTTCAGTTCATCAAGTACAGCTTTAAGGCGTTCTTCGAATTCGCCTCTGAATTTTGTTCCTGCAATCATTGCAGCCATATCAACTGCATAGATATTATGATCTTTCAATTCGTCAGGAACTTTTCCTTCGTTAACCTTTAAAGCTAAGCCTTCTGCAATTGCCGTTTTGCCGACACCCGGTTCGCCAACAAGAAGCGGATTATTCTTCTTTCTGCGACAAAGAGTCCTCATAAGATCCTGCATCTCATCTTCTCTTCCGATGATTGGATCAATTTCTCCATTTTTAGCCAATTGTGTCAGATTGACAGAATACAGTTCCAAAGACTTCTTTTTCCCTTTGCGCTGCTCAGACATTCCATCTCCCATATCACCGAAATCATCATAATCATCATAATCATCATCGTCATCCATTGATCCAATTCCGCCACCGGAAATTTTGGAAATGGCTCTTTTTAAAGCAAGTTCGTCAAGTCCATTCTTTTTGAGGAAGAACAACGCATGGCTTTTTTCAGACATAAACATTGCTGCCAAAACCATTGGGCAATCAACTACGTTTCTTCCAGATTGAACAGTTTGCCTTGAAGCTTGCTCTAAGACTCTGTTGATGCCCGGTCCCTGCTCAATCTCTTGGCCAGGTTTAATCTTTTCTATGCTTTCCTTTACATACTCCATAACATCTTCATAGAGTTGATCAATATCGACATTGCAGTCTTCCAGCAAATCAATCACCATCTCATTCTCCATCATGGCACAGAGAAGGTGCTCAAGGACAATATATCTATTTTTATTCTTTTGACAAATATCCTTTGTCAATGCAAAGGCGTTTTTTAATCCATCACTAACTTCTAATTTCATGGCCATTTTTATGCTTCCTCAATACTTAATTTAAACGGATGTCCCGCACTCATAGCTTTTTCATGAGCTATACTAACTTTCAATTCGGCTATTTCGTGCTGAAAAACGCCCACCATAGCCTTTCCTTTGATATGTACAGCCATCATAAGCGAACTAGCTTCATTTGCATTATGATCAAAGACATCCATCAGTAACTCAATAACAAACTCTTGAGTTGTAAAGTCATCATTATGCATAAGTACTTTATACATAGATGGCTCTTTTGTTAGAGTTTGATCATCTACTTTTTCTTCATTCTTATTCACTATCATTATCTCCTTGGATTTCAATTTTTTCTAAAATACAAAGTTCGCCTTCTTTAGGAGGGTCATCATTGTAAACAAAGTTTCCTACAGCATTAATTTCTTCATTTAATGTTGCTACCGCATACGAAGGAACATTATCCCCATCGTTAATATGTTTATTAATATGTTCTATAGCATCAGTCCTCGTAACGAAGACTGGATCTGGCTCACTGGAGAACATTCCTCCTACTGCAGAACATCCACAACACCTTATATGTCCACTATCATCATGAAATAAATAAATATCAGAATCGCTAAATCTACAGTAAGACAAAACTTTCTCCTTTTCTTTAACTAAAGTACACGTTCAACATAAAATTTCCACTCGATATTACAATTAATATACTATTTTTTTTGTAATAATTTAAATTATAATTTTTTAAACAATATTCGCCACGCAATCATCCACTTCTTTCATTCCGTTCTTTTTTCCATCGACATTCTTCACAATCCAGAGTGCAGCTTTCATGACAAATGAACTCATCTGTCTCAACTACTTCATCAGTAATTTTTGACAGGATGCAATAGCAGTCATCGCAATTTTCTAAAACCTCACCCTCACAGCATTTCTCACAAATTTCTAAGCCATTCCATTTGCCATTTCCATCTTTAAAGTGATTCTTGTATACTACCTTAATACAGTTGCATGCTTGGCAAACATCTTCTTTAGGCAATTCATCCAGCTCTTTAGTCAGTCTAGAGATCTCTTCAGATTGTGATCTTAGTTCACTCTCACATATTGACAATTCTCTTTTCAGAGGTGCTGTTAATTTACGTTTTTTTGCTGACTTCTTTCGTCTCTCTTGTTCTTCTTGCCACTGCCTACCATAAACTGGAAAAGCATAACCTAACATGCTCATTGTTTTTCTCCTTTGTTTTTCACCCATCCAATACTCAGTAAATACCTTGGGCCTTTAATCACTTCTGACACTTCATGAATATTCACATCTGGCCTGAAGAACTTAATCCTTGAAGACTCATAAATATGTTTTTCACATTTAAAAATTCCACCCTCTTTGGCTTTCTTGAGGATGAAGTTAATTCTATAATGTCTTCCACTCTCAACTTCATCCTTATGTGCTAAAACTTTACTCCCCTCTGGAAATTTCAACAGGTACATATCACACTTAATTGGCCACGATAAAGCAAACAAAAGCATTTTTGAATACTCAGAGCATTGTCTTCTCTGTTGCCATCTCATGAATCGTTTCATATTTCCTTTTTATCTTCAATGTACAAATATCCATTCCTGTTGCAATAAGCTTCCCTGCTCTCCTTTTTAATCTCATATATGCTAGACAGAACCTCCAGAGATGAGATCTTGCCCATTGCAAATACAGCAATAACTATTCCCAGCGCGATCAATCCTATTAGGAACGGTGCTTCAAATCTTACAGCAGATATTACTCCTCCAATAATTAACATTAGACAAAGAGGAACTGCAATTGCAACTATAATCCAAGATTTCTTTTTATACTTGTTCATTTCTCTCAGTCCCACCAGTCAGCCCAATACTGAGTTTTTACTTCGTTCTTCTCGTATAAATAAACAACATGCTGGCAGGCTTTAATTTTATTACAGCTCATAATTGGCTCCTTTAATTTGAGATTCCGTAATTGCAAGCTCAAGACTTCTGATGTGCTTGTGAGAATTTATAAAAGTATACTTGTCGCGGAATTTCTCTTCTCCCAAATCTTTAATGCTTTTATGAATTAGCCCCAAGAAAAATGAAGAATGAATTGAACCCACTTCAGGCAATTCTATCTCATGCTTTTCTAAATCACTATCTTTCTCATCCAAGCAAAACTCACTTCGAAGCTTTTTCCCTGTCTCTCTTCCTGATAGACTTCGCAGATTCATAGCCTAATCCTTTGTCTTGCCAATCAAATTAGCATGCAACGTGCCATTTGTATACCGCATGTCTGTTACTACAGATGGAGCCTTCTGCATGCCCTTATCTTTGAAATCATTAATGAGAGCATCCATGTTCTTGTATTCTACCTTGCAACGACGCCTTCTTGGATAGCCGCCCTCGTCATACTCCTCTTCAAACTGTACTAAATATCCGACTTCTTTAACCATTTTTATGTTCCTTTGTTTATATTATTTCTTTATCAAATATAAACAGTGAATTGATAATTTCAAGCTCTGTTCTCAAAACATCTGGATAATTCTTCCCAGACCTTATGTTACACCAGAAATTAGCATGAGTACCTTCAATAAGACTCCAAAATGTCCCATCAGAAGAGTAATATCTTCTTGTATTTCCTACCATTATTAAATCTCCATAAAAAAAGCGATGAAGAATAACCCCATCGCTTTAAAAATATTATTCATCCACTTACATTACGTATTTATGAACCACGCCATGAAGTGAGCACTATACTCACAATCTAATTTTTCCAGCTTTTTGATGTCAGCTTTATCCACATTAATTGGAACTACCTTACTTAAGTAAATAATACCCCTGTCAGCCTGCAAGTTCTTATCACCATATTTCCCTAAAATCTGTAGAATCTCCAAAAGCCTGTCAGAAACTTCAACCTCTTTCTTCTTCTTAAACCATCCAAACATTATTTCATTTCCTTTTTATTCATTCTATACTATTTCTAAGCAATTATTAATTCTTTTTTGAGTTATCTTTAGTTCTTATAGTTTTTGTTCCAAGCACGTCCCATGTCTTCTCTCCATCGTGGATTCTTTGAAGACATATCAATACTGTAAGGCTCTGCTTCCTCAAGAGACTTGTAATCCATGCCTAATGTCTTTTTAATACGCATAACAATCCAGCGCTCTAACTTTAAAACAGTGATCTTTCTTCGCAAACGCCCCTGAGAGTCTCTGTTTAGAATGGACGGTATTGTATTAGTTGTTACTATCTCATCAATACAAGGAGTGCTCAATTTTTCACGACTCTCCGGTGATGAGTGAAAGTGCGTCACACAAAATATAATCTTTCTGGCACCATGTTTTTTAATTTGCTTGCAGCACTCAACAATCGTTGTTCCCGTTCTCACCATATCATCAAAGACGACTACATCCTTACCCTTGACATCTTCAATACTAATCTCAGAAGCATGTGATGGTTCCATTGATATTGTACGCTCCCCAGAACGAGATTTATCCATCTTCAATACTCGCGGATTCGTAATGTTAAGTTCTTCTTTAACCAAGTCTACAAATGATGCAGCACCTTTGTCAGGGGCACAAAGAACTATTTTCCCCGAGTCTACTATATCGGAGTTTACCAAATAGTGAGCAAATAAATCCGCAGGAACCAGGTTGTGAAATTTACCGTCGAACTCTTTCCTGAATAACTCTTGCGTTGAATGTGAGTGGTTGTGTACTGTAAAAACTCTATCAAATCCAGAAAATTTAAGCAACTGCGCATTTAACAATGCCGTAAATGGCTCTCCATCAAATTTCTTGCGATCCTCTACTCTTCGAGTTTCGTCAAAAAAAGTGTGCTTCTCTCTTGGGCCTCTGTCTTGACAACTGTAAAATAAATCTGGCTCTACTAAAACAACCTCTTCAGCTCCGTTGTCTTTAGCCGCACGAGCGATTATCAAGTTCTTCATTGCAATCGAATTCCTGCCTTCACCGCAACTAGTTGATGCCACAATTACTCTTTTGTCCTTTAAGTAATCTCCAACTTGTTCCAAATCATTCTCATCGCTGATGAATCTTGGACAAAATTCTGTATTTTGGAAATCCCTAAGAGCTATTACATCTGAGATGTCAACAGCTTGCCCAAAGGAATGAGCTATATCTATCGCAAATGGATTGTCAGAATCATTTCCGATTACAACGTTAACTTTATCCCCTTCTGCATTCTCAGTCACTTCTTTAGCCATGATACAATCCTATTCATTAATTTTCTTTATTTTCTCTAAAAGATCTTCATCCTTTAAAGCTTCTTCAAGCATTGCATTAACCATTTTATGAAACTCAGGACTTTCTAATTCAACATTGTTCTTTTCAGCCATCTTGATTAAGAAGCTATGAACTTCATGATCTTCTTTATGATCAAATGTGTATTCCCAAGTTCCGTTTTCCAATTGTCTTTTTGTCATTTTATTCTACCTCTCTTTTTCTGCCTTATTACATACTTCAACAATTCACTTTGATTCATTCCCTGATCCTATTAATGCTGAAAAATAAGCCGCACTGAAATACTTAAACATCCCCTTGGGTAGCTCCAAGCCCTGCTCCAATGTCTGCTGCAATTTTTATTTTTTTAAATTCCTCGTAAATTCGTTGGACAGATCCGTAATATTTTTGTAACTCCCTTTGAGTTTTCATCCAATCCATGAGTTTTCGATTCCTACTAACCCACCTTACCACTACAGGTTTAAAAAAAACTTCGTATTTGCTGCTACAATAATTCGCAAAGTATCTAATTGCGATCTTTTTATTACTAATAGTTTTAAACTTCTTGGGATTCCACCATGTGTCAAAATGATATTCGCAGAATTTAATAAGATAACTACAATAGTTCCAATCGAAGTTGTCTTCATTCCACCACTTGTCAAGCTCGTCACTGCAGTGACGAGCTATACTTGCAGAGCTTTGCCAGTCGAAGTGTTCATCGTCCCACCACAAGTCAAACCTATGAGGAACATACTCACATAACAAGAAACTATTTTTCCAATTGAACTGTTCAGGGTCCCAAAGTTGTTCAAAGTTTGCAATATTCTCATCCTTCCTGAACCATTGCCTTGAATATTTTTTCATTTTAATCCTTTTGCAATCTTATTCTTTCCATAATGTTAAATAAAATCCTAGCATTTTATCGTCTTCTTCAGTTCCATTCTGATAACGATATGCATTCTCCAAATCACATGCTTTCCTAGACAATGCACTTAACACTAACTCAGATTCTTGTTTTGTCAATCCCAATTCAATCATATCATTTCCTTTTCTAATTACTTATTACAAAGAGGGTGATGCCGACACTCTGACTTCCTTGTTACAGCTTTGTCATACTCCTCTTCTAATTCCTTGCAAAAAATAACTAAACACCCATCATTTTTTTCCCTGTGAAAATTAAAATAACCACTAGCCCAGCCACCATTATCATTATTACATAACTTATGCAATTCAGGCCTGTCTTTTATATGCATTATGTAAGTAAATATCTCACTGGGGCATTTAACAAGCTTATATATATCTGATTCAGTTTTTGTTCGGCAAAATGAAATTATTGCATGATCTCTTTTTTTTATCACCTCTCTCATTTCGGGCCTATCTTTTACCTGTATACAATAAGCAGCTGCATACATAGGATTAGTAATTATATTTCTTATATCTATTCTATCCTTTATATCACGACAATACATAAATGCAAAACTTGACACATTATTGCAATCATTGCTTTTTGATATGTAACTTCTCACCTCCTTGTCATCTCTTACATCCATACAGTAAGCATATGCGACCAAAGGATTGGTCTCTATTAAGGGCTGAAAAACTTCTTGATCTTCTCTGAAATTAGTTAAAATATTAGATTGATTCCTTGGTAAAGAATCTGACTTGCGTACATATGCCTGAACCCTTGGAATATCGCTTACATGATTATACTTCATTAGCCTTCCAGAAACTTCAACCTCTTTCTTCTTCTTCTTAAACAATCCAAACATTATTTCATCTCCTTTTTATTTCTAATGTTAAAATATTCATAAGTAAAACCACGTGACATTTTTAAGCACCCTTCTTCTACATCTATTTCCTGCGATAGTGGGTAGTAACGAAAACTCTTTCCGCCTACTTCAAAGCTAAGTTCCGCAAAACTAATACTATTAAGAAGATAAAATTTATCAACTATATCTTTAACCATCCTATCTGTCATTTCATACTATCTCTTTTTTCTGCCAACTAATAAATAATCTTTTTGAATGCCTATGTACATGATAAATGTCAACTCCGAATTCATATGCAAACAAGAAATCATTGATTATACGCTTTACTAATTTCTTTTTCATTTGACTTCTTCCGTACAGTAAATTAACAATTGTCCTTGCTGTTGCCTCTTAAGCTTTTTAATATCATCCTCGTATCCTTCTTTTTTTAAAGATACTTTTTCTATTTTATCTATCTTTAAGAAATCGTACACCGTATCACCTGACAAATCAATCGTTTTAATGTATTCACGCACTATTTCAAGCATTACAGACGAAGAATCATAATAATGTTCCTCTCCTTTTATATAGAATTCAACTATACAGTCAAAATTAAAAGCACTTGTTAAATTGAAATCATTTACTGCGCACTGCATTAATTCATTTTTGTTCATTCTTTAAACCTATCAATGCTGAGAAATAAGCAGCACTGAAATACTTAAACATTCCTTTAGGTAACTCTAAACTCTTTCTCTTTACATCGCTGGCCAATTTAGCTGCTGTGATAAACTTAATCGGGAACGAGGTCAACTGAATTAGCGCTTCCATCTTGAAACTCAATGGACTTCCAACAAACTTCCCCTTTAATGCTCTTTTCTTAATTACAAGAAGATCAACCTTATGCTTTTTTAGATACTCAGTTATATCTTTGCTAAAGTCAACCAAACTCTTCTTCAACTCATGATCAGCAAAGGCAATCTTTGTTGTTGAAACTACTTCTTCATTGTCACCAAGGACAACAAGACTTGCCCCTTTACTATCTAAATCTATTCCGCACACTATCATCTTCTCCTCCTCTGTTTACATTCTTTCATAAGAAGTAGACCCAACAGCCAGTGCAAATAAAAATATAACAACACCAACTCCCAAAAATGCTAATCTTTCTATTGGCAATTGTATTAACACCCCAATTGCGAATGCTAACACAAATAACAGCAAAGACACTTTAACGCAAAACAATGCAGTAAATTCTATATTTTTCATTTCTCTACCTCAATTATAACTGGCTTATTCCATGGCTTGTATCTTACATTGCAAGTACTGGCATTAATAAATGTCGTATTTTCATTCTGATACATTCCGTAACCTTCATGGATGTGGCCGCAAATATGGAGCAATGGCTTTACTTCTTCAATTTTTTCCAGCAATGATTTACAACCAGCCTCATCTCCACCATTTGTTCTTCCACCATATCCATGAGCAGGGCCATGAGTTATTAGTATATCAGTATCACTAGGAATCTTTTCCCATTTCTTGTGAATTATCATCCTTGGAACATTAAACGCCCACCCATAAAACCAGGGTTGCCACGGAGATCCATAAATCTTGAAGCCATTTATCTCAACCGAACTGTCCATTAAGTAAGTACAATTTGTCATTATAGCTTCTGCTTCTTCTGGATTGCTCTCAAAGAATTTATCATGGTTTCCAGCGATAACCACGATGTGATTATATTTATCTTTAAGAGTTCCAAGCCACCTGTTAAACTCCTTAACTTCACGCTCTTCTCCAACTCGGCAGAAATCCCCGCTATGAATCAATATGTCAGCATCTGGCATATCCTCTATCTCATCATGCAACATATGTGTATCTGAAATACAGCAAATTTTTAATTTAGGCATCTTACTCCTCTTTCTCTACGATTATATCAACTTCATTATCTGTTTCAATCCAAACTCTGGCACCACAACTTAATGGTTTGTCTGGACTGTAAATTACTTTAGCAACTACATTCCCCTGAGTATCTTTTATTAAAGCTTGATGAGCGTAGCGATTATCCTTGTAGGTTTTGACGGTCAAAACTGGATCTCTTGAACCATCTTTATTATTCTTACGAATTACATGCTGGTTTACATGGATGCGAGTTTTCATTTTTCTTCCTCTATTATCATAGAACTGTTAGGATTATCATGGCAATAATTACATTCATCCAACCACTGCATGTGAGGAATGTATTCAGCTTTTCCGCCAACAATCCTTAAATGCGAGCATAAAATACGTCCTTTATTATAAATACCACTTTTTCTCTTTCTTGTCTTAACTTCAGTCCTTACCATTTTATAAGTAATTTCCCAACTCTCTGTCGCATATATCTCTATTATCTCGTCAAGATCATCATCTTCATTGGTTCCAAGATACTTCTTCCGTCCAAAAACTTCTCTTATTAATTCTATTAAAGATTTAAACATTATACTCTCTCATTTTAACACTAAATAACTACAAAGTTCGTTAACCTGCTTAACAATTTCTCTTGGCTTTTCTAATTTTCCACAACCATAATCCCCACAAGCCAAAACCCCACGACGTGTTTCCAAAATATTCCAACCATCATTTGGCAATAAACTTAAACTTCTTTGCATTGGATCAGATTCAAGCATGTTAGTATTCATCGCTGGAGCTATAAATTTTACTCCACGAAATGCCAATGCCATTGCAGTTAAAACATTATCAGCAATTCCATGATGAATTTTAGCAATAGTATTAGCTGTAGCAGGAGCTATAAGGAACACATCCGCCCAATTAGCTTTAGTAATGTGAGAAACTTCTCCTTTCACCTCATCATTAAAAGAAGACATAACTTCTCTCTTTGACAATATCGCTAATGGCATTTCCGGTATAAATCTTTTCGCGTCTTCTGTCATCACAACCTGAACCTCGTGCCCTGTAGCAATAAACCCACTAATTATATCACAAGCCTTATAAGCACTTATACTTCCCGTCACTCCAAGCAATATATTCATCGATTGAATTCCATTCTTAATTTGATTCTATCTCGAAGACGCTCTGGAAGAAGATCCCTTTTTACGGGTTGATAAATGTTGTCACTGCAGATGTAAGCTCTTTCACTGGCCCATTCAAGACAGTTGGCAACAATAAACTCAGCGTCACTGTGTTTACGGGACTTCTGAGCGATATTAATTAGTTCTTCGTCTGTAATGCCAACTTGAAGCTTAAACTTCACTAGAGTGCCCTTAAAACCCCATTCTCGAAACTTATCCACTATCTTCTCAGTAGGTACAAGTTTTAAAAACAATTCTTTGTGCTGAGAACTTATCTTTGAATTTGAATCAATTTCATTTAAATCACTGTCAAATGTTCCAACAGGTTTGTAATCTGAGACAGCAGCGCTGTGAATGATTACATCATAATCACCATAGCCTGCTTCCCACTTCAACGAATCGTAAAGCTCGTCGTATGTTTTGTAGTCAAAATAACGGCATGGGTATTCTCTTGAACTGAAACTATCCCCATGCACTTTGTTGGAAGTAAGAAGAGTTACTTCATCACCTTTATCAGCGAAATGCTTTGCCAACTCAAATCCTGTTCGTCCACCAAATATATTTGAAATCTTACGAACTTTGTCTATCATTGTGGCTGTATTGCCACTTGTAATTAATACTTTCATTTTTTATTTCCAATCAATCTTAATTTTTTCGCCAATCCATTTGACTACTGACTCATACCTACTTTGACTTGGCTTATCTTCTCCTTGAACTATCGATTTAAGTTCAGCCTTGCTACAACTTCATAAGTTAGCCTTCTCTATTCTATATATATTGATAAAGATCCTCTACGTCTCTACTCCTTCGCATCATGTCTTGCAAGTCCATTTTACAAAAGCATTGAGAACCAACTGAGCTACTCACGCATATATTTTTTTTCATTTCTTAATCCTAACTACTCGCGATCTAAAAAACTTTCTTTGTACCAATGTTCATTTGTTTTAACTTTAAGAACCTATCTATTTCTAAATCAAGTTCCTCTGCTTCATAATAAGAATCTGAATGTATCGATTTGCCATGGCGACTTCTTAAAGACTTCAAAGTTTTGAAGTCCTCATTCAACAAGTAATAGCAATCCCCCTTATGCAAAACTGATTCAAACAAATTCATTCTTATTCCTTAATTGATACCGTAATATTATATTCATTTCTGAAGCTACTTGATTCTACCGAATATCCAGCTTCTTCCAACTCTCTTTTTACCGATGGCATAATCTGATCGTATAAAACAAAAGACTTTTCTTCATCTTTTATCATCTTTTCAATTGCATCAGACACTATAACTCTATCTCTATCAGCTTTTTCGTTCTTTGCTTCCAATATTTCTTTCTTAGCTTGTTCTGATGATTTAAACATTGCATCTCCTTAAATAACTTTACTTTTTACCCAGTTTTCAATATCTGGTTCAGTGAAGTTTACTCCATATTTATTTTCTACAACTCCAACCAACCAACTGACAGCTCTGTTGATTCTTTTTATATGATGTTCCTCAAGTTCATTGCATCTCTTAAGATATGTTCTCACAAGAGGATACGCCTGAAGTGCATACTGAGCAGCATATTCTTCCTTGCCTTCTGTGCTCAAGTAATCCCGTACGTTGCAACATCTATCAGCAATCTTAATAGAAACTGACTCTAATGATTTATTAGCGAATGATTCAAGGAATTCATACTTCTGCAGTTTGGTCACATTATCTCCGCCTTCACGAGTACATTCCAAAACATACTTAGCCACTTCTTTGCCAAACTCTTTCTCAATCAACTCAATGGTTACTTCTAAGCAATCTTCTACCGTGTCATGTAACATAGAAGCTTCAAGCGTTGCAGAATCGTCTACGCCAAACTCTGATACTGCCTTCGTGACTTCAAAGCAATGAGTCACATAAGGAATTCTCTTCCAAGACTCAGCTGGCGATCCTTTTCTTGATTGCCCTGAGTGATGCTTTACTGCAAAATCTATTGCCTTTTGTATATTACTCATACTGTCTCCTTAATTTACATATTTTTTTAAAATTTCTAAAGGTGTCGCGTGGCCATGATTGTCAACTATAACAGAATATGTCAAGTTATGACTTTTAGACATAAAATTCATTGTGTCTTCGCATGGAACGACATCATCATTCTTGCCAAGTATGAGAGTCATGCTTGGCATGTTTATTTCATTGCTTTCAATTCCCCAAAAACTAACATCTTTGGAATGCGCCAGCGCAGGATTTAGAAGCGTTGATTTTATATTATTGTTTATTGACAAATAATACGCAAGGAAGCCTCCCAAGGAACTTCCCATCACTTCATCAATTTTTTCTTTTTCAATCAAAGCCTGCATCTCTGAATAACAATTTGAACGATTGTCATAATCTATACTTGGAGCAATGACATCATACATTGTATTAAGGTAATCTATCTTCTCACCAAAGTTTCTTCCTCTCAAGCCGTGTAAGTACAAAAGCTTTTTCATATTTCTATCCTTTCTCCTATTCTTAATTCATATCTGTTGTTCACTCTTTCCTCAATGTAATGATCAATCTCTCCTGCAATGAAATTCCAAGTAATACCTAAATTCGCATTATACCTGTGGCGAATGTTTCCTAATATTTCTTCTGCTTCTTTACTGTCTATTATAGAGTTTTCATCATCTTCTGCATACATCAGTATATCTTCTGAACGCCAAACGTCAAGAACAACATGAGATAAATATTCATCAATAACTTTTTTTGCCCTTTCTCCGTCAATAATTAAATCTCCCAAGGCCTCCAATATGTCATTTCTAAGCCCCATTCTTTTTCTCTTCATCTATTATTTCATTTGCAACAATCTTTAATAATTCTGCAAACTGAATTGCATCTGCGGGATTTAAACTCAAGTTCAATTCCTCCCCGTCCATATCATAGTATATATTTACTAAATTTCTATATCTTGCAATATTAACTTCTATATTTTTTTCCATTGGAAAACGAACTGGTTCAAATTCCTCGCCATCAGACATCCACACACCTCTTTAAATTATCTATTCATGCATAAAAAAAGCATATAACAATCCTTATTTGGATTATTATATGCTATACTTTCTTGATTCTTACTGTTTATTTACTATTATACAAGATAGAACATATTTTCATTGCTGCGTCTGGACAATCAAAATTTCCATTGAAGCGGCTTATACTAAAACGTATTGAGTTCTCAGGATTCTTACCTAATGCCTTTATCACGTGAGATTCATTAATGTCTTTATTCTCTTTTTTTATTCCACCTGAGAATATAATATTCTTTGAATTATAATCATTATACATTACGTCTAAGCAATTCTTTCCATGAAGATTTAAGTTTATTATACCTGGTAATCTATCCTCATAATTTCCATTAACTTCTGTCTTGCTGCAATGCTGCTTAAATATCATGAATATTCTTTCAGTTAACTTCCTTTGTCTGCTTAGTTCATTATCTAAAAACCTGAAACAAACCTCAACAGCCTTTCCAAATCCAACAATTGCAGGAACATTTAAACTTCCAGCTCTTAGCCCTCTTTCCTTCATATCTCCATGAAGCAATGGCTCTAGGGATAATCCTTCCTTTATGTAAACAGCCCCAATTCCCTTTGGCCCATGCATTCTATGTGCCGACAAGGTCATAAAATCAACATCCAACTCATCTACATCAAATCTCATCTTTCCAAACGCATGAGTTCCACTGCAGTGATATAAAGCGCCATACCTATGCACCAACTTGGCTATTTCTTCTACAGGTTGAATTATTCCTATCTCTCCGTTGGCCATTTCTACACTTACAAGCCCAACATCACCCTTCTTAAGCTCTTCTTCAAGATGTTTTAAATTTATCTTTCCATCTTTATTTACCTTGATCAAGGTGCAACTCTTTGTCTCAGCACTCTTTATGATAGAATTATGCTCAATACTCGAAACTAGAATTCTTTTCTTCTCTCCATTAAAGCACTTTATTATCCAGTTGTTTCCTTCTGTTTCTCCAGAAGTGAAATAAATGTTTTCAGGATAATTACCAATTCTATCCGCAATTGTCCTCCGAGCCATATCTACCGCTTCTTTAGATTCCTCACCTAAAAAATGTTCTTCATCTGGATTTCCATAACTTTCTTCTAAAAACCCTTGCATTGCCATAACAACTTCTTCATCCATTACCGAAGTTGTTGAATTATCCATATAATGTTCCATAGTTACTCCTTAAATCTATATGTATATTATACGCATAAATTAAAAAAAATATATTTTAAAATAAAAAAAGGCGAAGGAAATAATTATCCCTCGCCTTTGAAAAGTCTATGCAACTTAGTCTTCTTTATTCAAGAAGAGCCACAACTGATTCTTCCTCAGTGTAAACTTTAATCTGTACGCCATTTCTATCATAGCGACTTTTGAACTTTCGTCCTTGATCTTTGCCACCAATTTGAGTGAAAATTACAGTACCTTCTTCTTCATCAAATTCTTCAATCTTAGATACAAACTTCTCGCTATTATACATAACGATATACATTCCAATATGCTTCTTCAGATCTTTTGCGTCAACTAGTTCCATTATTTACTACCTTTATTTAATATTTCTTTCATCATTTCCACTGGAATTAGTTCCATCGCGGATAAGTTACTCTCATTCTTTTCGGAAGAATACAGCAGCAAACGTAAGAATAGCTTGTCTATATCTTCTTCTGAAATGTTATTTACATCAAAAACATTTCTCTCATTAATCAAATCACATTTTAATAATGACCTTCCTCCTATTCTTTCAACTCTATCTCCATGGCAAACTCTTCTATCCTCAAGAATAAAATTATCAACATAGCCTTCAATTGAATTAGTTTCAAATGTTCCTGTTACTTTTGCCCATACAGATCCCGAAGGCCCATTGTAAGCTATATATCTTCCTATATATTCTTCTTTGTTCATACTCTATAATATCACGCCAATGTTATTTGTCTAGTTCATTCTTGCTATTATTTTCTTTTTTCTCTTTTTTCTCTTTTGGCTGTGGAAACTTGGCCTTTAGGGTATTTCTTAAAAATCCTTTTACAGTGTTAGGAATAGTTCCATCTGGATATATCAATCTTAATGCTGTCATTCTAGTGTATAGATTATTTATATCCTGAACCTTTACATCTGCTACAATCGCAAAATGCTTCTGATTGAAGTTAGTTTGTGCCCAAAGCCAATTCCACTTATCTATACTTCCTTTATATGGACATGTCTTTTCATATCCTTGAGTGTTAGGACTATTCCTTTTACACTTTACTGCCTGCCATGCAATAATTCCATCCCTTAATACACTATTACTATCAACAATCAGAATAGACTCAAGATAATTCTGCTCTTCCTGTTTCATTTCTTTAAGTATCATATAGTAATCATCTACAACTTCTTCCATGTCACTTTCTCCTATTATTGCGTAATCATTCTTCATCTGGAAGTCCAGCCTTTCATTCTCTACTTTCATTCTATCAGAAATCTTGGCTGCTTTTTCTTTTATTTCTTTAAAATTCACAACATACTCACAAATTAAAAAGGCTTAACACTGATATTTCAATGTTAAACCTTAAATTTAAGTTTTACAATCGATTAGTCTAAACTATTATAAAAACCATATTTCCACAATCCCATATCCTTCTGTATCCATTGTTAAACATGTTCTCAGACTCAGTCATATCTTTATTGAAATTATCTAAAAAACCTTTTAACTTATGTTTTTGGCATTTGTTTCTGCTCAATAACTTATCCTTTCTATTCTTGAAGTAATAGTAATTTGGAGGTGAATCATGTAAATACTCAAAACCTAACTTTTTATACAAGTTTCCATCACTATGCCTTTTGTTTGCATAGCTTATTATGCTTCCATTGTAGTTTTTCCTAAAGTAACTTAGCAGTTTTGAAGCACCTCCCACTATGCTGTTATTCGCCAACGAACAATATCTTATTAACTCCCACTCATAATTATTATTAAAACGAGGTTTCCCAAATGTCATTATGGCTACCAACTCTTCACTGTAATATAAACCAACTCTCACTGAAGAATTATCTTTTCCCTGTAGGTGATTCTCTTCTAAAAAATCATTCTTTACATACCTGTCAACCAATGCCACTCTGCATTTTCTAGCGTAAACTCTATTTGAATTTCCTAATTTTGATCTTATTATTGACTTCCATATCTTCTTTTTTTCATTCCACTCGCTTTCGAATATATGCAAAAGGTGAATGTTTTTCTCCCGACACGAATCAGTCTTCATTAAATGGTAATTCTTTTCCTCCTTCGTCTCCTTTTGATCATAACTATGCCAATACAATCCATTAAATTCTATAGCTATTTCTTTTTCACTAATGTAGAAATCAAGTTCATAAGGAGATATTATTTTTCTCGTATTGTTTTTAAAATTAATATTTTGCTCTTTTAAAAAATCAGCTATTTCAATTTCTGCTTTAGATTTATTATAAGGTTCGCACTTATAACACCTTGGAGTTATTATCGAAGATGAAAACGTACACTTGAAATTGCTTAAGCACTTGCAACATTTAAATTCATATTCACATCCCAACCTTCCATGATAATCCTTTTGGTCAAACAAAGCTTCAAATTTTCCATCCATCAGCTCGATTAAATGCTTGTATGTTTTTTCATTTACACTACTATTCCTCTTCTTTCTTATATCTTCAATCTGAAAAGTGTTCTCCACTCCATATTTCTTTAGATTCGTTTCTTTTAATTTTGCCATTACCTCCCCATCTCTCAGAGGATGTCCACCATCGAATTTTTCATTAAATGTTTCTTTCCTTTTTTCCACTGACCAATAAAGCTTGGCAGCATCCTCCACCCCATATCTTTCCAAATTTGTCTTCTTTAGCCCATCAATTTTTCTCTTACTTATCCCTTCAATCTTATTAAAATCTTCTACGCCATACCGGTCAAATAGCGTTTCTTTTATCTTTTCCTGTACGGCCTCCGACTTAAATGGATTGTCAACTCCATATTTTTCTTTCATTGACTCTCTGTATGATTTTTTTACACCTTCATCACCCATTGAACACTTGGAAGAACAAAATGTTCTATATTTATCCGTTTTCCATTTAACATCATTCAAATTGCAAGTTTTACATTTTGGAATACTTGATAAATTATTTACAATATGGTATATTCTTTGCTTCAGTGGAATCTCACCCAAGAATGATGTTCTATCTTTTACTTCTTGATATAATTCCCTTGTAGCCGATGACCTTGCTATTGTCATCGGCTTATGTTTTTTTACTTCTTCTATAAACTTATTGCTAAACATAACTTACCTAAATTAATCTAAACTATATCCCTTAAACGTATCACCATCTACATCATGCTTAAACGACCCGACCAAATATGCCTCAATTTCTGTTTCTTGAGGAGCCACTTGTACGCCTTTGCTGTTCAGCCAGTGATCCATCCACGACAAAGGATTATCAACATTCTTAAAGATTGGCTTTAATCCAATGTTTTTCATTCTTTGATGCGTCAAATAATCAACGTATACCTCTAGCAACTTATCATTAAGGCCAATCATAGATCCATCTTTGAATAAGTATCTAGCCCACTCCTTTTCTTCCTCAGCGGCCTCTCTGTACATCTCAGACGCAATGTCCTCACAGTCATCAATAACTTGAGTCATCAATTCATCTTCATCTTTTCTTCTGTAATAGTTAATCATGTTCTGAGTAATTGACAAGTGCAGTTTTTCATCCCTTGCAATTAAACTTATTATTTTTGCTGATCCCTCCATGAGCTTATTTTCACCAAAAGCAAAAGTACAAGCAAAACTAACATAAAATCTAATTCCTTCAAGAATGTTTACCGAAATTAAAGCTAGATATAACTTCTTTCTTAGCTTATACTTATCTGTCTCTAATCCAGCTCTCCACCTTATTCCAAACTCAATGAATTCATCATAAGCCTTTGTTACGCTATTTGCCCTTTTAACTATCTGCTCATTTGGAATTATCTCCATGAATACTTCTTTAGGTACTGAATAAAGATTTCTTATCATATGAGAATAACTACGACTATGGATCACCTCAAAGAACTGCCAGGTGACAATAGCTTCTTCAAGCTCTGGAATAGTAACAAATGGAAGGAATGCCAAACCAGGTGCTCTTCCTTGAACTGAGTCAAGTAGAATCTGATATTTTAAATTTGATGTGAAAATGAATTTCTCATGTTCAGTCAATCTTTGGTAATCTGCTCTATCCTTTAGCAGGTCTACTTCTTCTGGACGCCAAAAGAAACTTATCATTTTTGATGTCTGTTTGTCAAAGAATGGATATTTCTGTTCATCATATCTTTGAACGTTTACACCTTCTTCACCAAAGAACATTGGCTGTTTTAGGAAATCTATCTCTTTATCTACAAATACATGCTTTTTCATATATATAACCTTAGATAAATAAGGCCCCGATTAATGAGGCCTTATTATTATTATTATTATTATTATTATTATTATTATTATTATTATTATTATTATTATTATTATTATTATTATTATTATTATTATTATTATTATTATTATTATTAT
>Ga0114918_10001725_pt1 | contig 19569 bp, 26 predicted proteins | sample LantaG_FD_87015 | JGI IMG/M metagenome (GOLD analysis project Ga0114918, IMG submission 87015) | Deep subsurface microbial communities from Baltic Sea to uncover new lineages of life (NeLLi) - Landsort_02402 metaG | ecosystem: Environmental > Aquatic > Marine > Oceanic > Sediment | place... | reverse complement strand
TGGCGGGTGAATGTATCAGGAAAGTAGTGGATTCCGGACAAACCCGTCTGGCGATTCGAGACATTTCCGCTGGTAGATGGTGCGCCCGAAGGGATTCGAACCCCTAACCTTCTGATCCGTAGTTCGATACTTACATGTGCCGACTATGGAAAACAGCCGGTAAACCTACCCGCCTGCACTCCACGGCACCCGGCGGTGGAGCCGGTATGTCACCACTAGTTGTCACCACCTAGCACTAGCCTTCCAGGGGTGGCGAAGAAGCGGGGAACCGGTGACGGTGCGCTCTACAAGCGCAAGGACGGGCTTTGGGTAGGCCGGGTCGATGTGCCGCCGGGTCCAGACGGCAAGCGAAAGGTCCGCAGCGTCTACAGCAAGGACCGCGCCGCTGCTGCCGAGAAGCTACGCAAGCTTCAGGCTGAAGTTGAGGCCGGGCTGGTGACGACGGCTCCGGCGACCACGGTCGCCGCCTGGTTGGACTATTGGCTGAATGACTTCCACCGCGACAACATCCGCCCCGGCACCCGCGCCGACTACAAATGCGTTATCACGAAACACATCGTCCCGCGCATCAGCTCCAAGAAGCTCAAGCAGTTGAAGTCCGAGGATGTGCTGACGATGCAGAAGCACATCGCCAAGACTTCGACCCGCAACGCCCAGGTTGCCCACCATCTTTTGAACCGGGCGTTCAACGACGCTATCGCCCTAGAGCGGTGCGCCCGCAACCCCGTCGGTGTCCTCGGAACTCCGAAGCATGTCAAGACCAGCCGCGAACCATTTACCGCAGAGGAGGCACGCCGGATCATCGCTGCCGCCTGGGAGATCGACTCCGAGGGTGCGGGGCCGGACCTGGCCAGTCGTTGGGCCGCAGCTTTTCTCACAGGTTCCCGCAGGGGGGAGTTACTTGGCCTGACCTGGGACCGCGTGGACTCCGCCAGCGACACCATCGACGTGGCATGGCAACTCAAGCAGCTTCCGTGGAAGCACGGCTGCGGCGAAACCCTCGCAGGTGGTGCGTGGCCGTGTGGACGGGTGAAGGGGGCGTATTGCCCGGAGAAAGAGAGGGATGTAGCCCCCGGTGACGAGTACCGGGAGTGCTACAAGGGGTTGTGCTGGACCCGCCCGAAGTCGGCGGCGGGCATCCGGCTGGTGCCGCTCGTAGGGAAGATGCCGGTGCTTTTGGCCGAACACCGCGAGCGCACTGCCGACCAGCCGAACCCGCACGACCTGGTCTGGCACCACCGCGACGGCAGACCGGTCTCTTCTGAGGACGACTACGAAATGTGGCAGGCACTGTTGGTGCGGGCGGGAGTGCGCGAGTCTGACGGCCCCCCGGTGCCCCACCATAGGTGCCGCAATACGACAGCGACGTTGCTGCTCGATGCCGGTGTCGATTCGCATATCGTCTACAGCGCGATCGGCCATAGCGACGTAGCAACGACGCGCGGCTACCAATTTGTCGATCTGACGCTGGCACGTGGGGCCTTCAACAAGGCGTTATCGGAGCTGCTGGACTAACTCGCAAGATTCCCCGACGAGATCATTGCGGGAGTCGTTGGGCGTCAAATGCCTCGCTGAGGGCCTCGATGAGGTTGGCGCTCGATTCTTCGGTGATTACGGCGGGCACCTCTACGACCAACTGGCGCACTCCACCGTTGCTCGCGCCGGAATCGACCCCCTGTCGCCCGCGTGGGGAAGCCCGCAGTTCGTCGACGTCGGTGATGATCAGATCACCCCGGGAGGATTGCTTCGGCGTCGCCGCGCGGCCAGCTGAGGCGCGCTGATAGTCAGCGACGTCCCCGTCGACAATATGGCCGTACTCAATCAGTAAATCGAGGGGATTCACGTCGTAGGCGCGGGCTAGTCGCAGGAGGTTCTCGGGCTGGTGTAACCGTCCCTTGTCCCGCTGGGAGAAGTAAGTCGCCTTCGGCATGCCCAACGCGGTGTAGATGTCGCGGCCCGTCACGCGATTGCCTGTCAGATAGGACAGGACGAGGTCGAGGTCGCGTATCGAGGTGGGCAATTCCTGGGGCACAATTAGACTGTAGTCCATTTCCTTAGACTTTCAATGGGACTGTGGTCTAGATTTTGAGACTCTGGTCTGTTAGCGTAGACCGTATGGTTGATGAAACTGGCCGTCCTGCCCGCTTTGAGTTGCAGTGGCGCGCCGATCGAGTGAAGGCCCTCATGCGGCGACGGAAAATCGCTGATCGGAGCGATCTGGCCAAACTAATGGGTGTGGCACGGGGCACCGTCTACCGCGCGTTCCGACCGGATTGGTCGGGCAGGGCCACCGCAGTTGTCCTGGCCCAACTCGCTGGACTGATGCGCGTGAGGCCCGACTCGGTGGTCGAGGTGGTCGAGTCCAGTGACTGAGACCCCCGAACCGCTCGCCGTCGGTCGCCAGCAGGCTGCTCGTTTGGTGAACCTGTCAGTGACCGAGATCGACGACGAACGGCGTGCCGGTCGACTGGCGGCCAAAAAACACGGCAGGAAAGTCCTGATCGAGGTGGGCGAGCTTCGGCGTTGGATCGCCGCGCTGCCCTCGGATCAGATGCGGTTCGCCACTACGTCGGATGGCAGCCGCGACCGCCCTGGCTGATCGCGCGGAGCGCACGCACGCCAAGCCCGTTCACCCATAGAGGAAAGGAAAGTAAACATGGCCAGCCACCCAAGTCCCTCACAGGGGCGGCCCAGCTACGTCATCCACGTGGAAACCAAGTCCGGGGAGGCGTGGATTTCTCCGCACGACGGCCTCGAGGACGCCATGGCCGAGCTTGAGTCGCTGGTCCAGGAGTGGGGGTACGAGGCGCTCGAAACCCTGCACTTCTGTTCGGTGCCGGTATCGGAGCCGGACCCCATGGAGCCGGACAGCCCTGGGACGAGGGGATTTGCGTTGGCCGATCTGGCCAATGAGACCGGTCTGACTGTGGCGGACATGGAGAGGGTTCTCCTTGGGCTGCGGCGGGTGGGTCTGGTCGAACGGATCGGCTGACCTTTTCAACCTCAACTCTGAAAGGAAATGCGAATGACCACTAAGGCGGAAATCTTCGCCAATTACAACACCGAGTACGGTCGCCACCCGCACGCCATGCAGGTGGAAACCAAGTCCGGGCAGTCCTGGATGACGGTGCACAACAGTTATCTGGACGGCTTGCGTGGGTTGCACGCGGTAGTCGAGCAGTGGGGGTTCGACGCGATCGAGAACGTGACGTTCACGATCCTCCCGACGCCCAACTCTCAGGACCCCACCCCGACCGTCGGCGAGGGGGGCACGTGGTCGGTGGAGCAGGTAGCTGCCGCGACGCGCCACTCCATCACCGACGTGCAGAAGCTTCTCACGAAGCCGACGGGGAACCCTTCCGTCGAGGTCGCAGCTAACGGCGAGGTTGATAACCATGACTAAGGCGATTGATTGTGACGCGAATTGCTCTCTGTTCGGGTCGAGATTCCCTCGCCTTCGCGACGGCTCTAGACCTCTCAACCGAGAGCTTGATCCCACTACCGAATTACTGAAAGGACCAACCCGGTGATTGCACCGACTGAGATTCATTGCGTCTATGCCGGAGACTTCATGGTCGAAGACTTTGATCTCCATAAGGCCGTCGAGGCTCAGGGCTTTATCGCGTTAGCGGCCATCAGGAACCGGATCGAGGCAGCCATTCCTGATGATCGGGTGCCAGAGATTTCGGCCTGGCTTGACGTGCTGACAACGATGCTTCTCTGCCAGGGGCATCCGACTAGGGACTGCCAGGACGTGGTGCTCTATTCCGACGGCTCCCCGGTGTTCCGTTTGGTGCCTGACGACACCCTCGCCGATGTTGAGGCCCGCGATTACCTCGACGACTGCGACGACAAATTCGATTACCTCGGCGAGGTCGCCGACCACTTGTTCTCGGCCACGCTTAATACCGGTTACCGGGTCGAGGTGAATGACCCTCCGATCAGTGAGCCTCGGGAGCCGAGCTATCTGGTGAAGCTGTGGCGTGAGCGATACCCCACCTCCCTAGTTGTCGACGGTGGAGTTGGCAGTGGTGGTGGCGGCCATGGCGAAGGGGGATGAGGCGCGGCAGGACGACCGTTTCGACGGTGGCGCTGTGCCAGGCCGGTTTTGCGATTTTTTCGCTGCTTCCTGGCACCCGGTTTCTGGCGCTCTCAAGTCCGCATCCCAAGGGCAGCTAGATCGAGGCGGTGACGGCATCGTGAGGAAGCTCAGCCGGTCAGATCGGGCGCTGATGCGGTCGGCGTGGGCGGATGTCGCACGCGCCCCCAGGGCACTGGTGGGCAGGTCGTCGGCGACCCGTTCGGCTTGTTTCAGTGCCGGGCGGCGGGGCCTCTGCAGGCGGTGTGAACGCCCCATCAATGTCGGCCAGAGCATCTGGTTCCACAGCGATTTCGCCGATTACGTACACGACGGCTGCCGCGCGCGCAGTGGGGTGACCCGTGCGGCTAGGGCGGTCACTGCGCCGAAGTCGATCGTTCCCAACACGGTGACCCGACCGCAGCGACCCCTGTGCCCTGGATGTCATCTGGTGCACGCGGGCGAGTGTTTCTAGGGGGTGCTCGGAACATGTTCAGTGCCGCCGCCGGTGCCCTTCGCCCGACCTGTGAAACGCCTCGTGAGCGCCCAGAAGAGGTGACGGGCGCTATTTCGTGCCTCGTCTGGTTGGTGGGCCACCACTTAAAGGCCCTGAGGAGGTTCCCATGCATGATCTTGACGACGACACGTTGATGGGGCTGGCCGAGTTCCGGAAGCTGTTGCATCTCAGCCCCAGCGGCGAGCGCAGGCTACGCAGCGAACAGGGCGACTGGCCGCCCCACATTTCTGTGGGCCGGAAGGTTTTCTATTTTCGCGATGGCGTGAGGAGTTTTCTGAAGCGCCTCCTTGGCGCTCAGGTGGGTGTTCACCCCGACGGGGGCGCAACCGCTGAACCTGACGCTGGTGGTCTCGCAACACCAGCACCGGCTCTCACCGCCGAACAGATGAAGTGGCTGCAGGTGGCCTTCTTTAGACCGCCCGGAAACGCCAACGATCCTTTCCGGCCCGTCGACCTCGACGCCCCCAGGAATGGTGGTGATGACCATGACTAGGGCGGGTCGGTCTCGGCAGGACAACCGGGCCGATGCGGTGGCGCTGTGCGAGGCGGGGTTTGCGATCATCCCGCTGATTCCGGGAACCAAAGTCCCGGCATTTTCCAGCCCGCACCCCAAGGGCAGCCCGCAGCGGGGTCGCTGCCGTGGGGAGTGCGGGAAGCCCGGCCACGGCTTCTACGACGCCAGCACCGACAGCGCGTGGGCAGACCGGCATTGGACTGAGCGCCCCGATCACGGGATTGGTGCGAGGCCGGGCGCGGATCAGTTCGTGTTGGACGTTGATCCGCGACACGGCGGTGATGTGTCCCTGTCCAAGTTGGAGGCCCGCTATGGCACGCTGCCGCAGACCTTCACGGTGATCACCGGGCGTGGTGATGGTGGTCGGCATTTGTGGTTCAGCGGTGCGGACGGGCCGGTGCGCAGCCAGTTGTGCACCGGTGTCGATGTCCTGTCTCAGAGCCGGGGGTCGGCGGTGATGCCGCCGAGTGTGCACTGGTTTACCGGTCTGCCTTACCGGTTCCAGACCCCGTTGGCTGTGATCGCGGCTGCCCCGTCGTGGTTGTGTGATCTGGTGGCCAGGCCGGAGCCGTCGGGCATCTGCTCGTGGCCGGTGCGCCGGATGTCACCGAGCCAGGCACGTCGGCGTGGACGTGGACTGGTTGGTGTGGTCGCTAATGCTGCTGCGGGGCAGCGCCATATCGCCTTGTACTGGGCGGCGCGTCGGGCCGCTGAGGAGGGCCTGCTTGATGTCGAGGGCTACCTCGATGTCGCCCTTGCTGATGCGGCCCGCGATGCCGGGCTGGCCGCCGACGAGGTCGAACGAACCATCGGTGACGCGGTGGCCGCCGCGCGAGCAACCGGGGGGTTGGTAAGATGACGAATTACTACGAGAACCTGACGCTGTTGCCCGGCAGCGGCGGTGGATCGGAATCCGACGGATTCGAGGCCGACGTCGATTACCACCTGAATGCGATGCGGGCCAAGGACGAGGCCAAGAGGCGCTACGAGGAGCAGAGTCGGGCGGAGGTGGGTCTGCCGCCGGTGCGCAACCTGACGGCCCTGCTGGCCGAGCCGGACACCGAAACCGCCTACCGCATCGACGGTGTGGCCCCGGCGGGCGGTCGGGTGATGCTCGCGGCCCAGGCCAAGTCCGGCAAGACCACCCTCACCGGCAACCTGGTGCGTTCCTTGGTCGACGGTGATCCGTTGATGGGCCGATTCTGCGTCAACGGGCAGGCCCGGCGGGTGGTCGTCGTCGACACCGAGTTGTCGGAAAACATGGTGCGCCGCTGGTTCCGCGACCAGGGCATCGTCAACACCGATCGGGTGGATGTCCTCGCCCTACGGGGTCGGGTCGGGGCCTTTAACGTCCTTGACCCCCGCCGCCGCGCCGAATGGGCGGAGCTTCTGAACGGTGCGGACTACCTGATCCTGGACTGCCTGCGGCCCGTGCTCGACGCACTGGGGCTGGACGAGCACCGCGAGGCGGGGAAGTTCCTCGTCGGCTTCGATGCCCTGCTGGCCGAGGCCGGGATCACCGACGGTTTGCTTGTGCACCATATGGGACACGACGGGAAACGTGCCCGTGGTGACTCGCGGCTGCAGGACTGGCCGGACGCCACCTGGCGCATCCTGCGGGCCAAGGACGACAACCCCAACTCCGCCAGCTTCTTCACCGCTTTCGGGCGCGACGTGGATGTACCCGAGGGCCGTCTGGACTTCGATCCGGCCACCCGGCGGCTGACCTACAACGACGGCAGCCGCAAAGCCGACACCCGCCAGGCCAGCCGCGACGAAGTCCTGGGGGAGATCATCGACATCCTCGCTTGCCGTCTCGCCGACGCCGACGGTGCGCCGATGTCACGCAACGCCATCCTGACGGCAGCCAAGGACAACCACCGCAACGCCCGCACCGTCGACCCGGCACTCGATCACGGTGTCATTCAATCCGTGCTGACCAAGACCAACGGCCCACGGAAGAGTCACCTCTACACGCTGGCCAACCCGTGCACGGTGTGTCACAAGCCGGTGCCCGATGTTCTGCGCAACATACACCCTGAATGCGACACCAACCATGACTGAGTGCAGGCAGGAAACCATTGCCGCACTTAGTCATACCGACGTTGACCAGCACATCAATACCACCGAGTGCGCACTGATTGCGTCAACCGATAACCCGCACTCACTCATCGCCCCTACCGAGCTACCACTGAGTGCAGCGTTTTGCACCCCTTTAGGGGTGCTAGCGCACTCGGTCGCGGTGGTAGTGCACCTGCATCACCCTTTTTTGCCATGTACCCACAACCTGAAGCCGCGTCCCGCACCCAGTCATCAACTCGGAAAAGATGATGCCCACCGCACGAACGGTGATTTCACCTTCGGCCCGACGCGGTAGTCCCCCGCTGGCTGACGTCATCATTCTCGGGCAGCGCTGTCGTCGACCCACCCGCACCGGCAAGGTCTGCCAGAGGAGGGTCGCCGCCTCCGGAAGAGCCTTGCCGGTGGCAACGGGTGTTTCGTCGTGCGGCGCTTATGACCGAACAATTTGGCCGTCCACCCTTCCTGCGCGCAATTCCTGTGTCTTGTCTGATGGTGCAGTTATCGTCAGCACTATGGGGAAGGGCAGTGGGGCAGGTCAGGATCGACTGAATACGCAGTATTGCGTGGGCTGTAAATCGCGGAAGTCGATGAAGGGCTTCAAGGTCGCGTCGGGGTTATGCGCCGAGTGCGGAGGCGGTCGTGATCGGGGCCGCCCGACTCAGACGACGGGTGGTGGCACGCAGCAGCGGAAGGTGCCCCCGACCCCGTCCGGGCCGAGGACGTGGAAGTGCCCGAACTGCGTGAAACGCATCGACGTCGACACGGCACGCGCCACGCTGGTTGACCATCTGAACGCCCGAGGAACACGTTGCGCCGGATCGGGGTATCAACTCCCTCAGAGGAGCGAGGATGCGCTCGACTATCGGGTTGCCGGAAGCTTTGAGGGCGGTCGGTAGCGGCGCGTCGGATCGCCGGAAACAGAGGCCCCCAACATCGCTGTCCGCCACCGGGAATCTGCCGCCGCCGCACTATCGGGCCACTCAGGCACCCGCCGTCGCCGAGTGCATCAGCCTGGGTGGCTCTCAGGGCCGTTTACGCTCGCCCTGTGGACACCGAGGGGGCCTTCATCCCGCACAAGCCCGACCCCGCGCTGAACGGTACGAGGATCGTGTACGCGGTGCGGTTGGACGACTTCGACAAGCTGTCGAAGAAAGACCAGGAAAAGCTCGCCAAGCTCAACCCTCATCAGGCCAACAAGGCGACCCCGATCTTCTACGTTGGCCAGACCACGCTCTTGGCCTGGAAGCGGTACGAGAACCACCGGAACGGCGATAAGGCGGGACACGGCTGGGTGAAGAATTACGGCCAGCACCTGATCACGGTCGACGAGTGGGAGCCGGACTTCGGCGTGGCACTGCCGAAGAAAACCATCAAGGCGACATGGGAGTTAGCCCGGCGCAGCAAGGCCGATGGCCCCGAGCGTGAGAAAGCAGTAGCCGAGCTACTCCGGGCGCAGGGCTACTACGTCATCTCGCACTAGATCGACCGGTTGGCCTTCCAGGCATTTGCGTTCCCCGTCGTCGCCGAGATCGTCAGTCTCCGTGGCGATCAGGGTTGTTTAAGGGCGGTAGCCAGCTCGGCGGCCCATCCGGGAACCGTTCACGGAAGAGCCGATCCTCCAACTCCTCGAACTCCTCCTGGCTCAGCAGGGTGACGGTGGCGCGGGTGTTGATGATCTCGGCGGGTACGCACCATTCGCGGTAACCCTTGTGCTCCTCGATGACCTCAGAGGCGGCAAGATCAGCGTCGTTGTGGAACTCGACGCGAAGAACCTGTTCACCTTTCGCACCCTCGTTGAGCGACATCGGCGAGTCCCCGAGCCACACGCCCGTATGCACGGTTCCGGCGAACATGTACGACCCGGTGGCATCTCGAAACCCGTCACGGAGGATCGCCTCGGCGGAATCGGTGGTGTGGTAACAAATCACTCGTATTCTCGATGCTGCTGCGACCATCCGTGCATCCAGACCGCAACGTCGATCCGGCGCAGGAATGTCACATCACCGAGAGCAAACGACACCACCTGGTTGATCTGCTCGCGGCGGTTTTCATCGGATAGCTGCTCGCGCATCGTTGACCAAAACCGATTGCGCGGCGGTTCCAACACCTTCTTCACGAGGTCATCGAGGATGGGAATCAGCCGGGGCCGCTTCGCCGCAAGGAGCTTTCCAGCGGTCACCCAACCAACACCGTCCAGGTCTTGCATCCGTGCGTGGAGTTTCGCCGCCGGGCCGTTGTCGGCCAGGACGTACCAGGGCACCTCCCACAAGTTTTTGTCGACGGGTATGTGGCGCAGCAGCACGTTGAAATCCTCGGCCTCGGTGCTGATTAATCTGGCCGCTGAGTCGGGTGGCACCCCGACTGAGAGGGCCTCCACGGCTAGCACGTCGGTGGCGACGAACCGGTTCGGGTCGCCCATCGCCGAGAACCGCTCGAAGTGCCGACCGTTGAATGGCAGCCCGCCCACCCCGAGGAAGTACCGCTCTAGGTTCGCCTTGATCTCGGTCGCGTGCGCCTGGAACCACTCGCCGAGGTCAACTGCAAAGCTGCCGATCTGTTCGTCCCCCATCCCGGCATCGTAGGGCTGCCGGGTGTCCCTGCAAGGGCGATTCCCGGCCTCTCAGCGCCCCGGAGAGCACTCAGCGCGCCCATTCAATGAACCAGGGCTGGCGCAGGCCGGAGGTCGGCTGTAAGCGGGAGTTGACTACCGAGAATTTGACACCGCTAGAGCTTGCGACCACCTAGTTAGCCGCCGTCGCCGAGATCGGCGGACTGCATGGCCCTCGGGGGGCTTTTGGGCGTGCAGGTGGGTCGCCCCACCCTGTCCGGTAATTGTGTGGGCTGCACCCCTGTGGGGTAACCGAGCTGGGTCCTTCAGGTGCCCAGGGCCGACTCAGCTACTCGGTGAACCTGGGCAACAGGTTGTAGCCGATCCTTGGATTATTCGCCCCGGTGTCACGGATCAGCTTCGTCTCCATCGCCCGCACCTCGTAGTCGGTGGCGGTCTCGGACTCCCAGAGGATTTCTTTGCGGACGGTGATGTCCATTCGGCAGTGGGCCAGTTCCTCGTTGATGAGTTGCTTTACCTTGGGGCTTGGGCTGCCGAAGTAGACGCAGTTGCCGATCAGGTCCATTCCGACGTAAATCTTCCCGTTGGGGTAGGTGACCTTGTAGACCTGCTTGATCCGCCCGAGGCTCTCCGACGTCGTTGTGAACGTCCTCATACGGAAAATCTACTCAATCGCGTCATCCCGTTCGGGTATCCCGTAATCCTGCCTGATTCGCAACGCAACCCGCGTCCTCTCAAACGGGGGTCACCAGGGCTGGATCGGGGCCGCAATCCGGTCGGGGCAGTACACGCGAGACGCGGCAACCTTGAGGATGTAGACCTGGCTGGGCCAGACGCCCTGCCCGTACAGTGCGCCCACGGTGTCCAGGAAGAGTGGCGGGTTGGGGCTGCAGTACTGCTGGGCGAAGGCGACCAATGCGGGGTCCTGGCCGCCGGTGACACCGTTGGACCGCACCAGGTTCAGGTACTGCTGGTCCTGGGCGGGGTCGGCGTGTCCGGTCGGCGCACCGATGAGTGCAGCCGCGACCGTTGCGGCCAGGAGTACGGCAATCCGCAGCAACATTTGAAACCCCCCCGGCCAGCGTGGTGTCGCGCGACCTGAGTCTGAGCGTAGAGGGCCACCGGTTCGGACACCGCCGATTCGCTAATGCTGCGAATGCTCACTTCCCAGTCACTTCGTATGGTGCGCAATAGTCATCGGTGACGGGTGGCGGTCGATCTATCTCATCTTCCCTAGCCACCGGCGGATGGTCCGCGCCCGGTCCACGCCGAGGAGCGCGGCCAGTTCGACTTCGGTCATGCCAGCGGCGTGGGCGCTAAGGGCGAACTCCCGCGCACCATTGACAATCGCTGCACGTTCAGCGTTCACCTTCGACAGCTTCCGCGCGATCTCGGCACCTTCGCAGCGCATCGCCTCGATGTCGGTTGCAGCAGCTTCCTCAGCCATGACTCGTTTCCCCCAGGGTTGTAGCCAATTTGTTGACTACGCGAGTCTAGTTGCGCCGCTGCGCTACCCGGCAACAGATGCTTGCCATCGTTGAGATCGGCAGATTGCGTAGAACCCAGGGCCGTTTAGTCTCGTCTGGTGGACACCGAGGGGGTTTCTGTTCCGCACAAGCCCGATCCTGAGCTGAACGGTACGAGGATCGTGTACGCGGTGCGGTTGGACGACTTCGACAAGCTGTCGAAGAAAGATCAAGAAAAGGTCGTCAAGCTCAACCCTCATCAGGCCAACAAGGCGACCCCGATCTTCTACGTTGGCCAGACCACGCTGTTGGCCTGGCAGCGGTACGAGAACCACCGCAACGGCCACTGGGACAGCAAGTGGGTGCGCAAGTACGGCCAGCACCTGATCACGGTCGACGAGTGGGAACCGGATTTCGGCGTGGCATTGCCGAAGAAAACCATCAAGGCGGCATGGGAGTTAGCCCGGCGCAGCAAGACCGATGGCGCCGAGCGTGAGAAAGCAGTAGCCGAATTGCTCCGGGCGCAGGGCTACTACGTCATCTCTAACTGACGTTGCGGCCCGATTATCAAGTAGGGGAAGGTGTGCGGGTGAACTCAAAGGCTGGCGTGCTGTCCGATGTATGCGCTGCTCTTGCTGTCGGCGACTCCCATTCTGCTAAGGCGACCCTTAAATCCCGGTATCCGTTCGTGCCGGTTGAGAAGATCGCCCGTCGGTACTCAGAACGTGAGTCGATGACGCTGTTCGTGCGTGATGGCTTCATTGACCGCTACACGGGTACCCGACTCATGAACCCCGGCGTTCTCCGCCTCCTCCATGTCGTGCTCGGTGACGACTTTCCGGCACATCCGCACGGGAAGCTCTCAGCGACGCACCTTGCTTTCTGGGAATTGTTTCCGACGGTCGATCATGTCGTGCCCGTGAGCCGAGGTGGGTGCGACGACGAGTCGAACTGGGTCACGGCGTCGATGCTGAGCAATCAGGCTAAGGACCAGTGGACGCTCGACGACCTCGGTTGGGAGCTGCATCCGCCTGGTGCTGTAGCGGAATGGGACGGGCTGTCGCGGTGGTTGGTCGACTACCTCGTGGCGAACCCGACCGTGTTGGCGGACGCAGCTGAGCCGCACCGTGGCTACATCCGACGATGGCTCATCGCGACCAAGACGGCGCTAGGGGAAGCGGATGACGAACCGGGTGAACCGCAATTCGACTGAGGCTTCTACGGCAGAAGGTCCGAGCCTTGTGGTATCTCGACTTGGCTCGGTCAGGCGCGGGCTATCGGGTTGCGGTTGAGGCCGAACTGCTGGGACAGCAGGACAGCGACGGCAGGGGCTGGAAGGTTGTGATCACCCCGAAAGCGCTCTTCTTGCTCCGATCTTCGCGATGGGCGCGCTCCGGCAACCTAGAATCATTTTGCCCATCGGGGTGGTTATCGGGGGGAGCCAACGTGAGAAGCGCTGATGGTGCGGATTTGGTCGGCCAGGTCGTTCACGTGGCACGCCTTGACGCCGAGGGCGATAGTTGGATTTCTGTGCACCTCAGCGAAGCAGATGCCCTTGAGAAGTTGCACGCGGTGGCCGAGGCGTGGGGTTTCGGTGATCTCCTCGAACCCAGCGAGAGGTTGGCCTGGAGCGTCACCAGTCTGCCGATGATGAGTTCTGAGGAGTCAGCTGAGTATCCCGAGACACAGGTTTTGGTTCAGGTGCCGAGCGATCCTGGGGGCGAGCTGCTGTCGACTTTCAAAATGCTGGTGATGAAGGACATCGTGGGTGGTGTTTCTGCGCAGGAACTTGCCGGAGACCTAGACATCTCGGCGGACGATGCCGCTCGTAGGCTTGAGGAGTTGGTTTCGAGTTGAAATCAGGCAGATACCGGGCGAAACCTTCGGCACGTCGGTCCGAGCGATAACCCTTCCTGGTGCAAAGCAGCGTTAGTCATCCGGATCGGAGTCACTAACGGCGACCCGCTCAACCGGATCGCCGGATAAGGGGGACGGCGAACGCTGTTGTCTCGGTCGTCGGGGAACCGGTCCGCTTTTGGCGCTAGAGTCCGGGTCGAGGAGAAACGTTGACCCTGGACAGCCGATGAACCCTGAAGCCGACGCCGGATTGCCGATGAAGCCAACTCACCTGGGGCGGCTTACTGCGATTCCGCCGAAAGAGGTGTGGGCGCACGAGGCATACGACTTCACCCCTTGGCTCCTGCAGAACGTTGACGTGCTCGCCGACCTGCTGGGCATGGACCTGGAACTGGACGTGGCTGAGCATCCGGTCGGAAGTTTTTCGTTGGACCTTCTTGGCCGCGACCTCTCTGACGACAGCGTCGTCATTGTCGAGAATCAGTTGGAGCAATCCGACCATATTCATCTCGGCCAGATTCTTACCTATGCGGCGGGAACCAACCCGACGACAATCGTCTGGATCACCACCGGCTTTCGGCCCGAACACCGTGCCGCTCTGGACTGGCTGAACGAACACACCGACCGGGCCACCCGCTTCTTCGGGGTCGAGATCGAGGTGGTCAAGATCGGCAATTCCGAACCGGCACCGAATTTCAAGCTGGTCGCAGAACCGAATGACTGGGGCAAGCAAGTCAGGGCCGCTGCAGAAGGCGAGATGACGCAGCGGTCCAAGCTTTACTGGGACTTCTGGGAAGAGTTCCTCACCCGCATCCGTACCAGCCATCCGGAATGGACTAACGCGAAGGCATCGACCCCGACCTCCTGGTACGACCTGCCTGCAGGCACCAGCGGAGCCGCCCTCTCTACGGTCTTCACCCGAAATGGTTTGACCGTGCAGCTGTACTTCAACGACTCCGATCGTGCGGTCAACCTCGCGCGTTTCAACGCACTGTTCGCGAAGAAAGATCAGTTTGAACAAGCCTTGGGCGAGGAGGCTGTGTGGGATGAGATGGTCGGCAGGAAGTCCACCCGCGTCTATGTGATGTCACCGTTCGGCGACGTCGCCAATGTCGAGCAATGGCCAGCAATGCTCGACTGGTTGCTGGAGCGACATGCGCGGCTCAGAGGAGCTGTTGAGGCGGTCGGGGGCGTGGCACCGCGTACCCGATTGGATCGTCCATCTGGCGCAGCACGCAGTTGAAATCCTCGGCCTCGGTATCGGGGAGCTTGGCCGCTGAATTACTGCGTCGGGATCACGGTATGCCGCCCCCGCCGGGGGGACCAGAAAACGCACCGGGCACCCCACCGTAAGTGCTGCCCTGGCATTGGAGCACGAAAGGCTCCGCAAGACATCTGGCGTCATTGGAGTTGAGATTGTCAGGGTTTGCGGGATCGCCTGGGGTTGGGGGGTTACCCGGGTCGGCGGGTTGGGCCAGGGCGGTCGGAGGTCCGAGGGCGGCTGATGCCGCGAGGGCGACCCCAGCGACCAGACGTCGGATGCGGGCCATCTGCAGATGCTAGGCGCTCTGCGGTGGGGCAATGGTCCTTACCGCCGAAGTGCACCAGCGCCAAAGTCCAGCGCGACCTGCGCCAACGTCCACCAGATCACAGCGCAGATGAACCGCTAGGACTTGGCCCGGGCGTTCTTGGTGGTGACGGTGTCGAGGACTTCGCGCAGGGTCCGGGCGGTGGCCTGGGCTTCGGCGGCAAGTAGTTCGGCGGTGTGGGCGGCTGCCCGGGCGGTGGCGGCCTCGTGGGTCGCGGTGGCGGCGAGGGCGGCCTGCTCGTCGCGGGCGGCTTCGGCGGCGGCAAGGCGGGTGGTGAGGTCGGCCAGTTCGCGGCGCAGCTGGGCCACCTCGGCTTCGGCGGCCCCGGCCCGGGAGGTCGCGGCGGCCAGCTCGGTCAGGGCGTCGGTCTCGGCCTGGACCAGGGCGGCCCGCTCGGTGGCGTCGGCTTCGGCCTGTTCGTCGCGGGCGGCGGTCACCGCTGCCGACCAGAGCGGGTCGAGGACCCGGGCCAGCACGTCGCTGGGAACCGCCGGGACGTCGCGGGTGGGCCGGTTGGTCCGGAGCCATTCGCTGGCCGCGTCGGTGCTGACCCGGGCGCGTTCCCGCAGCGCCCGCACGGTGACGGGCTTGCCCTCGACGCTGAGGGCGGCGAAGGCATCGGCCAGCGCGGCGGCGGTGGTGTTCTTGGCAGCGATAGCCGGACTCCTTCAGTAACAATGGAAACGTAATCTGTACCGGGTACGTTTCTACTGTACCTAGCGGTGGCGACGCTTCTGTGAGCGATCAGGTGCTCTCCGCGCGTGCGTCCAAGGTCCTCCGGGGCCGAGGTCCGCTCACCGCCGATCTGCGCTCCTTCCCGTCGGCGCTGTCGTAGCCTGCCGGTGCACGGGTCGTCTAAGCGGGGGATGTTGTCGGTGCCGATTCCTGATTTCCAAACGGCGATGCGCCCGACCCTGGTCGCGATCGACGGCGTCGAGCCGAAGTCGCACGCCGAGATACGCGACAGCGTGGCCGCCGCCCTCGGGGTGACCGACGAGGAACGCCAGCAGATGATCCCCAGCGGGCGGCAGGAGTTATTCACCAACCGGGTGGCCTGGGCGCTGACCCACATGACCCAGGCCGGTCTGCTGGTCCGGCCCCAGCGTGGCCGCTACCTGCTGACCGAGCGCGGCAAGCAGGTCTTGCGCGGGCACCCCGACCGGGTCGATGTCTCGGTGCTGGCACAGTTCCCGGAGTACCAGGAGTTCCGCACCCGCAAGGGCGAGAAGACCATGGCCGAGGCCGAGACCAGCGCGGCAGCAGGCGACCTCTCACCGAGTGAGGCGGTGGGGGCGATCGTCGAGGACTCCTACGACGCCCTGGCCGCCGAGTTGCTCGACCGCATCCTGGCCCAGCCTCCGACCTTCCTGGAGACCCTGGCCCTCAAGCTGCTGCGGGCGATGGGCTACGGGGGCCGTGAGGCGCTGCTGGAGCACACCGGCAAGTCCGGGGACAGCGGCCTGGACGGGATCGTGCGCCAGGACGCTCTCGGCCTTGACCTGGTCGGGGTGCAGGCCAAGCGGTACGACCGGGACAACGCCGTTGGCCGCCCCGAGATTCAGGCGTTCGTCGGGGCGCTGCAGGGTGCCCAGACCAGCCGAGGGGTGTTCGTGACCACCGGCAGGTTCTCCAGCGGTGCGCGGGAGTTCGCCGACGGCGTGGGGATGCGGCTGAGGCTCATCGACGGGCGGGAGCTGACCCGGCTGATGGTCCGCTACAACGTCTGCGTCCAGGTGCGCGAGACCTTCGAGCTGAAGCAGATCGACGAGGAAGAGTTCGACGCCTAGCACCCAGCCCGGCGGGACTACCAGGAGATCAATCTGATCTAGTCGCGGAAGATCACATCGAGTTGATCCAGTAGGGAAGATCATCGACGGACTCTTCGACGTGGTGGCCCTGCGCTCGAAGGACACGGATGATCTTCTCGACACTCTCCGGCGGAATGAACAGGGATTCACCGTTGGGATTTGGTTCAAGCTCACAACCGAACTCTTCCCATGTTCCGCAATCTAGCCAGTCGAATACATCCTCGGGCGGCCACGGTCCGGGGTACCAGCCGTCATCGCCCCACCAGATGTCATCAGGCGAGAACGGGGCGTCGTCGGGAGCGACATCGTCTCGGAGGTCTTCGATCTCTTTCAATTCCTCAGCGGGCATTGCTTTCCGGAACTGCCCCCAAGTTGTTGAGGTTTTGACCGCCCTGCAAATCTGCGCTGCTCGCTTCGCCATCTCGCGTCGGACGAACAGTGCACCACCAGGCGCGTCCGCACCGACGTAGACGATGTCTAAACGCTCGCCCGACGACTCCCGCTCCATCCTGGCTCCCTCCTACGCAGGCGCTGCCAGGTCTTCGTAGACGATGGGGATCAGTTCGGCGAGCAGCTTCTGGAAGATATCCGGGTTGTTGAGAATCTGGGTGGATAGGTCTGCCGAGGAGTCCATCGCCCCCAGGACGGCGTCGGTGAACTCCTGCTGCAGATCGGGGCTGGCGGAGAACTGGGCGAGGTTGTTGTTCTTGGCCTGCGTCTGCAGGGTCTCGCTTTCCTCCAGCCGGTCCTTGAGGTGGGTGATGACCGAGCGGACGGAGGACTCTGGGTGGTCCCCGTCGAAGAGATCGTTGACCTTTTCGATGACCTCGGCCAGCGGCACCATCTCGGGGTCGTGGGCGCTGCCGCTTCCGGCCCCCTTGATCGGCTCCAGGGGGCTGTCGCCGCCTGGCGTGTAGTGGGTGGTGGGCTGCTGGTGGTGGGCCAGGTAGTCGAAGTTGACGACCGAGAGGGCGATCTCGTTGTTGAGCTTTTCCTTGCTGATGACCGGGGCGAGGTGGCGCAGGTAGATCGACAGCATCGGTGCCGATTCCGGGCCTCTCAGCGGCCCCCAGAGCGATCAATAACCCCGGCTTGGGCAACCTTCAGGGCGAAGGTCGGAGGTCGGCTCAGAGCGGGAACATCCCCCGATGTCGGTCACCTGGTCTATAAAGTCCGGTTCGGACAAAACGACAATCAGGGGGCCGTGCGTGATCACCGGTGAACTCAAGAGCAAGGTCGACCGGGTCTGGGACGCCTTCTGGTCGGGCGGCATCTCCAACCCGCTGGAGGTCATCGAGCAGATCACCTACCTGCTGTTCATCCGCCGCCTCGACGACCTCAACACCCTGGCCGAGAAGAAGGCCCAGCGCACCGGCAAGGCCGAGGGCATCATCTTCGGCCCCGATCAGCAGGGCTTGCGCTGGTCGGTGTTCAAGAACGACGAACCGGCCCTGATGTTCAAGACCCTGAGCACCGAGGTGTTCCCGTTCCTGCAGAATCTCGGCGCCGAGCGTGCGATCAGCGGCTCCTCCTCGGGCAGCGGCGCGAGATCCGCCGGGTCCCCGTACATCTCGGCGTAGACCAGGTCGGCGATATCGGGCAGCACCGCCCGCAGATGTCCGTTCATGTCCGCCGACTCCGCAGCCGGTCCCGGAAGGCCTCGGCCTGAGCGCGCATCTCGGGGGTGATCACGAAGTGCCCGCCGAACTCGTTGAGGTAGCCGGGGGCGTAGTCGGGGTCCGGTAGCACCTGACGCAGCCAGCGGTACGGTTTGCGGCGCCGCCACTCCCGCGGGTAGCCGACGGAGACCTCCTCGAACCGCACCCCGTCGTACCAGGCGGTGCGCGGGATGTGCAGGTGGCCGTACACCGAGCACAGCGCGTTGTAGCGGGTGTGCCAGTCGGCGGTCTGCGTCGTCCCGCACCACAGCGAGAACTCCGGGTAGAACAGCATGTCGCAGGGCTCCCGCACCAGTGGGAAGTGGTTCACCAGCACCGTCGGGACCATCCAGTCCAGTTCCTCGAGCCTGGCCCGGGTGTAGGCCAGCCGGTCACGGCACCAGGCATCGCGGGTGGCATAGGGCTCGCAGGACAGCAGGAACTCGTCGGTGCACACCACGTTGTTCTGCTTGGCGACGGCCAACCCTTCGGCCTTGGTGCTCGTCCCCGGCGGCAGAAACGTGTAGTCGTAGAGCAGGAACATCGGCACGATGGTGGCCGGGCCGCCCTGCTCGGTCCACACCGGATAGGGGTGCTCCGGGGTGAGGACCCCCATCTCGTCGCAGATCTCTACCAGGTGGTCGTAACGGGCCCGGCCGAACACCTGCATCGGGTCCTTACCGGTGGTCCACAGTTCGTGGTTGCCCGGTACCCAGATCACCTTCGCGAACCGGCGCCGCAGCAGATCCAGTGACCAGCGGATGTCGTCGGTGCGCTCGGCGACATCGCCGGCGACGATCAGCCAGTCCTCCGGGGAAGCCGGGTACAGCGACTCGGTGACCGGCTTGTTGCCGGTATGGCCGGTGTGCAGATCGCTGATCGCCCAGAGGGTGGGAGCCACGATCTCTCAGCCTAGCGGCCTGAGGCCACGGTTCCGGCGCCACCTAAGCGGTGCGACCCGCCCCGGCGCTAGACAGCACCTCCACTGCCACCCGCGCCTGCGGTACCGCCGGCGCCGCCCGTGCCGCTGGGGTCTCCGGTACCACCGGCTCCGCCGACGCTACCGGCAGTGCCGAGGTTACCGGTGCCACTGGTGCCGCCGGCACCGCCGGTGCCGCCGCCGCCGCCGGCGCCCCCGGGGGCGGCGGCGGTCGCGTCGCCGGTGCCGCCGGTCCCGCCGGTCCCGCCGGTCCCGCCGCTACCGCCAGTGCTGGCGCTGCCCCCGCCGGCGCCTCCGAGCGCACCCGCACCGCCCTTGCCGCCGGTTCCGCCCACCCCGCCGACACCGCCACTAGCGCCGTTCACACCGGCCGTACCCGCCGTGCCGACACCACCATCACCGCCGACACCGGCCACACCCGCATTACCGCCGCTACCACCGGCACCGACCGTCCCGGCCTTGGCGGCGCCGCCACCAGCACCGGCCGCGCC
>Ga0114918_10001723_pt1 | contig 19605 bp, 17 predicted proteins | sample LantaG_FD_87015 | JGI IMG/M metagenome (GOLD analysis project Ga0114918, IMG submission 87015) | Deep subsurface microbial communities from Baltic Sea to uncover new lineages of life (NeLLi) - Landsort_02402 metaG | ecosystem: Environmental > Aquatic > Marine > Oceanic > Sediment | place... | reverse complement strand
GGGGGGGGGGGGGGGAATGAAAATGATCGAGACGTTTTTTTTTTTTTTTTTATTTCCCAAAAAAGCCCATTAGACGCCCCCGCCGCCGTTTGCTCCGCCCGGGAGGGGGGGGGGCGCGGGGGCCGGGGGGGGGGAGGGGGGGAACGGGGGGGGCGAAAATTATTTTTTTTTGATAAAAAAAAAAAAAAAAAAAACCCCTCTATGATTTTTTTCCCCCCCCCCCCCCCCTTTTTCCTGAGCTCAATTTTTCAATGGCATCGCTCGATCTCTTGGACGAGATAGCGCGCCTGCGGGCCCTTCCAGTGCTTGATCCACCTCCCTGGGTTGTAGAAAACCGTCTCCCTAAGGTCGTAGCGGCTCTGGATGTCGCGTGGGGAAAAATAAAGAGCAAAGTAAACGGGAAAGAAGAAGAAAAGGAAGAGGTCGCCGTCGCCGTCGTCGTCGCCTTTCACCTCGGCGAGGGCTGCCTCGGCTCCTCCTCCTCCTCCGAACCGCCGCCGCCGCTCTTTGTCGAGTTCGAGCCGCGCGAAGGGTTTCTGCGAGGCCCCTTCCCCCCTTACGAGGCTGGAAAGCTTTTCAACCGAGAAGGGCCGCGGTTGCTGGTGCCGCTGATGAAGAGGGTCGTTGGAGAGAGAAGAAGAAGCGGAGAAGCAGAAGGAGAAGGAAAAGACGAAGACGACGACGACGACGAAGAAAAACAAAAATACCAACCAAAGCCTTTTTTCCCGAAAGTCGACCTCTTCCTGGTTGACGGCTTCGGGGAGCTCCACCCGGAGAGGTTCGGCTCCGCCTGTGCTCTGGGGGTCGCCGCCGGAGGGGTGCCCACTGTGGGCATTGCCAAATCGATGCTCCTGCTCGGAGGCGGCGCGAGCCCGGGCAGCGAAAGGGAAGCGAGGAGGAGGAAGGAGAACAGTGGAGGTGGGGAGAAGGGCGGATTATTCGACTGCCCCTCCGCTCCCGGGATGGAGACTTGGCCTCTCGGGGATGATGGGAATGGGAGGCCCCTGGCCGTGGCGATGAGGCCGGCCGGAAGGAGCGGCGGCGGCGCCAGTGGAGAAAAAGAAGGAGGAGGAGACGGAGAAGAGGTCGAGGCCTCTTCTTCTTCTACTTCAGGGCCTGGGAGGGCAGCCTTCGTCTCCGCCGGCCACCGCGTCCCCCTCGCCGCCGCGGCCAGGGCCGTGCTCGCCTGCTACGACCGGGGGCGAAGGTTCAGGCTTCCCGAGCCGTCCAGGGCGGCCGACAGGCTGGCGAGGGAGCGGCTGCGGGAGGCGCTGTTGTCGGGAGAGAGGAGCTGAGGTCGAAAAGAGAGAGAGGAAAAAAAACTGCCGCCTCTCTCTCTTTCTTTCCACAAACCTCAGGTGACACAAACCTCATTTGCCCCTTCCTCCTCTTTCCTCGCTCTTCTTCTCCTCCTCGCTGCTCCCACGCCTCCTTCTTGCTTCTCCGTCGTCCACATGTACACCTTCATACACCGCTTCTTGGGGCGCACGACCCGACAGGAGGCGCACGGCGCTCGCCCCGCGTCGCCCAAGAGCACGCAGCGTGGCATGCAATCTACCTCTACCTCTACGGTGGCGACGGCGACGGCGGGCGCAGCGACAATGACGACGGCGGCGACTTCCGTTTTGAGGAGACCGCTGGAGCTGGGCTTCGCTTTCGACGGCCTCGACCCGACCAGCTTCCTTTTGAGGTATTGATTGGTGCCCTGCAGTGAGGAGAGAACACAAAAACAACGCGCCGAGGAGGACTGGCGATGTTTCTTTTTTCTTTTTTTTAAGGCTCGTAACTGTCCCCTCGAGCCTTCGATATTTTTTCTCGTTTTTCTTCGACTTCGCTCTCGCCATCCCCCTCCCCTCTACTTTCAACCTCTCCTTCCTTTCCCAGTCCCCCTTTCCCCACCTTGTCCCCTCACCAAAGCAACGTCGTCATGGCCCAAAACAAAAATCGATCAATGTAAAATCATCAAAGAGAGAAGAGATAACAAATTACACACACAAAAAGAAGATCATTCTTCCGCCGTCTTTCTCTTTTTCGTCTTTTTCTCTTTCTCTTGCTCCTCGCGCGCCGCCTCGATGGCCGCCGCCGCTCGCGCGGCCCTCGCGGCCCTCTTGGCCCCGCCACGCTTCCGCGGCAGCTTGGGCTCGGCAGCGACCGCGGCAACAGCACCGGGAACAGCTTCCTCTTCGTCCGCCTCTTCTTCTCCTTTCTCTTCCTCGCCCAGAAGCGCCGCGGCAGTTGCAGGCGGCTTCCAGGTGCTCGGCGCTTGCTGCTGCTTCCCTCTCATCCCTCTGCCTCCTCCGCCTTCCCTCCACTGCTGCTGCCACTCGACCACCCCGCACTTGCGCATCAGCGCCACCACCCTCGGGGGCTGCGTCGACAATGTACCGTCCTTGGCGGCGGCGGCGAGCTCAGCCGAGATCGCATCCCTGCCACCGGCGCCGGCGGCCTCGAACGCACGCTCAATCGCGTGGACGCCGCCGGGCGTCGAGGCCACAAAGCTCAACTTGCCCGCCAGCTTCTTGCCCGCTGCTTTCTTGGATTTCGCGCCCAGCCCGGGGCCGGTGAACAATGACTCAATAGCACGGGAGCCTGCGCCGTCCGCTGCGACGCGGGCGAATGCCGAATCGGGGAGGGCGGCGAGCGCCGCGGCGTAGGGGGTTGCAGCCTGCCTCGAGGGTAAAGACAAAAGAGAAGACAGCAGGGCGCATCCCACCGCCGATAACTTCTTCGCGGCTTCGACGTCCGACGCCGAGGCGGTGGCAATGGGCTTTTCTCCGAGCACCAGGAGAGCCGAGGCGCGGTCTACGGCCTTTTCGAGAGCAGAGAAGACGGCCTCTGCCGCGGCGGCGATGGCGGCCCCCGCGGCGGTAGAAACGTCGTTCTCTCCTCCTTTCGTTCCCGCTTCAGCGCTCATCGCACCCGCCCTGCCCACCCTCCCGGCAGCCCCGACGAGCGCCAGAAGCACTCCCCCGCGGCTGCCGGCGAGCAGGCGGCCGGCGACCGGGGCCAGCTCTTTCGAAGCCCCCCTCACCGCCGCGGGTGTGTCTGCGGCGCCGAGCGCCGCTTGGATCACAAAGTTGGCGCAGGGGTGCTCCGCCAGGGCCGCGAAGCTTCCCCGCAGGAACCGCGCGTCGAACTCGGTGCGCAGGGACCTCGGGGAGACCTCCAGCACGGCTTCCAGCAGGTGCGAGCCCGCGCGGTCCTTCGCGGCGGAGGAGACCGAGTCCTTGGTCAGAAGCGCGAGCCGCGCCCCCTCCTCGGCCGGCGGCGGAGGAGCTTTTCCGTCCCCTCCCTCGCTGCCGCCCTCTGTCGGCGGTGCCCCCAAAAGACGGGGCACCAGCTCGCAGACCAGCTCGTCGTCGCCCTTAGCCGCGCGCAGCAGCGACTGCAGCGACGGCGCCGCGTAAACGTCGTAGGAGAGCGAACCCAGGTCGCTCTCCCAGTCCTTTGAGAGGACGACGCGGGCGAGCCTCCGGATGAGCGACACGTGGCGCGTCGGAGGCGGAGGCAAGAGAGCAGCGGCAGCAGCGGCAGAAGAGCTTCCTCCTACACCAGCGGAGGCGATCCCGCGCGAAGCAAGGTTCGTGGCAGGGGACTTGAGTTTTCGCGCCCTTTCGCGCAGAAACGCGGCGCCGTCGGTCGCTTCCTCGGCGGCGTTTCCGTTTCCGCTTCCGCTCCCGCTCCCGCTTCCGCTTCCGCTTCCTCCCCTCCCGATCCTCGCTGGCTCCACCGCCCTCCCTGACAGCGCCTCCAGTAAAGAGCGCACGACGTGGGTCCCGCAACGGTCGACCAGGAGGTCGTAGAGCTTTTCGCAGGCCGCGGCGGTGGCGGCCTCGAGGACGGAGAGGGCTTCTTCGCTTGCCGAGGAAGAGGAGAAGGTCGACTTCGGGTCATCTCCCTCTTCGTTATTCGCTGCTTCCCGGCCCCGCTTGAACCCTTCTCCATCATCTCCTCCTGCAAGCGCTGCGACCCTGGTGATCAGGGCCTCGGCGGTGTGCGAGCCGAAGGGGCTGTTTTGGTTTTGAGAGAGACAAGGCGGAGAGGAGGTTAGAGAGAGAAGAGGAGCGTCGAAAAAGAAATGTCAATGCTCTCTCTCTAAAAAAACTCTCTCTCTGTCTCTTTTCTTACCTCGTCGCCACGTTTCCGAGCGTCTCCGGATCAGCAAGCACGTATCTCGCAAAGTTTAACACGTCCTCGGAGCTCGCAATCGGTAAAAATGCCTCCAGCGCACGAGAGGCGACGGCATCCGCGGCGACATCGCTCGTCGTCGCTTTGTTGCCCGACGGAGTTGCCGCCTCTCGCAGGGCCGCGCTGGCAAGCAAGCCCGCTTGCTCGGTGTCTCCTTCTTGCAGTAGATTATTCAGGGTCTCGCGCGCCTCTGTGAAGTAGGCCGTGGTCTCCGGGTCCAGCCTGGCGAAGCCTCGGGCCATCGACGGTTGAGCGGCACTTGCGGTCGCAGCAGCGGCGGCCGGCATCGATTTGTCAAGAACTCTTCCTGCCCTCTTTCCCTTTTTCCGGTCTTTCGATGCTCCCTTTGATGCTCCGGGGCCGGCCACGACAACGGGAGCTGCGTCGTCGAGGGACCGCGTCATCGCAGTGACGAGAGAGAGAAGGAGAAAACGCGAGTACTAGTGATGACGAGTAAAAAGCCGTCGAGCAAAGTTTTTTTTCTTCGTTTTTCTTTTGTAATAGCCTTTGACCGCTTCTTTCAATCATTTTTTCTCTCCCTTTGTTTTCTCTCTCTCCCTGTCGCCGTTTCGAAAACAAAAAACAAAAATGACGAACGCTCCCACCACTGCAGCCTACAACACCAACCTCCGCGCCCCGATCGAGACGCGCGTCGGCGACCGGCCCACCAGCAGGCCGCACGCCGTGTGAGTTGTTTGAGGGAGGAGGGAGAAAGGGAAGAGGAAGAGAGAGCGGAAGAGGTGAAAGAGAGGAAGCGAAAGAGAACCCGAGAGCGAGAAAAAACGCTCACCAAAGAAAAACGACGCCTCTTCTCTCTCTCTCTCTCTCTCTCTCTCTATCCGAAAAAACAGAGAGTGGTTCAAGGTGCTCAATGGAGAGCCCGTGGAGATCAACCCCGCGGTCGGACACGGGTTCAGGGTGAGATAGAGCGAGAAAGAGTGAAAGAGAGAAAGAGAGAGAGAGAGAGAAAACGGGAAAAAAGTAACTGCCGCAAAGCGCTTTCCGTTTTTTTCTTTCTTCCTTTCCTTCTTACTCTGACGCCTCTCCCTCTCTTTCTCTCCCCCCTCCACCCTTCCCAAACTAAAACAAAAAAGGTAATGACCGTCGACGAGTGGTCCTCCCGCTGGAAGCGCAACGACGACTTCCCGGACTGCCTCCACTGCGGCTCCCACGACTCGACCCGCGAGTGCCACTTCGTGCAGACCTGGTGCCGCGCCAAGAAATGCTGGGAGGCCGAGTCGCTGTGCATGAGCTGCCTGCGGTTCTCGTGGAGGTCGTACAGAGATCCGGATTTCAAGACACCCGAACAGTACGAGGCGGAGAGGTGGGCGGAGCTGCTCGGGAGGAAGGTGAAGCTCATCGGGGGAGATGAAGAGGAAGAGGAAGGGGAGAAGAAGAAGGTCGCTGCGGCAAAGATCAAGGCCTCGAGCTGAGGGAATCGCTAGGTCTATCTCGTTCTTTTTCGTTCATTTAGCTAAAAGAGATAAAGGGACTACCTCGAGAAAAAGAAAGCAAAGCGGAAAAGACAAAGAGATCGAGAGAGAGAGAGAAGAGAGCTGAAGTTTTTTTCATTCTTTCGTTTTTTCATTTATTTTTTGCAAGTTTTTCTTTTCCCCATTTTCTTTTCACCACCTATCTTTCAACTCCTCCTCCCTTCCACCTCGGCCGCGTCCCCGGCGATGTCCTCCACCAGCTGCTTTAAACTCCGTCTCCGCCAGTTGGCCGGCACGGCGGCGCAGAACAACACATCGCCGTGGCGGTCGGCGTTGCCGGACTCTCTCCAGGCGGAGACGACGGCGACGACCTCGGCCGAGCTCATCCCCGAGAGCACCACCGCGGGCCTCTCAACGGCAGAGCGAGGAGCCCTGCTACTACTGCTACTACTGCTACAACTACTCTCACGGAACAGAGACAACTCCTCTCCCTTGCTCAGCGCTTCCGTGAACGCCGAGCAGAGGTCGCCGCGGAGCATTCCTTCGGATGCGACGAACGAGGGGACGACGCCGCGAGCTCCCAAGTCGTCCCCCAAGAGGGAGGCCAGGGCCGCGAGGGTGTCTTCCTCGAGCCCCACGGCGAGGAGCGCCAGGGGGCCGAAGAGGCCGTCGGCGTCGTAGCCCTCGTCGTTTTCGTAAGAGGCAGAGGAGGCGAGCAGCGAGGCCGAGTCCGGGTCGAGGGGGACGAGGGAGGGGCCTTCTTCTTCTTTGCTGTCTTTGTCGTTTTTGTCGTTGTTTTTGTCATTTTTGAGGAAGTCGAAAGATGCGTCGCCGAGGGAGGAGAAGCGCACGTTTGTTCCCTTTTCCCTTCGAAGGGTCGATTTCACACGTCTGATATCTGCTCTGGGACGAGAGCCGGAGCACGGAGAGGCGCAGAGCCGTGCCGAGAATGCAATTGATCTCATAGTAAAATCAAAAAGTCGATTCTCGGCAAGAGTTCTGAGTTTTCTTCACAACCTTCGATCGACGGAAAACAATCAAGAATTCAGAATGGCATCTCTTAACGCGCTCCTCGCGGCCGTGGTGGCCGCCATCGCGCGGCAAGACGGTAAGCTCGATCTCTTAGATCGTCTTTTTCTTCTCAGCGCAAAACAAAGAGCAAGCAAATCGCGCACCGATGAAAAGAATGAGGCAAACCGATTCGGGCAAACCCGCCGCCTCTTTTTGATTTCAATCTTTTCTTTCTCAACCTTCAAAACCTTCAACCTCTCTTCCAACCTCCTCCCTTCTCAGGCCCCTCCTACCGCCGCCTCCTGGACCCTCGCAACCCAGACACCTGCGCCGCCGTCCGAGACGCCTCAAACAACGGCGCCAACCCGCAGTGGAACCCCTCCCAGCTCGTCGCGGCCGCCCTGGGGCGGCAGGTCTCATCGGGCGCCGACGAGTGGCGCGACGCCATCGCCTGCCGCCTCTCCTCGATCGCGGCCTCCCTGGGCCAGCGCAGGCGCGACGCCTTCGACGCCCTAGGGGAAGAGGTGACTCCTTTCCTGAAGCTGTTCAGGGACGACCCGGACGCGTGGATGGTCGACCCACTGATCGGGCTCGGCAGGGCCCTGCGCCGCGCCGCCGTCGAGGCCGACAAGGCTGTGACAAAGGCTTCCGCTTCTCCCGCTTCTGCTGCTCCTTCCTCCACCAACAACGCGTCTTCTTCCTCGTCCTCAAAGGCTCTCGAGGCCTGCGGCACTCACCTGCAGAAATGCTTCGCGGCAGCGCAGCAGGCCGCGGGGGGGAACAAACAGAAGAAGCTCGCCTCGCTCGACCTCGTCGTCTCCCTCTTCCGGGTCTACTTCGCCCTCAACACGCTGCGCCTGTGCAAGAACCTCATCGCTGCTGTCGGGTCTCGCCAGTTCGCGCCCTTCGAGTCGTTTCCCGCCAGCCAACGAGTCACCTACAAGTACTTTTGTGGGAGGCTCGCGATCTTCGACGAGGCTTACGCAGAGGCCGACGAGCACCTTTCCTACTGTTTGTCGCGCTGCCCTCCGGGTCCCCCGGGCAACAGGCAGCGGGCGAGGGCGGCTTTCTTTTTAGTTCCCGTGAGGCTTCTTGTGGGTGGGAGCTTGCCCTCTGCGAGCTTGCTTTCTTCGTCTAAAGAAGTTAGCGATGCCTATGTAGGGCTGGCGAGCGCTGTGAGGGCCGGGGACCTGAGGAGCTTGGATGCTGTGCTTGACGAGAGGAGGTGGTGAGTTTTTTTCTTCAAAGTTTTCATTTTTTTTCTTTCTCTTCGTTTCGCTCGCTCACTCAAGCTTTTCCCCTTTTCAAAAATCTCCCAAAACCATTCAGGGAGTACGTCAAGGCCGGGACCTACCTGCTTCTCGAGAAGCTCCGCCCGGCGGTCGCCCGGAGGCTCGTGAGGAAGGTCGCCGCCTTGCACGCCTCTTCCTCTTCTTCCTCTTCCGCCCCGGGGACGGCACACCAGCTCCCTCTGTCCAAGATCGCGACCGCCCTGGAATGGAGCGGCGTGCCCTCCGACCCCGACGCCGTAGAGTACCTGGTGGCCCGCCTGATCTACCGCCGCTTGATCAAGGGCTATATCGCGCACAAGGCCGGGGTCTTGGTCCTGTCGAAGACCGACCCGTTCCCGTCGCTCGAGGTCGTGTCGCTCGCGGACCCTCTTTGAGATGGGAAGAGAGGGAGGGAAAGAGCAATGGAGCTCGCTTCCGTGTAAACAAACAAGAACATCAACAGATTATTCGTCTTCTTGTTCTCATGGTTGGTTTTTGAAATCCGTAGGCAGGGCGGAGTCGAGCCACAGGGCGCGGGAGAGAAAGAGAGAGAGAAACCAAGGAAAGTTTTTCTCATTTTTTCCCCCGAAACTCGTTCGATCTTCGAATCATCCGAGCAATGCTGCCCTAAAGTCCGAGCTCATTTCCTCTCTCATTCGGTCTCTCGAGGGAGCTTGTAGATCCCGATGGCGCAGCCAGATCCAAATCAGAACGAATCAAGGCAAGAAAAGACCTCGGAAGGCGACGATTCGTCATCACCTCATCCACCTCGTTCGCCATGGGCAGAAACCTCGACCTCGACCTCTCCTCCTCCTCCTCCGCCTCCGCCTCCACCTCCACCGCCGCAATGCAACTCCAAGCGCCTCGCCTGCGAGATCCAGGCATGTTTTAAAAGAAGAGGCTTCGCGGACCCTTCGCGCTGCGCGGCCGAGTTTGATGCTTTGAAGCGCTGCTGCGAGACTCTCACCGAGAAAAGTCTCCACTGCTCGAGCGACTGGCAGAAGAAGGAGTAAAGTTTTCACCCCCGTTTTTTGGTAAAAAAAGGCCCTCGCTCACGCTACCCCCCGCTCGCTCGATAAAAAAAGGAATGAATGGGTACAAAGAAGCGGGATGTAAAATAATTACAAAGGAAAGAGAAACGCAAACGCGGAACCCGAAAAGAGAATGAAATGGAAAAAAAGTTTCCTCGACCTCGACCTCTTCTCTTCCCTCTCCTCTTCCTCTTTTTTCACCAACAACTTCTACTCCGTTCCCATCCAAGTCCATGGCCGGAAGCTGGTCCGGGGTGAAAACGGCCCTCAGCGGCCTCGTCGCGAACCTCAGGTCGAGCCCCCTCTTCCCGGCCTCGTGGACGAAGACGTGCATGCCGACGCCAAAGTCCAAGGCTGCAAGGTAGACAGATCGCAGTTTGCCGCCACACAAGCTAGCGCAGGCGACTCTGTCGACGTTCAGGTCCAGGTCGTGGAAGGCGACGGCCTCGAGCTCCTCGAGCTGCGGCAGGCAGGGGAGGACCAGCCTCAGGGCAGGGCATCCCGTCTTCAGGGAGCGTAGCGAGGCAGCCACCGCCTCGAGCCCCTCGACGACGCCGACGTCGGCGGCGAAGCTCACGTCGAGCGAGCTGAGGCGGCGGCAGGGGCTCAGGACTCTGGCGTCGAACCTCGGCGAGGAAAGGTCTTTCAGCTCCAGCGAGACCAGGTTGGCGGCGTAGGAGCGCGCGAGCGTCTCCCTGAAGGCGCCTCTCGTAAAAAAACGCAGGTCGCAGTAAGAGGGCAAAGAAGGCAAGGCGGCGTCGAAGCCCGGAGCGGCAGAGAGAGAGAGGACGCGGAGGTCGGGCATCGTGCTCCCGAGCCTCGACCAAGTGAAGTCGTTGACCGAGGCCGCAGAGTTTGAAGCACTCGAAGAAGCTCCACCCCTGCTCTCGAAAGGGTGCGTGTTCAAGGAGAGAGAGCGCAGCTTTGTTAGAGAGAGCAGGGGGCTCATGTCCTGCCAGGGCGCGCCGCCGTGGCTCCAGACGGCGAGCTCCAGGTTTCTCAGCTTTGTCAGCCTCGCGATCCCTTTCAGACCGCTGCGGTCCTCTCGGTGACGCCTGTCGTCGTCATCGTTATCGTTGTCGTCGTTAGCGTCGTTGTTACCTTCGAGCGAAGGAAGCGCGGCCGCGGCTGCTGCTGCTTCGGCCGCCGTCGTCGCAGCGGTTTCTTCGTCTTCGACCTCTTCTTCTTCTCCTTCTCCTTCCCCTTCTCCTTCTCCTATCTCTCCCTCATTCTCCTCCTCCAACGACGACGAAGAAAACGACGAAGGCGAAAACCTCGCGCACTCCACTGCCAGGCTCTCCAGGTTCGGAGGCAGGGCGTCGAAGTCGACCTCCTGGACCTTGACCTTCAAGCTTCGGAGCGAGCGCTGGAATTTCAGGGCCCAAAACACAAAGGCGAAGTTTGTGAGCGAGGTGGCGTGCCAGGGCGTGTCGATCGTCAGAGAGGCGATCCCCGGGGACGTGGCCAGGAAGATGTCGTTGAAGAGCACGGCCTGCTGCTCGGTGGAGGGGCGAAGCGTGACTTCCCGGATCCCGGAAGAAGAGGAAGAGAGCGAGAGGGCTGACGCCGAAAACGACGACGCCGAAGAAGAAGAACTCGAGCTCGAAGAAGAAGAAGCTTTGGCTTTCGTGTTTCCTTCCTCGAGGCAGCTGAAACTCCCTCCGCCCCCTCCCGCTCTCCTCGCCAGCCAGGCAGCGGAGCGCGCCGTGACGGGGTTGAGTTCCACGCAGGGCCAGGCCTCTCCGTCCAGGAGGAGGTCGCGGAAGAGGCGGCAGGAGAGCGCGGCGGAGCGTTTGCTGTTGGCCGCCGCCGCCGTCGCCGCCTCGGCCGCCGCTCTCATCGAAGTCGAAGAAGAAGAAGAAGAAGAAGCGGAAGAAGCTGAAGAAGCGATAGCGGAAGCGGCCGCGTCGCTGCTCTTCCAGCCCCCTCCTCCTCTTCCTCCCTCGGGCACCAGGGCGAAGATCCGGAGCTGCAGGTCCCGGGGAAGGTGCGAGAAGGTCGTGGAGCCTTCCTTGGAGCAGTCGAGCTGCTCGAAGGGCGGGTCCTCATCGAAACCCGAAAGCTTCAGGCTGAGGCTCTCGGGTCTCCGCGGCGGCGTCGAAAGGAAAGGCGAAGAGGCGCTTCCGCCGTACCTGCTTTCTGGCTCCTCTTTCTTTCTTTCCATCGGAGCCGGTTCGCGCTGGAAGAACGAGACGAAAGGAGGGGCGGGAGGGAGCAGCGGCCTCTGGCGTTGGGGGGGCGGTGGAGGGGTCGAAGGCGCCGGGGTCTGCTCTTCTCGCCCCTCTTCTTCCTCTTCTTCGCTGATCCTCAGCTCCTCAAACCCACCGCGGGCCTCTCCCAGCTCGACGTCGAAAGAGGCGCTGCGGGCCGAGGCGCGCGCGGCCATCGCGGGCGGCGTGGCCTGGTCCTCTTCCATGCTTTTTTTTTTTTGGAGGTGAGGGTCGACGAGGGCCGGGGTTGATGGGAAGAAAGCAAAAAAATGTTTTGACTCAAAATCGTCCAATTGCGATCTTGTTTAGCCTGTTTTGCTCTGCCTTTTGCTATAGCGTGATTGATATATAAACGAAGTATTTTTTGTGAGAAAGAGCGGATGTGGAGAAGCATGACACGAGTGCGAACGGCGGTGTCGAGAAATGGAGAAATGCGTTGTTTTTTGTTTTCTTGCCAGGGTGGCATCGACAACGCTTCCGGTTGCCCTCTGTGTGCGTGAAGCGGGCCATTTTTTGCTTCACCGATTGCTCGGGCTGGCGTCAGACAAGCCTTATCTCACAAGCCTGCTGTGCACGTCGATTGCGTTTTGCGCTTCGGGATTTACCTGCGGTGGCGCGAAACCGAATGCGTATTTTTTATTTTTACTAGAACGTTGTTCGGCGCGAACGTTTCGAGGAGTGAGAATGAGCTAAAAAAACTCGAGAAAAAAACTCGCATGGCCACTCTTTCCTCGCTTCCGCATTGCGCGCAACGGGCTTTTCCGTCTGCGTTTGCGCTCTCCTCGGAGCTTGCTCAACATACTGTTGATTTCCTATTGCGGAAGCTCAAGAGAAGCGTCTATTGCACTTGGAACACGAGAGCAGGAATAGCTGTTGCGACTGCTGTCGCCGCGTTTTTTTTCTTTTTTCCTTGGCGACGGAGAAAGAAAGAAAAGAGGGGAAAAAACAATGCGTCCTCCGCGCCCCTCCTCGCCGCTTCGCGAGCCATTTTCCTTCATCGTACTGGCAATGGTGCTTAGCTTTTTATTGATGACCTGCTCTGCGTACGAGTTTATCGGCAGAGTGACGTTTCTAGACCGGGCCGGAAGCAGCCATTCATCGCCTTTGTCGTCGTCGACGCTCTTGTCGGCCGTGGCGGCCTCCTCCTCTGCTTCCTCGAGAACCCTCCTCGTCACCCGCTCCGGGGACGCCTTCCTGAGCAGCACGCCGACCCGACCAGCACGCTCTACATCAAGAGGCCTCCTCCAAGACATCGACATCTCGGAGGACGCGCTGGTGATCGCCAAGGCGGCGATAAGGACGGCCTCGCTTCCCTCTTCTCCTTCTTCTTCTCCGTCGTCGTCGGCGGCGGTCAAGCCTCTATTTTCGTCTTCCTCGACCTCCTCCTCCTCGGAACGAACCCTCGTCTCCGACACCGAGCTCTTCCCCTTCTCCGCCGTCGGCATGCTCGTCGGCTCCCCACCCCTACGAGCCCCCTCCGGCACCCCGGGACTCGCCTGCTCGGGGGCTCTGATCTCCAGAAGACACGTCCTCACTGCGGCTCACTGCGTCTTTGACCTGAAATCCCAAAACACGCCCCGCGCTTTCGTCTCGGCGCTGGACTTTTACCCCGCCCGCAGCGACAAGGACACGCCCCTGGGGCGGTCCACGCTCGACCCCGTCGTCCCCTGGAAGTCCGTGCGCGTCCTCGAAGAGTTTGTGCGTCAAAGATATTACAACACGGCGGCGATGAATTCCGATTTCGCTCTGATAACTTTGGAGAGGGACGCCGACGCGAGCGCCGGCTGGCTGGCGCTCCAAGACCCAAACTCCTCGCCTTCTTCTCCGCCTCCTATTCTCGACGCCGTGGATCCCCCTTCTCTCATCACCACGGCGGGTTACCCGACGGGCCTGGCTCCCAACCGATCCATGTGGACCAGCAGCTGCTCCCCGGAGGCGTCGTCGAATTCCGGAAATGGTTTATCCTCCTCTTTCTTCAACATGGAAGGAACCGACGCCGCCTTTGCGCAGATCGACGAGTGTTCGGCTTCCTCTTCTTCCGCCTGCTCGAACATCGGCGTGCACAGCTGCAGGTCGACGCACGGGCAGTCCGGGTCGCCGATGTGGCTGGGGAGGAGCAGCGGGAGGGTCGTGGCCATCTTGACCGGCTCCGTGACTTCGACGACGACAGCTTCTGTCGCTCCAGCTTCCTCTGCCGGTTCCTCTCTCTCTTCCGCGAACTCGACTTCCTCTCCCGACCCGGCCTTGCTGCTTCCCCCCACGCCCGTCGCCACCAAGATAGACCCTTTCGTGTACTCCACGCTTCTCTCCTGGGCAGCGGAGGACCCGGGAGCGGGCCCTCTGGCGCTTGAGCCCTCGGGGCAGATGCAGCGAAAAGCGCGGCCGAGGACCGTCGCCGTCTTTGGCCTGAGCTTCGACCTCAGGTCGCCAAAGGCCGCGGCGCTCCTCGCGTGCGCTTCCGTCGCCGCGCTCGTGATTTTCGTTTGCTTCTTCTACTTTTGCGTGGCGAGGCCCGGGCTCAAGGCCTGGCGGAGGGCGAGGGCGAGGAGGGCGGAGATGGAGGGGTGGGGGAACAAGAGAGGAGGAGCGGGAGGGGGAGGAGGAAGAGGAGGAGGAGGAGGAGGAGGAGGAGGAGGAGGAGGAGGAGGAGCAGGAGGAGGAGTTGTTTCTGGAGCTGTTGTTTCCGTCTCGGCGAATAGCAGCGCCGTTTGAGTTTTGTTTTGTTGATCTGCATTCGTATCATTGCTTGTAGAAAAAGAGAGTGAGAGAGAGAGGATAGCGCGACTGCACGCTGGAGGAAACGAACGAAATCAACACGTGAGGGGGAATTAAAAAGAAAGAAAATCAAAATTCAAAGCGCTAGCCGCCTCTCGTTCATTTCAATCTTGTCCTCGTTTTCGGAGAGAAAGAAGCAGCATCGAAGTAGAAGCTGCCCCTCGCACTGCGCTCTTCCGAACCATTCTACTAGCCGATTGTCGCTCTGCTGGTGCATTCGGTTTCAACGAGGTCCGTGCGTGCGTGGCTAGCAGTTGCCGTGCGGGAAATCAGAGAGGGAAGACGGCCGAATTCGGAGCCCTCACTCATCGTCGTTGTCGCATCGTCGCTTGGTTCCCCCTCTTTCTTAACCTGTTCCTCACTTCCCCTCTTCCCCCGAAACCGAACAAAAACAGATGACGCCTCCAGCTCCCTCCCCTCCCGCGGCGCCCTCGCGCAACCCGGGAGCAACTGTCACAATCAGAAGCAGCAGCAGCAGGTTCTTCAGTCTCCAGAAGTCGTCGTCGGAGCCCCTGCCGGACGAGGATGTCGCCCGCGCGCTCGCTGCAGCGTCCCTCTCGTCGACTTCGACAAAGGCGATGCCTCCTCCTCCTCCTCCTCCGCGAGCGCTGCTGCCCTGCCGCCTCCCCGAAGTCATACGCCTCAACGTCGGCGGCGTGAGCCTGCAGGCCTCTCGCAGAGCTCTCCTGGAAAGAGAGCCGCAGTCGATGCTGGCGAGCCTCGTGAGGTATCACGAAGGAGGAGGACAAGGAAGAAGAAGCGACGAAACCGAAAATGCCGCCGCCGACGCCGAAACCTTTCTGGGAGCAGCGCGCGACGAGTCCGGCGCGCTCTTCCTCGACGCCGACGGGGAGCTCTTCGCCAAGTTTGTCATCCCTTACCTCCGCTCTGGGAAGGTGATCTTTCCCTCCGACGCCGACGACAGGGCCCGCCTGGCGCTGGAGGCCGATTATCTGCAGCTGACGGGCTTGAATAAAGCGCTCGCGGCGCCTCGGCCCTGGCACTTGTCGTCGCCGTCGTCTTGCTGCTCTTCGTTGTCGTCCGAGCTCGGAGGAGCCTCGTCGCTCTGGCTCCCGGCCGACGAGGCCCGGGCTAGGGCCGCCATGGCGGGACCCGAAGGGGCCCTCGACGAGGCCCTCTGCGAGCGCGGAGGGAGGCTGCTGGTCGCGCTGGAGCTCGTGCTGAGCCTGGCGCGGGGGTGGATCCTCGCTCCCGGAGGAGGAGGAGAAAATTATTCTTCTTCTTCTCTCAGAAACGTCTCCGCCTCCGCCGCGACCACCGTCAAGCCCCCTCCGATCATCTGCAGGCTCCGGGGGCGAGGTGTCTGCCGCGTCGCCAGGCCCGGGTGCTTCGACGCGTTCGTCGAGGAGGGCGTCGTCTCGTGCGGCTTGTCCTCGACGACCTCCTCTGCTTCTTCTTCTTCTCAGCCTTTGACCCCTTCGATCTCCAACGCCGGGGCGCTGATCTCGCGCCTGTCGTCGACGGTCGAGCGCGAGATCGCAGCCGAGAATTGTGCGACGAGCCCGACGCAGCAGAGGACGATCTCGACCTTCTCGTCGCTCTCGCCCTCCAACTCTTCGGCGGCAACCGAAACGGCGACGGCAACGGCGGCGCTCAACCTATCGACGACGGCGACGACGGCAACCTCACACGCTGCCTCCTCCTCCGGCCCGCGCACCTCCTACTCCTTCTCCCGCGAGCTCGAGGCCGAGTTCGACGCTCCCATCATGATCGGCGGGGGATACGACAAGGCTATCTACTGCCGCTGCTCCGCGGAGGAATCCACTTTTTCCGAGGGAGAAGGAAACGGCAACGACAACGGCAACGGAAACGGAAACGGAAGCAACGGAAACAAGCAGCTCGATTGGGAAAAGTGCACTCCGGTCGAGAAGAACCGCATCGTCTACTCCTCCCTCTCTTCGACCCCTCTCGATGACCCAACCGAGGCAGCGATCAAGGAGAGCATTTTAGCTCTCGCAGAGAGGCCGACGCTGGTCAGGGCGCTGCTGGTACGGAGGTTTGGGTTCGGCGAAAACACGACGGTCCGCGCTTCGCTCGAGACTAAGATCTCATGGAGGCCCTCGAAGACGTACTGCTCCGCGGACCTGTTCGAGTGCGTGCAGGCGGCGTGCGTCATTGATCTGGCGATGCCGTGAGAGCGGGGGGGTGGAGGCAGGAGGTGCGCGCACGTTGCTGTTTTGAAAACACCAAAGAGAAAAAATGTAAAACCGAAACTTTTTTTTAAACTCACAAAGCCCGTTGAATCTCTCTCTATCTCTTCTTTCTCTGTCTCTCTCTCTCTCACACACACACTCCCATGCGCGCGCGTAAAAGAGCGTGCAAACCAGCAAAATCAGATCTCAGAAGCACGCGCTAAATGGAAAAAACAAAAAAACAAAAAACAGAAATCCAAAAAAACTATTTTTTCTCGAACTCAATTCTCTCTTTCTCTCTTTCTCTCTCTTCCCCCTCTCAAAAAATCAACTCCTCCCGGGCAGGCTCCCGAGCGCGGTCATCGCGTCAAACCTCTGCTGCTGCGAGCGGCGCTGCGCGTAGCGGGACTCGCGGCCGTCGCCGTAGACGCCTCCCAGGCCGGCTCCATAGCGGCCCGAGCCGAGCTTGCCGCCTCCGCCACCGCGGCCGCCGCCACCTCCGCGACCGCCGCCGCGACCCCGACCTCCTCCTCCTCCGCGGCCTCCAGAGTTACCCCCTCGGCGGTCGCCTCCTCCCTCGGCGGGCCCGAAGATCGAGATCCCGCGGGGGCCACCGCGGCGGTCGCGGTTGCCCCCGCGCCTGTTGCGGCGGTCGCCGTCGTCCTCGTCGTCGCCGTCGTTGCCTCCTCCGCCGCCGCCGCGGTTGCCCCCACGGCCTCCTCTGCCGCGGCCGCCTCGGCCCCGGCCGCGACCTTCGCCGCGTCCGCCGCCGCCTTCTCCGCCTTCTCCACCCTCGTCCTCCTCCCTCAGCCCACCGGTGCGGAGCGTGAGGGCGCGCTCATTCAGGTCCAGCAATCCCGCAGCTCTGACGGCGAGCGCGGCGGCGGCGACCTGCAGCCTCGAGGGGCGCGGCGCGCGCATCACGACGCACGCCGCCGGCTGGTCCCACGCGCCCGGCAAGCCATCGTCCATCATCGACTTACTTAAAACGGCGTGCACCTCGCGTTCTTCTAAACCAAAACGCTCAGCTAGTCCGGGGAGCGAAACGGCGCTGTAAGCAGCCCCGTGGGAGAGCATGAAGGCCCTGAGCCCTTCCCTCTGCAGTCGCGCCCTCAGGCGAGCGAGCACACTGGCTTTTTCGGACCTCAACAGGTTCCAGCAAGGGAGCACCTCGAGCGAGGCAGCGGCGTCGCGCCACCTGCCCGCGGACAGGGCGCGCGCCGCGGCCATGACGTGGTCCCTGACCGACTCGGGAGGGCCCGTGAACGTCGCGCGGTCGTAGTTGTCGACTAAGCGGCGGAACGGCTTGGAGATCGGCCTTCGAGGGCGCGCGTCGCCGCGAAAGAGCCCGCCGTGACCCACGCCGGCGGCCTCGGCTGCAAGGACGGGGACCTCCAGCAGCATCGCCGAGACCAGGTGCGCCGCCTCGAGCAGCTCTAAGGAAATATGGGCGTGGAAGGGCATCTGCCGGCGCCTTTCGAGCTTCTCTTGCTCCGGGGTGCGCTCCTGGTCGCGGTAGCGCGAGGCGGCCATCCCCTGCGCCAGCAGCTCCCGCACCCTGCCCGAACCAGAAAGGTCGGACAGCGCCGAGTGCGCGTCGGCGAAGCGACCGGCGCGGAAGGCCGCGATCCCCAGCTGGGCCAGGCAGCGGTTGAAGAGCACCTGCGTTGGGACGTCCATGCTGGGGACCGCGTCCTGCAAATGCGCCGCGAGCAAGCCGTCGCGAGCGGCAAAAAAGTCCCCGGCGAGGGCTTTCGCGTAGACCGCGTGCAGCGCCGCGCGGGCCCTGGCCCTGTCGTCGGAGGCAGAGGCGTAGACGGTGGCGCAGAGCGAAGCGATGAGGGCGGCGAGCCCCTGGCCCGTCGGGTCGACCTCGTAGGAGGCCGGGATCGGGATCGCGGCGACCGCGCCGGCGTCGACGCCGCCGTCGTCGCCGCCGTCGTCCTCGCCTCCCAGGTCGACGTCGTCGTCCGCATTAGCCCCTCCGGCTTCGCCCCCAGCAGCAGCTGCGGCGGCAGCGGCCTTGGCTGCAGCTGCTTTCGCGGCCGCGGCTGCAGCGGCAGCGGCGGCCGCGGCTGCGGCGCCCGTCGCGGCGACCTCCGCCGCGGCCGCCGCCGTCTCCGCCTGCGACTTGAGCGCCGCCGTCAGCGTCTTGAGGCTCTCGAATCCCGCCTCGGTCTTGCAGTAGAGGTGGTCGAGCCTGCGCGCGGCGATGCGGGCGGCGGCATCGGCGGCGGGCGCAGGCGCAGATGAAGAAGCAGCGTTGGAGCCAGCGGCAGAAGCAGCGATGCGCCGCTCGACGTAGCCCTGCGCGGCTGCCGCGAGCGCCAGCAGCGCCGCCTCGTCCTGCAGCCTCGAGACGTACAGAGCAGAGTGCGGGTCCGCGGCCTGCAGCGCCTTGAAGAGCTCGTCGTCGAGGCGCTCGACGAAGGCGGCGAGGTTTCCCCAGACGCGGACCATCTCCCCGGACTCGGCCGTGGGCTCCTCGGCGTTGGCGGCGGCGGCAGCGGCGGCGGAAGCGTCGCCGCCGCCGGAAGCAGCAGCGGCGGCGAGCTTCTGCTCGAAAGCGGCCGCGCCGGCGTCGGCGTCGGCAAACTCGTCCAACACCACGTGCGGCGCCGCCTCCAGGGCCGCCAGCACATCGAACAGCGTCGCCACGCAGCGCCTCCACAAGGGCGCAGACATGTGGCTCGACATCGAAGGGTTGATGTCAAAAAGAGCGGCCACCACGTGGACCAGCGCCTCGACCTTTTGTCCCGGCGCACGCGCGACCGCGGCCAGGTGAGAGAGCATGTCGACCTGCTCCTGCCTGTCGACGCCCTTCTTGCCGCGCGCGGTCACCAGCTCCCGCAGCTTGCTCGCCACCATCGCGTAGGTGATCTCCTTGGGGTCGAGAGACAGGATCCGGTCTTTCCGCTTGTCGGCCTTGGACTTGACCTTTTCGAAGTCAAAACCCGCTCCGTCGGCGTCGGCCGCGGCGGCGGCGGCCCGCTCCGCGTCGGAGTCATCGTCCGAGTCACCACCACCGCCAGTTCGACGCCCACCAGCCTCTCCGTCAGATGCCTCCGAGGGGCTCGAAGTCGGGTCCGCCCTCCAAGCCGTCAGCGCTTCTGCGAAACCGGCGTTGTGCTTGCGCAGCCGCTGCCGCATCGTGTTGAACGCCTTGGCATTTGTGGGAGAGAGCTTCCGCTTGGCCGCGACTGACTCAGCGACAAAGTCCTCGAGGTCGGCCAGCATCTTGATGTAAGGGCGGGGCATGAGCGTGGCCGAAGAAGCAGCGGAGGCCCCGCCGCGCTGCGCCTTCTCGGCGTCCTTGTGCAGCTTGTCGAACAGCGTCTGGATCGCCGACCAGTCGTTGATGGCCATCTTGTTCTGTTACGTTGATTTTATTTTGGGGAAAGAGTGATTGAAGTGTGAGCAAAGGAGGTCGAGGTCAAGGAGGTCAACAGAGAGAGAGAGAGAGAGAGAGAGAGAGAGAGAGAGAGAGAGAGAGAGAGAGAGAGAGAGAGAGAGAGAGAGAGAGAGAGAGAGAG
>Ga0114918_10001719_pt1 | contig 19615 bp, 14 predicted proteins | sample LantaG_FD_87015 | JGI IMG/M metagenome (GOLD analysis project Ga0114918, IMG submission 87015) | Deep subsurface microbial communities from Baltic Sea to uncover new lineages of life (NeLLi) - Landsort_02402 metaG | ecosystem: Environmental > Aquatic > Marine > Oceanic > Sediment | place... | reverse complement strand
ATTCAAGATCCAGTTGCTCGCCTGGTTTGTTTTTAAGAAATATCTCACCTGTTTGAGAAAGTTCATCTTTAAAATATTCATAGAGAAACTTTAGGTATAGCTCGTAAGGGGTAATGTCCTGGCTTAACCATGTTTTTGTATTTATGGTTTGAATATATTTTTCGCTTACATCAACTGCATCTTGCCAGAGTTGGTCAAATTTTGTGAGGGCAAAATCATAATCCACTTGATTTTTTAACTCAACATTAAACTCAAGATTATCAACTAAACCCGATTGGCTGAAATTGCTTGAGCCGGTGATAACTCGGCCAACGTCTCTGTCACCTTCTAGAAAGGTCATTATATAGAGCTTTGCATGAATATTTTGAGACGGATAAGCTCTAATCTCCAGTTTTTTACTTTTTATCCATTCTATAAACCTGGCAGTACCTTCTTCGGTTTCTTTCTTGTCTTCTGATTGTTCAAATTCATTTATGGTTAGATTTCCAAATTCTTCTTTTACCTCAGAATGAGAAAGTTGAAATTGAAGCTGATTTTCCGACGCTGAAGAGGGTGAAAATGTCTTATCTGAAATTAATTGTGTTGTGTAAGAATTTGCAGATTTATTTATTAAATCAACTACTTGCTTGCTGGTGCTAATTCCAATAAGTATCCTTATTTTTTCTGTTTTTTCCAGGGATTTGTAAAGTGCATGGAAACCACTTGAGTAAAAATAACCAACAAGGCAATCAAAAAATCGGGAATCTTTGATTAAAACTTCAAATCTATCCTTTAAGGTTCCCTCTGCTTCGTTAGTTATAAAAGTTAAATCTGAATTCATTTAAATATCTAAAACTTTTAAAAAATATTTACTATATGCTTTAATTTTCAAATATTACTTTTGCCGATAATATAAATAATAATGCTTTAATAATAACATATTTTTAGTGGTTTAATAACTTATTAAATAAGCCTGTGGAGATATCTTATTTCCCCTTCTTGGTGCCTTCAACATGCATGAGCCCGTATACAACACTATCTTCCAGTGCCTGCCAGCTTGCCTCAATTATGTTCTCAGACACCCCTATGGTGCCCCAGCTCTTTTCACCGTCTGTAGACTCTATGAGAACCCTTACTACTGCAGCCGTACCTTTCTTTTCGTTTAGCACCCTGACTTTAAAGTCTGCAAGCTCTATTTTGGATAAGCTTGGATAACGGCTTCCGATTGCCTTTCTTAAGGCACAGTCCAGAGCATTTACAGGACCATTGCCCTCACCTGTTTCAATAATCCTGTCACCGCCAATACATACCTTGACAGTCGCCTCGGACAGCATTTCTCCACCAGCCCTTTTTTCATTTAATACCCTGAAACTTTCCAGTGTAAAGAACTCCTTTTTAACCCCGGCTATATCCTTTACCAGCAGTTCAAAACTGCCGTCAGCTGCTTCAAATTGGTACCCTTTATGTTCTAAATTTTGAATCCTGTTTAAAATCTCACTAACTTTTCCCAAATCATTTTCCAGATTCACTCCAAACTCTTTTGCCTTAAGGATGATAGACTTCTTTCCTGAAAGCTCTGATATTAAAATCTCTCTTGTGTTTCCAACAGATTCCGGTTCTATGTGCTCAAAAGCTTTTGAAATTTTGCTAACCCCGCTTACATGCATTCCGCCTTTGTGAGCAAATGCGCTATGTCCAACAAAAGGCTGGCTGGAAACCGGGGTCTGGTTTGCTACTTCACTTACAAACCTTGACAGATTTGTCATATGCCTCAGGTTGCTGCCTTTCAAACACTTCTTTTTTAACTTTAATTCCAGACTTGGAACAACCTGGCACAAATCAGCATTACCGCACCTTTCACCATACCCATTTATGGTGCCCTGCACCATTTTAATGCCTTTTATCTTTTCTACCGAAACTATTGTATTTGCAACAGCGCACCCGCTGTCATTATGGAAATGCACTCCCAGAGGAACGCTTATTTCTTTGCTAACTACGTCAAGAACTTCAAGCACCTCACCCGGAAGGAAACCTCCGTTCGTGTCGCATGGCACTATCCAGTCCGCTCCCGCCTCCTGTGCTGCTTTTAAAGTCTTAATGGCATAACCGGAATTTTGTCTGAAGCCGTCAAAAAAATGTTCTCCATCAAAAATTACCTCTGAAAAATACTTTTTCAAAAGCTGCACGGAATCAAAGATCATGCTCAGGTTATTTTCAAGAGTTGTCTCAATAACTTCCTCAACATGCAGTGATGATGATTTGCCAAAGATACAAACGCTGTCTGTTTCTGACTTCACAAGAAGATTAAGATTTGCATCCTTTTCGGCAGATGTATCTTTATATCTGGTTCTCCCAAAAGCTACTATCTTAGAATTTTTGTACTTTTTATTTTTCAGCTCTTTAAACAGTTCCTCATCCTTTGGGTTGGATGCAGGAAAACCTACTTCAATATAGTCTATTCCTATATCGTCAAGCCTGTCTATTATTTGCAGCTTGTCCCTTACTGAAAAAGATATATTTGCACCCTGTGTGCCATCCCTTAGCGTAGTGTCATATATAAATATTTTATCTCTTTCCATTATGAAAAATCACCGCCTGTTTTATTAATCAGAAAGTTTTTTTAATTCAGCTAAAACCAGATCTCCCATTTCACCTGTATTGACAAGTTTTGTGCCGTCTGTAAATATGTCTGCTGTCCTGTTTCCATTGTCCAGCACTTTGTCTACCGAACATTCTATCTTAGATGCAATGTTTTCCATACCAAAGCTATATCTGAACATCATCGCAAGTGACAGCAGCGTTGCAATGGGATTAGCCTTGCCCTGCCCCTGTATGTCAGGAGCGCTTCCATGTATGGGTTCATACATGCCAAATTTATCTTCCCTGAGTGATGCAGATGGGAGAAGACCAATTGAGCCTGAGATCATAGCGGCTTCATCACTTAGTATGTCTCCAAATATATTAGATGTAAGTATGGTATCAAACTGCCCCGGGTTTCTTATAAGCTGCATAGCGACATTGTCAACATACATGTGGTTTAGTTCTATGTCCCGGTACTTTTTGTGTACACTGCATACAGTCTCCCTCCACAGTCTTGAACTTTCTAAAATGTTGGCCTTGTCCACAGAAGTTACCTTTTTATTCCTTAAACGTGCAGTCTGAAAAGCCAGTTCTGCAATCCTTTTTATTTCATAATCACTATATAGCATAGTGTCGTATGCAGATGTAATGCCGTCTTTTTTAATCCTTTTTCTCTCACCAAAATAAATGCCTCCGGTAAGCTCCCTTACAACCAGTACATCAACACCTTCCAGGACATCTTTTTTTAACGTTGAAGCAGATACCAGAGGCTTGTAAATTTTAACAGGCCTTAAGTTTGCAAATAATCCAAGTCCCTTTCTGAGCCCCATTAAAGCTTCCTCCGGACGGGGGCTATCAGGATCCGTGCTATCCCATTTAGGGCCGCCCACTGCGCCGAGCAAAACTGCTTTTGAATCTTTGCATTTATCCAGCGTCTCTTCTGTAAGAGGCGTTCCATTTTTATCAATGCTTATACCGCCAACATCGTCGTATTCATACTCAATATCTAAATTAAAGCTTTCGTTTAGATATTTTAAAATCTTTACAGACTCTGCTATAATCTCTGTTCCTATCCCATCCCCGGGGAGAATCATTATCTTGTTCATACATCAACCTTGCATATTATAATTTTTATATAGTTTTCTTTATGTACTTTATATAGCCGCCGCTTTCTATTATTTTTTGTATAAAATCAGGAAGCGGACTTATATCAAAAGTTTTATCTGTTGTAACATCATAAATCTTTCCACTGCCTAAATTTATCTCTAACTCATCTCCATCTTTAATATGTTTGCCTGCTTCAGCATTTGAAACAACCGGGAGCCCTATATTTATGGCATTTCTAAAAAAAATACGTGCAAAAGATTTAGCAATGATAAGCTTTACTCCGCTACCCTTAATAGATATTGGGGCATGCTCCCTGGAAGATCCGCACCCAAAATTGTCTCCTGCTACTATAATCTTCCTTGTTTTTACCTTTTCCTTGAAATTCTTATCCAAATCTTCAAAGCAGTGCTCTGCAAGCTCTTTTTCATCGCTTGTATTTAAATACCTCGCTGGTATTATTACATCGGTATCAACGTTATTCCCATACTTTATTGCCGTTCCCTTTATTATCATCTTTACACAACCTCCATTGGTACGGTAATTCTACCAGTGACAGCAGACGCAGCAGCTACAGCGGGCCCGCTAAGATAAACCTCGCTTTTGGGGTGCCCCATTCTTCCGACAAAATTCCTGTTTGTAGTTGACAATGCCCTCTCGCCTTCTGCCAGTACTCCCATATGGCCGCCAAGACATGGTCCGCAGGTTGGAGTGCTCACAACACATCCTGATTCTATGAAGATCTCAATATAGCCTTTCCTTAATGCCTCAAGATATATACTCTGGGTAGCGGGTATTATAATTGTCCTTACTTTGCTGTTTACCTTTTTGTTACTTAAGATTTCAGCAGCAATCTTTAAATCTTCTATTCTCCCGTTTGTACAGGAGCCGATTACCACCTGATCAATAGAGATATCCTTGAGATCTGCAGCATTTTTAGCATTAGATGGAAGATGTGGAGTGGCTACCTGAAGTTCAATGCTGCTGCAATCTATCTCAAATATTTCTTTGTACTTTGCGTCATTGTCGCTTTTAAAAATTTTATAATCCCTTACGCCTTTTGATTTTAAGTATTCCTCAGTTATATCATCGGCTTCTATGAGGCCAAATTTTCCCCCTGCTTCAATGGCCATATTAGACATTGTAAATCTATTGTCAATTGATAATTTCCTGATTACAGGACCTGTAAATTCCATGGAACTGTAAAGAGCGCCATCAACGCCTATGAGCCCTATGGTATAAAGTATTAAATCCTTGCCGGTTACCCATGGTTTTAAGCTGCCGTTATAAATAAATTTAATAGACTGCGGTACCATAAACCATGCTTTGCCTGTTGCCATTGCCACAGCAGCGTCAGTGCTTCCAACACCAGTTGAAGCAGCTCCCAATGCACCGTATGTGCAAGTATGCGAATCTGCTCCTATTATTAAATTGCCGGGCGCCACCAGGCCCATCTCAGGCAGAAGCGCATGTTCTATTCCCATTTTCCCAATTTCAAAATAATTTTTTATGCCAAACTCCTCTGCAAACGCCCTGACTAATTTACTCTGCTCAGCAGACTTTATATCTTTATTTGGAGTAAAATGGTCAGGCACCATAACTACTTTTTCAGTATCAAAAACCTTTTTTGTCCCAATTTTTTTAAATTCTGAAATTGCAAGCGGCAGAGTTATATCGTTGCCAAGAACAATATCCACATCCGCATTTATTATTTCGCCCTCACAAACATATTCCTTGCCGCAATGGTAAGCTAATATTTTTTGAGCCATAGTTTGAGTGGTACTTTTTAAACCCAATTTTTAACTTTCTCCGTTCTATTTTTTGATTACAAACTTATGTAAAGTTTTGCATTACTCTATTCATGGCATCTATGTATGCCTCTATGCTTGCTTCAATTATGTCTGTACTGATGCCGCTTCCCATAACATCTATGCCGTCTGCACTAATTATTATTTTAACTGACCCTATTGCATCTTTTCCTTCAGAAACTGCCTCAATACTGTAGTCAACAAGTCTAACCTTCATTTTTGTTATAGAATCAATAGCTTTAAAGGATGCATCTACGGGCCCGTCTCCATAAGAAACTCCCTGGTGAAGCTTCCCGTCAATCTCTATGCCAATGGTCGATGTTGATGTAATATTAGTGCCGCTTAGTATCTGATAATATTTTAGTTTAAAATATTCTGATACTTCCCTTATTTCATTTTCTACTATAGCTTTAATATCATTATCGTTTATAGCTCCTTTTTTCTCTGCAAGGCTCTTAAATCTGTCAAACGCTTTTTCTAAATTTTCGCCCTCTAGATTAAACCCGAGTTCCTTTAATCTTTTTACAAATGCATGCCTTCCGGAGTGCTTGCCCAGCACCAGCTTGGAAGACGTTACACCTATACTTTCAGGTTTTATTATTTCATAAGTAGCTCTGTCTTTTAGCATTCCATCCTGATGAATCCCTGCCTCATGCATAAATGCATTCTTGCCTATTATTGCCTTATTTGGGGCAACAATATAGCCTGTAAGAGATTTTACAAGACTGCTTGTCTTCATTATTTCTGCTATTTTCAGGTCAGTATATACATCTAAATCTTTTTTCCTTGTATCAATAATCATAGCTACTTCTTCCAGAGATGCATTCCCTGCTCTTTCTCCAATGCCATTTACAGAGCACTCTACCTGTCTTGCTCCATGTTCTATTGCCATTATTGAATTCGCAACAGCCAGCCCTAGGTCGTCATGGCAGTGGACGCTTACAATAACATTTTCTATGCCGCTTACATTTTCAAAAATATAATCAATCAGGTTTGCAAACTCACTGGGAATAGCATACCCTACCGTATCCGGTATGTTTAAAACTTTGGCACCGCTTTTAATTACAACCTCAAACAGCTTGCATAGAAAATCCCAGTCGCTTCTTGTTGCATCCATAGCAGAAAATTCAACTATATCGGTATACTTTCTGCTTCTTTTGACTGCTTCCTTTGCAATCTCCAACACTTCTTCCCTGCTTTTTTTAAACTGGGATTTCAGGTGAATATCTGATGATGACATAAAAGTATGAATAACAGGCTGACTGGCATCTTTTAAAGATTCCCCTGCAATATCTATATCTTTAGCAATGGCTCTCGCCAGTACTGCGATGCTTTTATCCTTTATTCTCTTTGATATTTCTTTTACCGCTTTAAAATCACTTTTTGATGATATTGGAAATCCAGCCTCAATTATATCTACGTTTAATCTGCGCAGCTGTTCTGCTATTTCTACTTTCTCTTTGACATTTAAATGAATGCCGGGCGCTTGCTCGCCATCCCTTAAAGTTGTGTCAAACACATAAATTTTTTTAGACATTTAAACCTACCTGTTAATAAGACTATTATTTTATATTCAAGCAAACTCCTGGCAAGCAATCAAAAAAGCGTGACTATTTTTATGTTTTTAAAGCCAGAATTACTTTTAAACTTTTCAATCATTCCAGGAGTGACTTTGCAATCCAGGTTTAGGCCCATTACAGCATCTCCGCTCATCTTCTTTCTTCCTACATGCATTGCCGCAATGTTTATGCCAAGCTCGCCAAAAGCTGATCCTATCTTGCCAATCTGCCCCGGTACATCATCATATCTTATAAAAGCCATGTATTTTGAAGGAACCATATCTATCTCAAATTTGTCAATAGCAATAAATCTTGACTTGTTTTTCTTTCCAGTGACAGTTCCTGAGATTGACAGCTCGCTTTCCTTCCCGCTGCCTTCCAGGGTTATTAAATTTACATAATCTTTAGACTGGCTGCTTTTGATTTCTTTAACTTTAAGACCATTTTCTTTTGCTATCAGCGGCACGTTAACTAAATTTACGTTCTCCCCGGAATATTTTTTCAGTATTTTAACCAGTATCTTTGAAACTAAAAATTTAGTGTCATACTCTGAGACTTTGCCATAAAATCCAACCTCTATATTTTCAAGACTTCCTTCAAACAGATCGGCAAACAGGCTTCCCATATTTTCACATAGCTGAAAGAATGGAGATATGGCTTCCATTACCTCTGGTTCTACAGTTGGCATGTTAACTGCATACGTGGCAATCTTGCCGTTTAGCACTGCGGCCATTTGCTCAGCTGTAGTTATGCCTGCCTTATCCTGCGCCTCAGAAGTGGAAGCGCCTAAATGTGGCGTACAAACAACTTCCTCCAACTCAAAAAGAGGTGAACTGGTGCATGGCTCATTTTCAAAAACATCTATAGCTGCACCGCCTATCTGCCCATCTTTTATTGCCCCGGCAAGATCTTTTTCTACGATAATACCTCCTCTTGCCACATTTATTATCATTGTGCCTTTTCTCATCTTGTAAAATTCTTCTTTTCCAAACATTCCAATAGTATCCTTATTCTTTGGAAGATGAATTGTGATAAAATCTGAAGCACTGTAGATGTCCTCTAATTTATCTGCTCTTACTACTCCCAACTGCTTAAATTTATCCTCAGATACAAATGGGTCAAATGCTACTATTTTCATTCTAAGACCAATGGCCCTTTTTGCCACCAAAACTCCAATTTTTCCAAAACCTATTATGCCAAGTGTTTTTCCATATAGCTCTACTCCCTTAAATCTGGACTTTTCCCATTTACATGATTTTAAAGAAGCATTAGCTGCAGGAATTTTCCTCGCAAGCGCCATAAGGAGAGCTATCGTATGCTCTGCCACTGTAATAGTGTTGCTCATTGGAGCATTTACAACAGTTATTCCCTTCTTGGTAGCTGTTTCCAGATCAACATTATCAACTCCTACGCCAGCTCTTCCAATCACTTTTAAATTATCCGCAGAATCTATAATGTCAGAAGTAAGCTTTGTGGCACTTCTGATAAGTATCCCATCATAGCCCTTTATCTCCTGCTTTAACTCATCCGGGGTTAAATCATTTTTTACATCTACTGCAAACTCTTCTTCAAGCTTTTTTATAGCTTTAGGTGAAAGTTTATCTGTAACTATGATTTTCTTTTTCACGAGAACTCCTTGCTTTAAGTATTTAAATAATTATTTTCCATAAACACTTTCTCAACTTCTGTAATGCCTGCACCTATTTCAAATTCATAACCAAGATCTTTTAAAGCCATCTCAAGCGCTGATATAGCAATAATGGCATCAAATATTCCAAAGTATCCAAGATGCGCCATCCTGAAAATTTTTCCTTTAAGTTTGCCCTGGCCGCCTGCTATAGTCACGCCATATTTTGTGCGCATTATGCCTGTAAGCTCTTTTCCGTCAATTCCTTCAGGAACCTTTACTGAAGTTACAGAATATCCTCTTTTGCTCTCGTCTTTTACAAGCAGTTCAAGACCCAGTTTTTCTATAGCTTTTTGTGTAGCCATTGCCAGAACGCTATGCCTTTTAAATGCATTTTCCAGACCTTCTTCAAATAGCATATCCAAAGCTTTGTTCATAGCTACTATTATAGAAATACCCGGTGTCCATGGAGTCTGAGGCGGTTTTCTAAGTGATGCCTCTCTTGCGCTCAAAAGATCAAAATAAAAACGCGGCATATTGGATTTCTCTATAAGCTTCCATGCCTTAGGGCTTACACTTATAAAAGCAACTCCTGTCGGAGCGCTTAGCGCCTTCTGGGAACCGCCAAGTACAATATCAAGATTCCATTCATCAGTCCTAAGATCAGATGCACCAACTCCGCTAATGGCATCAACTATAAGTATTGCTTCATACTTCTTTACAATGCTGCCCACAGTTTTTATATCATTTAACACTCCTGTAGAAGTTTCACTAAATTGAAGCATAACACCCTTTATGTCAGGATTTTCGTCCAATGACTTTTTAATGTCCTCAGGATTTACTGCATCTCCCCACTCATAATCAAGAGAAATTACGTTAAGACCAAATTTACTGCTCATTTTTTTAAATCTTTCTCCAAAATTTCCTGCGCTCGCAACAAGTACCTTGTCACCCGCAGAAAAAGAATTTGTTACCGCTGCTTCCATAGCTCCTGTTCCGGAAGCTGTAAGTATAAAAATATCATTTTCTGTTTTGAAAAATTTCTTTAGCTTGTCTGTAACTTCTATAAAAATTTTTGAAAATTCCGGTGACCTGTGATGCATCAGAGGCCTTGCATGCTCCAACAGCACATCTTCAGATATAGGTGTGGGACCGGGCGTTAGTATGTATCTTTTTACCATTTTATACTCCTTTGACTAGATTTGTTATAAATTATCTGTATTAATCAGCATTAAAAAAATTTAAATTAAACCAGAAAATACTTTTAGATTTTACTGCCCCTGCTGCAAGCTATCTTGCCTGTTCTTACCAATTCTAAAATTCCATAAGGCCTCAGCATCTCTTCAAGTGCATTTATTTTGCTTCTGGCTCCAGTAATCTCAACAATGAGAGATTTTTTGCCTACATCTACGATATTAGCTCTAAATATATTTACTATTTCAAGCACTTCAGCCCTGGTTTTGGAATCAGTGCTTACCTTAATTAGGACTAGCTCCCTTTCTACAATATTTAAAGGGTCAAGCTCCTGTATTTTAATAACATTAATTAACTTGTAAAGCTGTTTTACGATCTGCTCAATACCGTGATTTTCTGCATTAACAACTATTGTTATCCTGGAAATTTTGTCATTTTCAGTTGGCCCGACTGCCAGACTTTCAATGTTAAAGCCCCTTCTGCTGAAAAGACCTGATATTTTTGCAAGCACACCTGACTTATTTTCTACAAGTACTGAAATAATATGATTCATTTGTACCACCTATTTATTACCTTCCAACATTTTATTTATTGGTTCTCCCGGCGCTACCATCGGAAAAACATTTTCTTCCATTTCTATCCAGAAGTCTACCAGTACCAGATTATTTATTTCCAGAGCTTTTTTAATGGCACCTTCCACATCGCGCTTTTCCTTAACTCTCAGTCCAACACCGCCATAAGCTTCAACTAATTTTACAAAATCCACACAATTTTTTATACAGGTTTCAGAATATCTCTTGTTGTAAAATAACTCCTGCCACTGCCTTACCATGCCCAAGCACCCATTATTAAGCAGCATAATCTTTATGGGGACTTTACTGGTAATGGCAGTTGCAAGCTCCTGTGACACCATCTGGATGCTCCCATCTCCAGCTATATCTATTACTGTTTTGTCAGGTCTTCCTACTTTTGCCCCGATAGAAGCCGGCATCCCAAAGCCCATTGTTCCCAGTCCGCCGGAAGAAATAAAAGTTCTTGGCTGGCTGGATTTATAAAACTGTGCTGCCCACATCTGGTTTTGGCCTACCTCTGTACAAATTATAGCATCCCCCTTTGTTATCTCGTAAATCTTTTCCACAATGTAAGCAGGCTTTAATTTTTTAGAATCCCTGTCATATTTAAGTGGATGTTTTTGTTTTAATTCTTTTATCCTGCCAAGCCACTCGCTTCTGTCAGGATTGCCCTTGCTGCTAATTATTTTTTTGTATTCATTGCTTAAATCTTTTAAAACAGATTTTGCATCACCCACTATTGGTATATTTGCTTTTACATTTTTTCCTATTTCAGCAGGATCAATATCAATATGTATCACTTCTGCGTTAAGCGCAAACTCAGATAATTTTCCAGTTACCCTGTCATCAAATCTAACTCCTACAGCTACGATAAGATCTGTTTCTGTAAATGCTAAGTTTGCATACTTTGTGCCATGCATTCCGGCTATTCTAAGAGAAAGTTCATCATCTTCCGGAAAGCACCCTTTGCCCAGCAAAGTAGTAATAACAGGAAGATTAGCTTTTTTGGCAAATTCCGTTAAAATACTGCTTGCACCTGATGAGATTATTCCACCCCCGGCAAATATCACAGGCTTTTTGCTGGAAAATATCTTTTTTGCCGCCTGCCTGATCTGCCTCAAATTACCCTTATATGTAGGCTTGTAGCCACTTAAGTTTACTTCAACCTTTATATTTTCATCTATTAAACTCTTTAAAATATCTACAGGAAGATCAATGAGTACAGGTCCGGGTCTCCCAGTTGATGCGATGTAAAAAGCTTCTTTTACTACAACCGGAAGCTCTTCTATGCTCTTAACCAGGTAGTTGTGTTTTGTAATTGGTGAAGTTATCCCGGTTATATCAGCTTCCTGAAAAGCATCTGTTCCTATCACTCCTGTTGCAACCTGTCCTGTTATTGCCACTATGGGGATTGAATCCATATAAGCATTTGCTATTCCGGTTACAAGATTCGTTCCACCGGGGCCAGAGGTTGCCAGACATACTCCTGTCTTTCCGGTAGCCCTTGCATACCCATCCGCTGCATGAGCGGCGCATTGCTCATGACGCACCAGTATATGTCTTATGTTGCCATCAAAAATTGCATCATATATTGGTATCGTAACACCGCCGGGATAACCAAATATAACATCTACCCCCTCTTTTTCAAGACACTTTAGCAGCATCTGCGCGCCTGTAATTTTACTCATATTCTGTGCTCCCTATGTTAGTAACAACTTTATAACAATTTTGACGATTATAACATCTTGTTTTATTTTTATTAATAAAACTTTTCTAAAATTTAAAAATAATTAATCATACAATAAATTCCACTTTGCAATAATTTTAGCTTTAGTTTATTCCAATACGGCCCCATTTGCAGCAGAGGTTACACTCTTTGAATATCTATACAAATAGCCCTCTTTTATTTTTATTTCAGGCGGGCTCCATCTTTTTTTTCTCTTTTCTATTTCTCTATCATCTAAAAGAATGTTTATTTTATTATTTGCTATATCTATTTCTATTGTGTCCCCGTCTTCAACTATGCAGATAGGTCCGCCAGCCTGTGCCTCAGGCGATACATGCCCAATGGACGCGCCTCTGGTTGCACCCGAGAACCTTCCATCAGTAATCAGGGCTACCTCCTTGTCGAGCCCTATTCCTGCCACTGCAGAAGTTGGAGCCAGCATTTCCCTCATTCCGGGTCCTCCCTTTGGGCCCTCATACCTGATTACAATAACTTCTCCGGCATTGATCTTCCCGTTTAAGATAGCGTCAACAGATTCTTCTTCGCTGTCAAACACCCTCGCTTTGCCCTTGTGGTAATGCATGGAGGGATCTACAGCTGATTTTTTTACCACGCATCCCTCTGGAGCCAGATTTCCCCACATTACAGCAATGCCTCCATCCTTGCTGTAAGGATTTGAAACTTTTTTTATAACTTCTTCATTTAAAATCCTGCTTCCTGATAAGTTATCTTTTACTTTTTTCCCTGTAACAGTTATGAGATCGCCATTTATAAGGCCGTTCCCGAGCAACTCATTCATTATAGCCTCTACACCGCCAGCCTGGTATAGGTCCATCATGTGATGCTCTCCAGCCGGGCTCAACCTGCACAAGTTTGGTGTTTTTTTGCTTATTTCATTTACCATCTCTAATGAATAACTAACCCTGGCTTCATGAGCAATTGCAGGCAGATGGAGTATCGTATTGGTCGAGCATCCAATTGCCATGTCCACTGCCAGAGCATTTTTAATTGAATCTATGGTTATGATGTCCCTTGGTCTTATATTCTTTTCTAAAAGATTCATAACTTTAATCCCGGCCATTTTAGCCAGTCTTATTCTTTTTGAAAAAACTGCTGGAATAGTGCCGTTTCCGGGAAGAGAAATGCCGATAGCTTCGGACAGGCAATTCATAGAATTTGCAGTAAACATACCGGAACAGCTTCCACACGATGGACAGGCTTCTTCCTCAATTTCATATAAATCTTTATCGCTGTATTCCCCTTTTCCATACATGCCTATTGCTTCATAACATGTGCTGTAATCAATGTCTTTTTCTCTAAATCTTCCAGCCAGCATTGGGCCCCCGCTCACTACAATTGAAGGGATATTTAGCCTTAACGCAGCCATAATCATCCCGGGCACAATTTTGTCACAGTTAGTGACAAATACCAGCGCATCAAAGGGATGGGCCATGCAAACTGCTTCAATGCTGTCAGCTATTATTTCCCTGCTTGCCAGAGAATATTTCATTCCAACATGATTCATGGCTACACCATCACAGATACCTATGGTAGAAAATTCCTGGGGAGTGCCTCCTGCTATCCTTATCCCTGCTTTTACCGCTTCTGCAATACTGTCAAGATGCATATGCCCTGGTATTAACTCATTTGCTGAATTTACAACCCCTATAATTGGCCTTTTTATCTCATCGTCTATATAACCTAAAGATTTTAAAATTGATCTGTGAGGGATTCTTTCAATCCCCTTTTTCATATCATCACTTCTCAAATTTCCTCCTTGTTTTTTAAATTCGCTTTACGCTTAAATAATAGGTAATTTCATATTATATATATTATAAATCAAACAATTTAAAAATACTTACAATTCGCTACTGAAAAATAACTGTTCTGGTAAAATAGACGATAACAAGATTGGAATAATAAAGTAAAAACAGTGATTACCCCAGCAGCTAGGATATAATACCGACCGAAAGCAGACAGACTAAAATGCTGAGAATGCATAAAAGAAGACCGCCAAAGTTTATACAGTCTAAGAATTTTATGGAAATTCTTTTCTTACAATTAATTGTAAAACCTTTTTTATTAGGATTCATCTTAATTATATAAATTTTTACTTGGCAAATTATAATAGCACAATTAAATTTCTAAAACAATTAAAAAATTAAAAATTCAGGCCGCTAAAAGCAGTGTCTGGGCTTTAAATCCAGACACTGCTTTTAAGTGTAATATTTCTGTTTATTAGTATATCTTATTCCTGTGAGGCTCCCGGTTCTATTATTTTAATTTCCGTTCCCTCTTTAAACGAAACTTCCTCTCCATTATTGATAGCTTCCTGTGCTTTTGATCTATATTCCTGAGCCAATAGATGTCTCTGGCTTAAGTTTAATAGAGCATTAAAGTGCTCTATAGCTTTAGAATAATGTTTTAACCTATACATCACCAATCCATTTTTAAATTCTTCATCCACTATTCCAAGCTTGTTTGTAACACCATTTCTGCTTAACATTTCTTTTACATCATTGCTTGGCCTCAGATAATTGTTTGTTTCATCTGTGCCCATAGTAAGTATGCCAACAACCTCACCTTTATTATTTACTACAGGTCCGCCGCTATTTCCCGGTCTGGCATCTCCCTGCACCTGAAGTACTTCTGTTCCTCCGAGCATTAATCTGCCGCTTACGCTACCATTTGTTATTGTAGGATTTAACATATTTTCCTGACCAATATCAGAAGTCCATGGATATCCTATAATAGTAAGGCTGTCCTGTGTCTCTACCTTTGAAGAATCTCCAACAATAACACTGGAAAGAGCTTTTCCTGTTTGCGGTTGTATTCTAATAAGAGCAACGTCCCTTTGGTCAAAACCACTGTAATCCAAAAGTTCTGCCCTTATAAATGTTTCCATATCTTGAGGGTTATCAGGTACTCCTGCGCTCGCAGTATTAAACTGAACATAGATGTCCATGTCATACGGACCGCCGTCATATCCTTCAACTTTTGTATTCTCATAAGCCCAATTCCAGTCATCATCAGTCCAATCATCAAGCTGATTGCCATAGGTGTCCATCAGGTACATATATATCAAGTCATACCTGAAATCCACTTCACTAATTTCTACTACATGACCTGCGGTTACAATATGTCCTGTTTCAGGATTAACACAGAACCCGGTTCCTACAAAAGCCCAATAATAAGCATCGCTCCATGTATTCTCCCACGGGTCAAGTACATAACCCCAGAAATATGCATTTACAAAGCAAACTGATGGCTGCGTTAGCAATACCTTGTCCTGCGGAGTAAGTTCGTACACTGTTTCTTTAGCGGCACAACCCAGAAAAGAAAAACTTGTACACAAAATGAGGACGAATAAAACAGACAGGATTTTAATAAGCCTTTTATTCATTTTACATTCTCCTTACATTTGTTCAGGTAAATGGCTGAAATAAATAACAAAATAATAAATTATTATAATTTCTCTTTTTATTATTGTCAAAAAAAGTGTTAATATTTTATTAGATGTTTAACAATATTTATTTTTAAATATTTCTATATCCTTGTTTGAAGTAAGTATATTAAATTCCAATCTGTAATTTATTTTCTCACCCGGCTCTATAAACCTTAAGGTTACTTTTTCTCTTTCTATTTTTCTACCTCTGACAAGACTGTTTGAAGGTTCTATTCCACAGACATACTCACCCATTCCCATTTGCTTCCACTGTACAAGATAAGGAAGATTATCTTTATTGAACTTCATCCATATTCCTATGCCTTCGCTATTATTAAAATCAGGATTTACAATTGCAACATTTGAGTTTCCATCTTTGTCTGCCTTTATATCATGGAAGTAGCACTGTTCCTTAAACCCGCAAATTGGTTCAGAAAATTTAGAAAATTTGTCAAATCCCTTTTTGGCTTCTTCGTCTCTTGGAGTTACTTCAGCTTTGGATTCTAAAAGGCTGGATGTGCTGTCTAAAACAGGGTAGCCAATATTTACATGATACAGCATCATAATTGGAGACTTCTCTGAACCAATGTTTTCTACAGAATCTTCAACTACCACTTTGGGGGTGTCCATCCATGTCGTAATCTTTCTTGTTAGTTCAAGCTTGTCGCCAAATACTTTTGCTTCCCTTATCTTTCCCTGTACAAACATAACGTAATTATCGCCTTCCCACTTTCCATCTGACCAAACATTCTCAGCGCTTAAGTTTGATATCCTGCCGTGGAGCCCGAGTTCTTCACCATTGTCTACGCTTGGGTGCCCCACATAAGTCATACCGCAAGTAGTAAGCAAGCCCCCATAAAAAGTTCTTAGCCACTCAAATCCTCTGCTCTCATAAAATACTGGCGAAGTTTCCCTTGTTGCCGACCTCCAGTTTACAGGGATAGATTTGTATGACAGATATGATATGTCCATTGCTCTGTCAAGCAGGACAGTCATATCAAGCCCGCAGGGGCTCTTCATATCAACAGCCCTTATTCCCTTTCGAAGTCCGTCAGTAAACTCATAGCATTTTACGCCTCCAAGCTGAGAAATATCTCCAACCTTTTTTAAAACATCTTCTTTTTTTAGATCCCTGCCAAAAATTTCCATAGCTGCTCCTTTCTGTTTTTAAAATCTTTACTTTCGTAAAATTTCTTTATAATACTCTACATATTGAGGGACTATCAAACTGCTGTCAAATAATTTAGCTCTCTTCCTGGCTTCTATTCCCATCCTTTCCCTCATACTTTCATCACTTAGCAATTTAATTGCAGCTTCACTCATGGCACCGGTATCATATGGGTCAAATATAAAACCACTCTTGCCGTGAATGACCACTTCTTTTAACCCTCCCACCTTTGTTCCAATTACTGGAACCTCGCAGCTTAATGCCTCAAGGGCTGAAAGACCAAAACTTTCACTGGTAGACGGCAATAAAAAAAGATCGCTTACATTTAAGAGTGGAATTACATTTTCCTGCCTGCCCATAAAAATTACTTTATTTTCTAATCCTAATTCATCCACCAAATTCCTGCATGCGCACATTTCCGGACCATCTCCAATCAGGAGCAGCTTGCTTTTAACTTCCATGCTTATTTTATAAAATACCTTTATTACACTATCTACATTCTTTACATGTCTAAAGTTAGAAATGTGGGTAACAACCTTGTCGCCTTTTTTAATGAATTCAATTTTCTTTTTGCTCTCATTTGTCCTTTTGTATGTTTCTGTATCCACAAAATTGTATATAACACTTATTTTTTTATTTATTTTAAAAATTTTTTGAGTGGCATTTTTTAAGTACTCAGACACACATGTTATTCCGTCACTATTTTCTATAATAAATTTTGTACTTTTATAGAATGAAGCATGATTTCCTACCAAAGTTATGTCGGTTCCATGCAGTGTTGTAACGAACTTAAATTTATCATCTCCTAATATCTTTTTAGCCAGGTAGGCTGCTGCTGCATGAGGTATGGCATAATGTACATGCAAAATATCTAACTTTTCTGTTTCTGCAACCTCTGCCATTTTTGCACAAAGAGAAAGGCTGTAAGGGGGATATTTAAACAGAGGATAATCCAGGGTCTCAACTTCATGAAAAAATATATTTTTATAAAAGCGGTTAATTCTAAATGGAATTTCATAGCTAATAAAATGAACATTATTTCCCCTCTTAGCCAGTTCAATTCCAAGTTCTGATGCTACCACCCCGCTGCCTCCATAAGTAGGGTAGCAGGTTATCCCTATATTCATAGTTTGCTTTGTATGTATTTACAAATTATAGCCTTTTAAGCCAAATACTGAAAAAATTTCACAGGGTCGTCTATCTTTATATTAAATTCAGCAAAATATGGTTCTCCATACTCGGATTTTATTTTTAGCCCATAGTATCTGCATCTATTGCCAATCATATCATGATAATGTTTTGAGGCTATATGTGTTACCACAGTCTTTTCTGTGTTACTGTAAAATTGAGACTCGTATGCTGCAACTGCTTTTATCTTTTCTTTATAATACTTAGATATATCAACTATGAAAGTTGGTTTAAATTCATAATGGAGCATGTAGCTTATTACAATAGAAGGCCTGTAAAAATCATACTTTGTTGTAAATTTTTTTAGCCCTGAAATAAAGATGGAATCTTTTAATAACTTGTAAGAATTCTCGTGATCAGGATGCCGATCCTTCCAGAAAGGGATAAGAGCAGCTTCCGGCCTGTATTTTCTGATAGCTTCGATTACCTTAAGCCTGCTGTCAGAATCATTTTTTATATTTCCATCCTCAAGCTTAAGATTTTCCCTGACGTCTAATTTTAATATTCTTGAAGCCTTATCTGTTTCTTTCTTTCTTATCTCTAAATTCCCATTTGTAGAAAGCTCTCCCTGTGTGAGGTCAATTATTCCTGTTTTATGCCCTATATCTTTTAACTTAAGCAAAAGCCCGCCACACCCAGTTTCTGCGTCATCAGGGTGTGTGCCAAATGCTAAAATATCTACCTTCACTGATACCACCAAACCTGTCACTCAGATATTTCTATAAATTTATGTGAAAAACTTAAAGGTTTTAATTCCAGATAAAGACTGCCTGTAAAATCAAAACCATATTTATTTATAAAATCCCATATACTCAATTCTCTCTCCTGCAAGTTACTGTATGGGAAAATACTCTGATAAACTTTATCTAAACTCCCGGCAACATAGCTGTTTTGTTTTTTATATTCCGAATACAGCTTTTTTTCCAGTATGCTGGTTTCTTTTTTAATATTTCTCTTAATTCTATCAAAAGAGCTGGAAATATTCATTTCATAATTAGAAATATTTTTTTCAAATCTTTTTATTAACTCTTCTGTATCATTTTTGAACCCTGACATTAACTCATCAAGGTTTAAATTTAGTCTTCTCTCTATAATTTTTCTGGTTAATTTCTCTCTGTCTAACTGTAAATCTGCATCACTTATCTCAAACCTGTCCAATACTTTTTTAATCCTTTTTTCAATTATTGTCGCTGAAAATCGCGGATAAATAATTGGAAGCCTTACACCCGCCAGATCATATATTTTTTTAAGCTGGGAAAAATAGCTTACCTCCCCGGGTCCGCAAACGCAGCACATAACAGGCAAAACACTGTCTTGAAAAAGTGGCCGCATTATAACATTCAAACTTATATCCTTGATATTTTTTTCAACATGCTTAATTAGTTCATCTCTTGTAAATCTTTTATTTCCAGCTGCAAAATAACCCTTTCTAACTTCGGTTATCTTTTCTCTGGCTCCTTTTAAATCTAAGAAAAAGTTGAGTGTCTCTGTCTGTGAATTAATCTGTGAGTGATAACCATCCTCCCTTAACTTATCTCCTGCATCATTGACAATGCTGCCTATTTTTTTATGGTTATCTATGTCATAAGTTAAAAGACCGCGCGACAGGCTCTTAAGTTCTTTTACAGCAGGGTCTATTACTACAAGGCCATAATCTGAAAACAT
>Ga0114918_10001718_pt1 | contig 19620 bp, 10 predicted proteins | sample LantaG_FD_87015 | JGI IMG/M metagenome (GOLD analysis project Ga0114918, IMG submission 87015) | Deep subsurface microbial communities from Baltic Sea to uncover new lineages of life (NeLLi) - Landsort_02402 metaG | ecosystem: Environmental > Aquatic > Marine > Oceanic > Sediment | place... | reverse complement strand
GGTTGTCGCTGTGTGGCGGGGTGGGTGTTTTTTAAGAGGAGGGGGGGGGGGCCGGGGTTTGTGAAGAAAGGGGGGGGGGGGGGGGGGGGGGGGGGGGGGGGGGGGGGGGGGGGCAGGAACAGGGAGAGCGAAGCTCGTTGAAAAGGGCTACAGAAGGAGAGAGGTAAGAAGTAAGAAGCAAAAAAAAACTGGCTCGAGCCTCGTCTTCAACAAATTCCCATTTTTTTGTTTTCCCCTTTCGACGGCGACGCTGAGCGAGTCGCGCTCTCTCTCTTGCCGCTCAGCTCGCTCACCTCGCCGCGTCTTTCGCGCACCCATGGCGACGGCTGCAGCGGCGCCAACGCTGCCAGCAGCACCTCAGCCTTCTTCTCACGCTGCCCCACATCAGCAGCAGCAGCACTCGCACGCAGAGGTAGAGGCCTACGCGAGGGAGCTCGCGTCCATCATCGCGGCCGACGCCGACGACGACACCGCTCGCAGGAATGCTTCGACGACTTCGGCGACGACGCCTAGGCGCTCCGCCGAGGATCTGGCCCTCAGGCTGCGCTTGGCGCTCCCCGGGATCCTGGACGTGTGCCTGACGGGAGCCGCTGGAGGTAAAGAGGAGTTGAGAGAGAGGGAGACAGAGAGAAAGCGACAGAGCGAAATTCAGACGAACAAAAACAATTGATGCCCTCACCTTCAACAACCTCAACCTCCTCAACATCTTCTCTCTATCTCTCTCTCCTCAGTCGGCACCCGCGAGCTCGAGACCGCCATCAAGATCGTCAAGATCGTGCTTCCCATGTACCCGCACGCCTTCTGCTCCTCTTCTTCTTCATCCGTTAAGAGCTCGATCCCGACCTTGGCGGGCCTCGGGATCGCGGGGCGGCTGGTCTCCCTCGCGACGGCCGCAGCTCTGACTTCCGCTTCCTCCTCCTCCTCTTCCTCGTCCTTGAGCGCCCTCCGCACGGGCTACCTCGAGGCCCTGGCGGAGCTCGCGGCGCTGATGCGGAGGAGGGGCGACTCTAGGGGGTTCGCCGGTCTCGTCAGGGGCCTGGCGGAGGCCGCGGAGGCAGGCGGGAGGGCTGCCACCCGAAAGGCGGCGGCGGCAAGCAGAGACGGCGACGACGACGATGAAGACTCTTCTTCTTCTTCTTCTTCTTCTTCTTCTTCTTCTTCTTCTTCTTCTTCTTCTTCCGTTGTCGTCCTGTTTGCGCAGCGAGGCGAGGAGGACCACCCGCCGACCTCTTCGGAAGAAGAAAGGCCGGTGCATCCCGCGCGCTTCCGCATCCTCGACTGGAGGTCCGGCGCCGCCCTCGCCGTCGCGGCCTGCGACGCCCTCGCCTCGCAGCTCTCCGCGGCGCCCGCGGCCGCGCTCTCGGGGCTGCTGCTGCCGCTCACGGGCAGCGGCAGCGAGAAGCGCCGCGCTGCCACCGGCGCCGCGCTGGCCGCGCTCCTTACCTGCGCCTGCCGGGCCTCGAAGGCCGGAGCGGTCGCGAGAGGGAAGGGGGCAAAAAGGCCGTCGTCGCCCAACGCCGCGATGGAGGTCGACGGTAGCGGCGGAGGAGGAGGAGACGAGGGAGGAGGAGGAGAACAAGACTTCGACGACTTCGGCCTCGACCCGGCATCGGCGACGGCGCGTTCGGCTCTCGCCGCCTGCCACGCCCTCGTCGTCGCCGCTTCCTCTTCCTCTTCTTCTTCCTCTTCTTCTTCCTCTTCTTCTTTCTCTTCCGATCTCGACTTCCAGGCCCTGGGAGACGCGGCCCTTGAGGCAGCCAAGTGCTGCCTCTCCTCGGCGCCCGACGTTGCGAGGGGCGGCGCCGCTCTCGCGGGGCTGCTGCTGCTGCTCTGCGACGGCGGCAGAGGCGGAAACGACGAGACCGAGACCGAAATCCTCGACGACAACGAAAACGCCGACCCCGCTCGAGTCGCCTTCGCGCGGGACCTCGCGTCCCGGATCTCGCGCTCCTTCCCGGAGCTTGCCGTGAGGTCTTCGAGCAAGGGAGGCGACGACGACGGGGCGCACGCGGTGTTCCTGTCTGCTCTGGCCCTCGCTTCGCGGCGCGCCCCTCCGAGCGCCGCGGCGCTGAGGTCGCTGCTGCCTCTCGCGACGCGCTCTTCCGCAGCCGCCGCTTGTTCTTCCTCTTCGTCTTCCTCGCCTTCTGCTTCCTATTCCCGCCGCTTCCTCGTCTTCGCCCTAAACACCTGCCCCGCCTCGATCGCAGACACCTCGAGCGCGGACGCGGCGGCCGCCTGCGTGCGGGAGGTCGCGCGGAGGCTGCCCCAGGGAGCTCTCGACGCGGCGGTGCTCGAGGCAGCGAGGCGAGCGGCCGCGGCGACCTCGCCCGCGGAGAAGAAGCGCCGCGTCGGAGGAGGAGGAGTCGACCCCAACGACGCCTTACCTCCGCGCCCTTCTCGGAGCCACCACGATGACGAAGATGACGACGACGAAACGGATCCTGCGGCGGTGCTTGCCTCCGCGGCGGTCTCTGTCCACCCTCGCTGCTGCTCTTCTTCCTCGACCTCGACTTGGACCGCGAGGGAGCGCCTCCGCGCGCTCGCTCTGCTCGCCCGCGGGGCCGGTGCCCTCTCCCCGCAGCTCCGCGAGGCGCTGGGCTCTGCCGCAGGCGCGTGGGTGGAGCTGCTGCTGCAGAGGTACGTCGGGCGAGGGAGCGGAGGCGGCGGAGGAGGCAACAACAACAAGGATGACGACGACGACGACGATGATGAGAACAACGACAACGACGGCGAAGAAGAGGAAGAAGAAAACGGGAGCGGAGCAAGGCGACGCCAACGCCAAACACCTTCTTCCTCGTGCCCCATCCCCCTCTCCCCGGCTCTCCGCGCAGAAACCGTCGCCCTCGTCCTCGCCGCCATCGACGCCTGCTTCGCCGCGGCGCTGGCCGCGCCTCCCCCCAAGGCGGCCGGGGGCAGGCCGCTCTCCGCGACCGGCGCTGCGATGGCCAGGCGCGACGGCTGCCGCTCGCTGGGGCTGTCGAGGGAGTCTCTGCGCTCACTGCTGGCGCTTCCCTGGAGTGGAGCTTCGTCGTCTTCTTCGACTCAAGCCGCCCCGGAGGCTCTGCCTCTGATGGAAGCGGCGCTGCTGCTCTCCGGAAGGAATGACAGCAGCAAGCGCCGTCGAGCGACAGCTAGGGTCGCGCGCCAGGCCGCTTTCATCGCCGCGGCCAAACTCGCGTCGCTGCGAGTCCAGGCGGTCTCGGCGCTGCTCGACGTCCCGGACTTCGACCGCGCGTCGCCGCTGGCCCGCGCTGGGATCGCGGCGAGGGCGGCAGCGGACGGGGGGTGGACCGTCGCCGAAGCAGATCCGTCTTCGACTTTGTCTTCTTCGTGCTCTTCTTCTCCTCCGGCTGTCCGGGCGGCGGCCGCGGCGCTCGTCGCCGCGCTGGGCTCGGCGAGCAAGGCAGGGAGCAGGGGCGCGGCCTCCGCTGCCGCCCTCCTGGCGAGGCTCGCGGCGGAGAGGCCAGGCATGCATCATCAACAACAGCAGCAGCCCATCGTCGCGCTGGCTGCCGCGGGAGGGGCCGCGCTGCTCGCCGACCGCCGGCGCGTGCTGGGCTCGAGCTTCTCGAGCAGCGGCGGCGACGGCGGTTCGAGCGGCGGCGCCGGGGGCGGCTCGCCGCCCCTCTCTTACGCCGTCGCCTGCGCCGCCGCCGCCTGCGTCTCCATCGAGGAGGCGGCCTTCGACGACACCAGCGTCGCCCCGCTGGCGAGGCAGTGGGCGAGCAGGGCGCGCTGGGCTCGCAGCAGGAGCGACGGCGGAGGCGGAAGTGGGAAGAGGAACGGCGACGCGGGGCTCGAGATTTTGACGACGGCAGCAGCAGCAGCAATGACGACGACAACTTCCTCGTCGTCGTCGTCGCAGCACCCTCCGTTCCCGATCGAGTCGATCGCGGCCATCACGGCAGCGACACTCGACGCTGCGCAGTCTGCTACTTCTGCTGCTTCCTCTCCCTCGTCCATCCCCGCGGAGCTGCAGTCTGCGGGGCTCTCTGCGCTGCTTGCCTGGCTCGCCGGCGTTCCCGTTTCAGCGACGACGGCGATGGCAGCGACAGCAACGCCTTCCTCTCTCGACCCGTCGCTGCTCGCTCCGCTGGCCCGAGCCGCCATCGACGCCTCCCTGTCGCCGCACCACGCCGTGCGAGCCGCGCTGGCAGCCGGCGCGGCGTCGCTGGCGCACCCGCCGGTGCTCGCTGCGCTTTACGGAAGTGGTGGCGGCGCCGCGAATGCTGCTCGCACGAACAACGGCGGTCGGACGCAGCAGCAGCAGCAGCACCCGGGACTCAGGCTGCTCCAGGACCTCAACTCGAGGCTCGAGACGGCGCCCTCTGCTGCTGTTGCTGCTGCTGCGCCGGCGGCGGCGCCAGTGCCTGCTGCTGCGGCAATGACGACGACGACGACGACGAACGAGAACAACGCCGATGGAGGCGCTGCTGCTGCTGCTGCGACGACTGCTCCCCCTCCTTCTCGACCCCCTCCAACCATCGTAAACCCGGAAGCAGTGGCCTCCTGTCGCGCCTCCCTGCTCGTAGCTATCGCCAACGCGGCCAGGGCCTGCCCGGGGCCGGCTTCGGCCCTGCTCGCCCGGGTCGTCTTGGCGGGAAGGCTCGACGACGCCAACACCGGGGTCCGCGCCGCCGCGGGAGCCCTGCTCTCCGCCTCGGCGCGCGCTGCCCCCGGGTCCCCCGGGGTGGCCGACTTCATCCTCGAGACCCCGAAACTCCTCGAGTACGTGGGGAGGACCCTGAGGGCGAAACCGGGCCTGCTTCGGGAGCTCGCCGCCGTGGCCGGAGTCGGGGAGCGGGCGCTGGCGGTCGCTTTACTGCCCGCGGCGCTGCCGGCGCTCGTCGACGCCCGCGACGGGAGAGGGATCGCGGCCCTGGCAGAGAGGCTGGGTTTGGCCGACTCCGCGGCCCTGCTGAGGCAGCATGGCCACCTGGTGGTGGCCAAGGTGCTCTACGAGGGGACGGCGGACTCGAGGGACTTTGAGGCGTTTATGGCGTTTTTCGAAAAGCACGCCTCTTCGAGTTCTTCTTCTTCGAGCGCCGTCGTTCCCGTCGTTTTGACCAACAACAAAGACAACAACGATGGCGGCAACACCACCACTGGCCTTGGCTCTGCCGCTATCGTGGGCACCACCACCGTCCTCCCCTCTTCTTCTGATACCGCTGCCACCGCAGCAGCAGCAGCGGCAGCGGCAGCGACCGGAGGCTCCTTCATCTCCTTCGTCGCGCGCTCGTCGCAGCGCGTCGTGGCGGAGCTCCTCGTCCGCGCCGGCTCGAGCCACGAGTGGGGCGGCGACGGCCGCGCCGGGCCCCCGCCGCCGGCCGTCGAGGTGCGCGTGCGGCGCATGCTCGCCGAGCTGGCGAGGCTTGTCCCCGAAGCGGACAGGGGCGGCGGCGCCTCTCGGCGACGGAGGGAGAAGGAGAACGGGGACGCAGAGATGGACAACGGCGACGACATCGACGACGACGACGACGACGAGACCCGCGAGAGAGAGGAAGTCGCGGCGTTCTTGGCCAGCGGCGACCGCGTCACGCGCGTGCTCAAGGCCTACGGCGACGCCTTGGACGCCGGCTTCAAATCTTCAAGCTCGAATGCAAACAACGACCAGCAGCAGCAGCAGCCCTTTTTCGGGCACGCAGGGGTCCCCCGCACCGAGCTTGCAACGCTCCGGTGCGTCACGCTGCTCGTCGGCCTGGCGGGTCGCCACGTCGGACGCTTCCTCCCGCAGCTGATGGTCCTGCTGTCCTCCGGCTCGAGGCCGCGGACCAGGCCGAGGGCAGCGGTGCTGCAGGCGCTGTTCGGGTGGAAGGCGCTGGTGGCGGCGCTGGCGGCGCCTGCGCTCCTCGCTGCTGCTGCTCCTTCTTCTGGAGGTGGAATTTCGCGACGTCGAAAGAGCAAGAAGAAAAAGACGAAGAAGAAGAAGAAAAAGTCCCACGACGCGCGCCCGCAGCTCCTCGCCGCCGCTGCCGGCCAGGTCGTCGTCGCCATGCTCGAGCCCGCCGCCGAGGGCGGGGAGGTGGCCGCCGCCGCCGCGGGCGTGCTCGAGGAGCTCGTGCTCCGCGGCGGGCTCCCGAAGCGGGTCCTCGCCTCGCTCCCTCCGCTGCCGCCGGTCGACGCTGCTGTCGCCGCTGCCGCCGCTCCTCATGCTTCGAGCTCCATTTCTGCTGCTGCTCCCTCTCTCGCGCGAGTCCACGCCGCCATCGCCTCCGCCCGAGGGGACGCCTCGACGGACGCGCGCGCCAGGGCCCTGCTGGCCCCGCTCGCGTCCCCTTCGGCGGCGGTCCGAGCCACGGCGGCGGCGGAGCTGCGGAGTCTGCTGGCCGGGTCGAGGAGCTGGCTCGGAGGGCTGCTGCAGGCCACGGCGAGCTTGAAGAACGTCTCCTCTTCCAGCTCCGTTTCCGCCATCGTCCTTGCTTCTTCGTCGACTTCTTCGTCGTCATCTGTCATGGCGGACCCTGCGGCTGCCTCGGCGCTGCTGAGCGAGATGGTCGAGGGGCTGATGGCGTGCTGCGCCCCCGGGGTCGAGGAGGCGACGACGACGGCGACAGCGGTGGCGGTGGCAGCGGCAACGGGAGCGAGCGGCGGCAACGCTTCTGCTTCTTCTTCCTCTTCTTCCACGACCAGCACCGCCGCGCTCGCCGCGGCCGAGTGTCTGGGCCTGATCGGCGCCGTAGATCCCGCCCTGCTCTCCGCCGCTGCCGCGATCGCGGCGGCGAGGGCCAAGACGGTGACGATGAGGAGGTCTTTTCCTCCTCCCGCCGGAGCGGCCGACGACGGCGGCGCTTCTGCCTCCGCCGTCGCCGCTCCGTTTGACGCCGAGGACGAAGACACGTTCGCCAACCCCGGGGAGCGGCGCTACCTCCCGGCCCGCCTCCTCTCCCGCCACCTGGTGCGCCTGCTCCGCGTCGCGGACTCGATGCAGACGCTGGACGTCGCCACCTTCGCCACGCAGGAGGTGCTGAGGGCCTACTCGTCCTCGGAGCTGGTGCGCGGTGACGCTCGCCAGCTCTCCGACGACGAAGACGACGACGAAGACGACGAAGAAGATGAGGACTTTGATTCCGATTCTTCTTCTGATTCCGAGATGGACGGTGACGGCGATAACTCTGAGAGCGACAACGAAGAGACCGCTACGGCCACCACCTCCAGCAGCAACCTGCTGCTGCGCGCCCTGCCCCGGGCCGACCGGCTCGTCGCCGCGCCGTTCCTGCACTCGCAGTACAAGCTGGTGCAGGGCCCCCCTCCGCGCCCTCTTGCTTCCTCGCGCTCCGGGGGTTCCAACTCGATCTTCGCAGGCACGCTGCCTCGAGGGGCGCCCGCGTGGAGGTGGCTGTCCACCTGGCTGCGGTGCCTCGTCGGGACACACGTACGGAGAGCAAGCGGGAGCGCGAGCAAGAAGCAGACGAAGAAGACGAGCTGCGGCAGCGGAAGCGGCAGCGCTAACGGCGACGGCGGCGGAGGAGGAGAGGGCAAGAGCCCCTGGGTGCCCCTCTACGAGGCATGCCTCCCTGTCTTCCGCCGGGACATGCGCACGTCGAGGTTCCTGCTGCCTCACGTCGTCGCGGACGCGCTGGCCGGGACCGCCGATATCGATCGTGGTGGCGGCGAAGAAGAGCAACAACAGCAACAAGAGAAAGAGGCCGCCGCCGCGACACGCTCGGCCTTCGTCGACGAGGTCTGTGCAGTGCTCCGCCACGGCCGCGAGTCACGCGAGGGGGCCCTGTGCGTCCAGACTGTCTTCTCCCTGCTGGACACGCTCTCTGCCTGGGTCTCCACCGCCCCTCCCGAGCAGATGGGCCCGCCTCCGGGGGCGGCGCAGAGAAAGCCGAGAGTCGAAGCAAACGCTGCCGCCGCCGACGCTTCGACGATGACGGCGGCGACGCCGACCACGCCAGTGCCTCCTCCGCTCGGCGCCGTCGACGTCCGAGCCCTCGCCTCCGCGCTCTCTTCTATTCCTCTTCCCTTGCTCGCCGACGCGGCCCTGGCCGCTGGGGCCCACGCCAGGGCCACGCGCTACGCCGAGACAGCGGCCCGCAGGCGCTTCGGCGGCGCGCTCAACCCGGCGGCCAACCGGAAGTTCTCTCCAGCCTACGATGACGCGACGGTCTCTCTTCTGCAGACGATCGCCGGGAGATTCGGCGAGCCGGACAGCCTTTCGGGGCTTTCTCATTTGAGGGCTCCTGCCGGTGCTCCCGCTGTGGCGGTGGTGGCTGTGAGCTCGGGCCCTGATGCCGCTGCGGCCTTGTCTCCGTTGCCGCCGCCTTCTCCTGCCGCCGGTGGAGGAGGAGGCGTGTCGTCATCGTCGGTCTTTGCGAGCGCGGCGAGGTCGGACGAGCTCCTCGCCGCCGAGGCCGCCGGCGCGTGGGGCGACGCGCTGGCTCTTTACGAGCTGGAGCTGGCGGACGCGAGGAGGAGGCTCGGGGAGCTCTCGATCGCTGGTGGCGGTGCTGGTGGTAGTGGCGGAGGAGGAAGCTCTCAGGGAGGGACGCAGCGGCAACAGACGCAAGCTGTTGCTCCTCGCCGCCGCGCCCGCGACGACGACGAAAACGGCGTCGTCGTTATTTCTTCTTCCAGCACCGGCGCGCCTCCATCCACTTCCTCTGCCATCGCCGCCGAGGCCGAGTCGGCCGCTCGCAACCGCGAGCGCGCCGCGGCCTTGCGCGCGCTCGAGAGGGCCCAGAGAGGGCACCTGCGCTGCCTGCTCGGGATGGGCCACCTCGAGGCCGCGCTCGCCGGCGTCGACGGCTGGTCGTCGGCGGCGTCGCTGTCGGCGCTGTCGCCCGCGCCTTCGTCGTCTTCCGGGGCCCTGGGCAAAAAACAGCAGCACCCTTCTCTTCTTGCTTCTTCTTCTTCGGACGGGTCCTCTCGCCGCCTGGCCGCGATCGGCGTGGCCGCGGCGTGGCGCTTGGAGAGGTGGGACGCGCTGGACGAGCACCTGGAGACGGCGCGCAGAGGAGGTGGTGGGAGAGGAGGGAAGAGCGGCAGCGCTCTCGCTGCCGCCTCTGCCATCATTTCTTCTTCTTCTCGTTCAGCAACAACCACAACTCCATCTTCTTCTTCCCTGATGGACGAGGAGCGCTGGGAGGTCGCCGTCGGCGGCCTCCTCTCGGCCCTCCACCGCCGCGACGCCGACGCCTTCCGCCGCGAGCTCGCCGCCGCGAGGGCCGACGTCGCCTCGGGGCCCTTGCGGGCGGCGGCGATGGACCTCGACCTGGCTTCCAGCAGGAACAGCTTCTCCTCCTACGACCGCGCGCATGGCGCCGTGGTGAGGCTGCACATGCTGCAGGAGGCCGCGGACGCCGTGGCGGTGCTGCGCGGGGCCTTTGGGAGCAGCGGAAGTGGAGGTTTTTCTTCTGCTTCTGCTTCTGCTTCTGCTTCTGCTTCGGCTCCGGGCCCGCTCGAGCGCGCGCGGCGCCTGCGGTGGGAGGAGCGCCTGGGCGTCGTCCAGCCCACCCTGGCCGTGCAGGAGCCGATCCTTGCCCTGCGTCGCGCCCTCTGCGAGCTCGCCGGGGACGCGAGGGGCGCCGGGGCTTGCTGGCTGGCGCTGGCGAGGCTCTGCCGGCGTGGCGGGCACTTGGAGGCCGGCGGCGTCGCGGCGCTCGAGGCGGCCGCCGCTGGCGCCCCGGGGGCAGGGCTCGAGCGCGCTCGCCTGATGTGGGAGAGGGACCAGCCCACCAAGGCGCAGAGGGCCCTGAGGGAGGAGGTCTCTGCTCTCGCTGCCTCTCGGAAAAAGGGAGGAGACGCCGGAGGAGGAGGAGGAGCAGGAAACGTTCCTGGCGGCTTTGCCGCCGCGGCCGTGTCGGCCGTCGCCGCAGCGCAGGCCGCCGCGGGCGAGGCCGAGGCCCTGCTCCAGCTCGCAGACTGGGCAGCCGTCTCCGGCGCGGGAGCCGCCCGTGACGTCACCGACATGTACGATGCCGCGATCTCCCTGGCACCGAGGGGTTCCAGCGTCGGGGCGGAGGCGCATTTCGCCTTCGGAGCCTACCTCGACGCGCTGGCGACCGACGCCTTTGCTCGGCAGCAGCGCAGGAGGGCGGCGGCCGAGGCAGCGGCTGCCGCCGGCTCTGTCGCTGGATCGAGCTCCAGCTCTTCTGCTGCCGCTGCTGCGGCCGCCGCTGCGGCTGCCTCCGATCGCTTGGGGGGCCGCTCGAGGATCAAGCTGGGAGAGGAGCAGCCGTTCGCCGAGATTGTGCCCTTGGTGCTGCACCACTACGGAGCGGCGCTCGCCGGAGGCGGAGGAGGCGGAGGTTTCGGTTCTGGTTCGAGCAAGAAAGGTTCCAACAACCCAGACGCCTCTCTTGGTTCTTCTTCTACCTCTACCACGCCGGCTGCCGAGCGCGCCGCGCGGGCCCTCCCCCGCCTGCTCACCGTCTTCTTCGAGTTCGGCTCCTACTGCGCCGCCAACCCGAGGCTGGTGACTGCGAGCGGCTTCGGAGTTGGAGGAAACGCTTCCTCTACCTCTTCCTCCGCTTCCGCCGCCGCCTCCGCGGCGCAGAGGGAGCGGGCTGCGAGGGCGGACGTCCTCGCCAAGATGCAGGAGCTCGTGAAAGCCCTCCCTCTGCGGGCCTGGCTGCCGGCCTTGCCGCAGCTCACCAGCCGGCTCTGCCACGCGCACGCCGAAACGCGCGGCGTCACGCGCCATCTGCTGACGAGAGTCGCCGCGGCGCACCCGCACCAGGCCTTGTGGGCCCTGGCCGCGGTGTCCAAGTCCGCGGTGCCGGCTCGCGCGGAGGCCGCCGCGGCGGTGCTGGCGTCGGCCAAGAGGCACGGGGTGATTGGTGGTGGGGGCGGGAGCGGAAACATCAACAGCAGCCGCGGCGCGAGCGCTGTCGCCGCCGCGGGGGGTCACTTGGCCGACGATGCTTCCGCCGCAGCCGCCGCCGCCAACGACCGGGCCCGACGCCTCCACTCCTCCTTCGCTGCTCTGTGCGACCAGCTCATCAAGCTGTGCCACCACTCCCCGTCCGGTCGGGCGCGCTCCTTCTCCGTCGCGAAGGAGTTCGCGGCCCTCGCCAGGCTCTTCCCCTGCGGCGTCGTCGTGCCGGTCCTCTCGGCGCTCGCGACGGCGCCCCCGGCCGACGCTTACAGCTTCTCTTCCTCCTCTTCGCATTTTTCCTCCCCTTCCGCCCTGGTCTCGATCGCAGGCATCGAGGACGAGGTCGCCGTGCTCTCGAGCCTGCAGAAGCCGAAGAAGATCACGCTGCTGGGATCGGACGGCAGGCGGTACGCCTTTTTGGCCAAACCGAAAGACGACCTGAGGAAGGACGCGAGGATGATGGAGGTGGCCGGGGTGGCCAACGCGCTCCTTCTTGCAGCCCCTCCCTCGTCGCAGCGAGGTGGTGGCAGGGGAGGAGGAAGTGCTGGTGCTGGAGCTGGACCCTCGCACAACTTGCCCTCGTCGTCCTCGTCATCTTCGCATGCAGCGGCAGCGGGCTCGACGCCGGCCGGACTCGCCCTCCGCCGCTTTGCCGTCCAGCCCCTCACGGAAGACTGCGGCCTGGTCGAGTGGGTGCCGCACACGCGCGTGCTCCGCCACTGCTGCCAGGAGACCTACGAGCTGCGCGGGGAGTTCGACAGGCTGCGGTCCAACGCGGAGATCAAGGCCAGCTATGACGCGATGACGGCGACGCTGAGCTCGGGCTCTGGCGGGAATGGAGTTGGCGGAGGCGGCGGGGGCACTTCTTCGTCGAGCGTCGCCTCTTCGGCCAACTCGCGCACCAAGGCCGAGTGGCTCGCCCGCGTGCTCGCCCGCTTCCCGCCACGCCTCCACGAATGGTACCTGGCGCGCTTCCCTGACCCTGCCCGCTGGGCCTCGGCGCGCCTCGCCTTCGCGCGAGGGGCGGCGGCCTGGTCGGTGGTCGGGCACGTGGTCGGTCTGGGAGACAGGCACGGAGAGAACGTGCTGCTGGACGCCTCGACCGGCGGCGTCGTCCACGTCGACTTTTCGTGCTTGTTCGACCGCGGTCTGACTCTGGAGAAGCCAGAGGTCGTGCCCTTCCGACTCACGCAAAACATGGTCGACGCGTGCGGGGTGTCGGGCCACGAGGGGGCTTTTCGAGCGGGCTGCGAGGCGACGCTGGGGTGCCTGCGCGGGGGCAAGGAGGCGCTGCTGTCTGTGCTCGAGACGTTTGTGCACGACCCTCTCGTGGAGTGGTCGAGGGCTTCGACGATGGGGGGCGTGACGGCGATGGCGACGAGGGGCAACGACAGGTCGACGGACAGGGCTGCCGCCGTGGCTGCGGCGCAGGCTGCTGCCGCGGCGGCGCAGGCGGCGCAGCAGGCCGCTGCCGCTGCCGCTGCCGCCGCAGCGGCGGCCTCGGAGCGCGGCAACCCGCAGGCGCAGGACGCGCTCGCGACGATGAGGGGAAGGCTGCAGGGGACCCTGCTGGGGGTTCTGTCCACCCCCTGCCTGCCCCTCGGGGTAGAGGGCCAGGTTTCGAGGCTGATCGACGAGGCCGTGGACAAGGGGAACCTGGCGGCGATGTACGTCTGGTGGATGGCGTGGTTTTGAGAGCAAAGAAAATGGAAAATGGTTCAAGAGAAAACTTTTTTTCATTCGTTTGTTTTTCTGTTTTTTTTTTCTTTCTTTCTCTTTTTACAAAAAACAAATGCTTCCTTTGTTCTTTCTCCTTTTTGTGCAATATCCTGAACTTGAAACAAACAATATCATCAAATCCTATCGCATCGAGCCTCCTGAAGAGACCCCGGGCGGGTTGTCGGCGAGCGCGCGCCGCACGGCGTCGACCGCGACTGTCGCGGCCGCCGCCAGCAGGAACGTCGCGTTGAAGGCCCTGTGGAAAGGGCCTGCGTCCAAATGCCCTCCCAGGGCGGCGTCGACGGCGTTGGAAGCTTCCAAAGGGAGGCGCCGGGAGGTCAGGAGCGTCGTCGACAGGGCGTAGAGTCCAAGGACCTCGGAGAGAGCCAGAGCAGCAGCGAGTGGCGCCGAGGCCGAGACCGAAGACGAAGGAGAAGAAGAAGACGGACCAGAAGAGTAACTGCTCGCCCCTTTACTCGAACCCGCCGCGGCGCTCGACAGCGCCTTCCGGCAGGCGCGCATGAACGCCCGCAGGGCTCCCACGCCGATCGCGCCGACGGCGGCGACGGAGACGTAGTGGGACGCGTCTGCCTTCGTCAGGGCGCCGCGCGGGGCGCCCGCGCGCTCGGCGGCGGCGGCGAGCAGCGCCCCCAGGGCGCGGGCAAAGGGGTCCGTGGTCCCCCCACTGGATTTCGCCGCTGCTGCCGCATCACCTCCTATTGCTGCCGCAGAAGAGATCACCGCACTCGTCGGAGGAGGGGGGAAGGCGAGCTCCTTGGCGGCGCCAAAGACCCGAAGCACGCAGTAGAGCGACAGCGCGTAACCCAAGCAGTTGCGCACTTTGCCCCCGAAAGTCGCCGCGGCCCTCGCCCTGGCCGCCTCGGCTCGCAGGTCGAGGGCGTCGGCGGCGAGCTCTCGTGCTAATGCATCTAACGCTGCGGCGTCGGCGGTGAGCTCGACGGCGGCGGCGGCGGAGGCCGAGGCGGAGCGGCTCGAAGAGGAGAAGAGCGAGGAGAAGAAGGAGGACGACGACGACGAAGGAGGAGGAGCAGAGGAATTGTTCCCGCCACCCGTCCTCCGCGCGTGCGCCCTCGCGGCCAGCACGGCCTGCTTCCTCTTCCTCGCGGCCAGCTCCACTGTCCTGACTAGCACGGCCTCTGCCGAAGAGACGTCGGAGCCCGTGACCGGCCTCACGAAGGCGGCAAGGTTTGCGCGAGGCAGAGCGACGGCACCGTACCCCGACAGGGCCCCCACGACGGCCGACCCTGCCGCCCCGACCCTCGCGATCGCGCGCGCCAGCGTCGACAGCGAGGCGGCGTCCGCGTCGTCGCGCTTGCGAGGGACTCCGGGCCAGGCGGCGCCGAAGTGCCAGAAGGCCGCCAGAGCGACGGCGAGGCCGGCGGCCGCGCCCGAGGCGGCCCCCGCCGCCGTCGCCCGCGGGCGGGCGGCCAGCGCGCGGTACAGAGCGGTGTACGGCAGGGCTATTAACAACAGAAACAGCAGGCCCCGCACGTCCGCCGCTTACGCCGCGGCGCGCAGCCCCGGGTCGAGCAGGCCCGCGACCTCGGCGAGCAGCAGCTCGAGCAGCAGCGCCGAGAGCGCGAACGCCGAGGTGAAGAGGAGCCTGCCCACCGGGTCCGGAGCGCCGCCGCCGTCGTCCTCGGCGGCGGTGGAGTAGAAGCGCCAGCCAGCGAGCGCCGGGGCGAGGAAGGCCGAGGCGAGGCAGGCGGACTGCCAGACCATTTTTCTCCTTTTTTTTACTTTGTTGTTGAGGTCGAAGAGGGGAGCGTCGTCGCAACTGAACGTTTTTTTTTCTTCTTTTTTCAGAGGCGAATAATGCACGCGGGTTTGAATGGAGGAATCGAGTAGCTTCTGTTGATTCGTTCAGATAAACAGCTGTGTCTCGAGAAGCCTGTGCCTGAGTGATAAGAATCAGAGGTAGAAGAGGTGCCAGTGCTGCCCTTCGACGCGGGAAAAGGATTCGAATGCTTTTTTTCTTTTTGGCAGGCATCGATGTCTGACGTCGCTCATTTTATTTTTCCGCTCGTTCGCTTCTGTTTTCTTTTCAACTCACCAACCTTAGAGAGCACACCATGCCTTCGCCGCTCGCGCGGCCTCGCCGACCCTCGGCTAGAGCCTCCGCGCTCGCAGCGAGCGCATTGCTGCTGCTGCTCCTGTTGCTCCTGTCCACGCCAGCCGCATCGGAGCCGTCGGAGGAGAACGCGAGCGAGATGACGATTGAGACTTCTTCTTCTTCGTCGACGACAACGACAATTACAGCGACGACGACGCAAGCTCGACCTCCTCTGTCTCCTCGCCAACGCCCTCGCCGCCAACGCCCCGTCGTCCTCTGGCACGGCATGGGCGACTCCTGCTGCGACCCGCGCTCCATGGGAGCGCTCGCCGCCGCCATCCGGGCCGAGCTTCCCCCCGGGACGCAGATAATCTCCTTCGACACCAGCTTCGAGGGCAGGGGCGCGGCCGACGCCTCGAGAGATGTTTGGTCGAGCTTCTTCGGCAGCGTTCCCGCTCAGGTCGAGCGCGCGTGCCGGGTGCTGCGGTCGCACTCTGCGATCCGAGACTCGACGGGAGGGGAGTTCGACGCCGTGGGCTTCTCGCAGGGGGGGCTGTTCCTGAGGGCGCTGGTGCAGCGGTGCGGGAACGGGAACGGGAACGGAAAAGAGGTGGAGGAGAATGAGAATGGAAACAAGACTTCTTCCTCTTCTTCTTCTCTTTCTTCTTCTCCTTCGCCTCCTTTCTCCCCGCGGGCCCGCACGCTCATCACGCTGGGCTCTCCGCACCAGGGGGTCACGGCCTTCCCTTCCTGCCAACCCCCGGTCGGTGCTTTGGTCGAAGGAGGAGGACTAGAAGAAGAAGGAGGCGCGCCTGCTACTTTTCCCTCTTCCCAAAACCTCACTTCTCCGTCCTTCTTCTGCCGCGCCGCAGAGGCCCTCATCCAGCGAGGGGCCTTCGCCCCCGGGGTCAGGGACCGCGTGGTCCAGGCGCAGTACTTCAAGCCCGACGCGGACCCGGATCCCTCCGACTGGCCCGCGAAGAGGGAGCTGGAAAGGTACCACCAGCTGAGCCCTTTTTTACCCAGAGTGAACTGCGAACAAGACGACGACGAAGGTTTTCTTTCTTCTTCTTCTTCTTCTTCTTCTTCTTCTTCTTCTTCTTCTTCTTCTTCTTCTTCTTCTTCTTCTTCTTCTTCTTCTTCTTCTTCTTCTTCTTCTCCCTCTCCTTCCCTCGCGTCCCTGCACAAGCTCGTCCTGTTCCGCTTCTACCGCGACTCGGTCGTCGAGCCGCGGGACTCTGCCTGGTTCTCGGAGCTGCGGCGCGGCGAAGTCGTCCCGCTGAGGAGGACGCCCCTGTTTACTAACGAGGAAGACGCGCTCGGGCTCAGGGAGCTCGACGAAGCGGGAAGGCTCGTCTTCAAGACCGCTCCCGGAAACCACATGCGGTTCGGCGTGGACTGGTTTGTGAGGGAGGTGGTGCGGCCGTTTTTAATGGAGGAGGATGAAGCGGAGGTGGGGGAAGCGAAGGAAAGAAGAGAGGAAGAGGTCGCGGCAGCATGAGAGGGAGAGAAGAGAAAAAACGCTTTGCTTTTGTTCATGCTATTTTATTTTTCTTGTAAAACTGCCTTCACACTGCCTTTGTATGCTTAAAATGAAAGACAAGATCTCGGGATCGGATTATTATCGCTCGAGGGACAGCGGTTTCGGTGTGGCGGTTTCGGTTGGGGGTGGGGCCTGAAGCAGGTCGAGGTTCGAAAAAAAAAAACTCTCTCGCCACTCACTCTTCCTCTCTTTTTTTTTCCTCTTCTTTTCTCTCCCTCCATCTCTCTCTCCCCTCGCTTGCTGTGCCCACCCAAATGGCGGGCACCAAGGAGGCAGGGGTCTACCATGCCCCGCCTGCGGTCAAGAGCTTCGCAGGTGAGAAAGACAAAGAGCGAATTGGCGCTTGAGAAAGGAAAACGAATCGGCGCCCTAGCCGCCGTGTGGTCGGTGATTGCTTCTCTCTCGATCGAATGCTCAACGTTTTTTTCCTCTCTATTCCTTCCTCCCTCCCACCTCCAGGCTCGATGGGCGGCGTAGTCGAGGCGTGCTGCCTGCAGCCTATCGACGTCATCAAGACCAGGCTCCAGCTCGACCACGCGGGGAGGTACAAAGGTGAGTACAAAGAGAGAGAGAGAGAGAGAGAGAGAATCGGGGCATTGAAAAAAAAAGGAAGAAAAAAATCAACCTCCTTCGACCTCAAAACACTTCGTCTCGACCTCCTCCTCTTCCCAAAACCTCCAAATCAGGAATCTACCACTGCGGCGCCACCATCGTAAAAGAAGAAGGCGTCACGGCCTTATGGAAGGGCCTCACACCCTTCGCGACCCACCTGACGTTGAAGTACGCATTGCGCATGGGCACCAACGCCCTCTACTCCTCTGCTCTCAGGGATAAAGACGGCAATTTATCGAATGGAAGGAGGATGCTTTCCGGGATGCTGGCGGGAGTCACAGAGGCCCTCTGCATCGTCACTCCCTTCGAGGTGGTCAAGATCAGGCTCCAGCAGCAGAAGGGGACCACGAACTTACAATATAAAGGGCCCATCCATGCTGCGGGGACGATCCTGAGGCAGGAAGGGATAAAGGGTCTTTGGTCGGGGGCCTCTCCGACCGTGGCTCGCAACGGAACGAACCAGATGTGCCTTTTTGCTGCAAAAAACCAGTTCGACAGGCTCTACTGGGGTAAAGTCGAGGGGGACGCGATGCAGTTGAGTCCTCTGCAGAGCATGGGGAGCGGGTTCAGCGCGGCTTGTATTGGGTAAGTGGAAAGCTTTTTTCATTTTTTCATTTTTTTTCCGCTGTTTTTTTCCTTTTGACGAAACACTCAAAAAAGCTCACGCACTATTTATCTCTCCCCCCCCCCATTCTACCGACCAACAGCCCCGTCGTCACGGGCCCCATGGACGTCATCAAGACCAGGCTCATGGCCCAGAACAAGGCAGCCGCCCTCGCCGCCGGCAAGGAACCGGCATACCGAGGCCTGCTCGACGCCCTGGTCAAAATCCCGAGGGAGGAAGGCATCCGAGCGCTGTGGAAGGGGCTTCTGCCGAGGTTGATGAGGATCCCCCCAGGGCAGGCGATCGTGTGGGGGGTGAGCGACCAGATCACGGGGGTGTTTGAGCGGAGGGCGAGGGAGAGGAGGGAAGGAAGAGGATGAGGAAGAGAGAGGGGGGGGGACTAGTTCTTTCTCTCCTTCTTCTTCGTTGAAAAAGCGTCACATTCTTTTACCGTTGATTCGGGCTTTCTGCGTTTTTTTTTGGGTCTTTTTGCGTGTAAGAGTAAACATTTGTCCTGCGTGACGGGTAGAGAAAGAGGAACGGAGGAGGAGGTTGAGTTTTTTTTGTTTTTTCAGAAACGAGAAGCGAAGAAGAAGGACAAAATCACTTTTTCTTCGACGAGCATCGACTTGATTGAATCATCCCTCTCTCTTCTCCTCCCACATTCGGGACAAGTACCATGGTGTCGATGGCTCCCTCGAAAGAGGACGAAGCCAACGGAGCAAAGTGAGCATTAGAATCCGTTGGGAGAAGATCGGACAGAGATCGAGCGTCGACTTTTTTCCATCAAAAAAAAAAACTCTCTCTCAAAACCTCAACCTCGACCCCCCTCGACCTCCATATCAAAAACAGACCCCAGTTCCCGCAGGGCTCCGTCCTTCCTTTACACCCGGTCTCCGGCCCCTGCAACTGGGAGGCAGCCGACTACAACAAGGACCCGAGCTCCTTCATGACGGTCCTCTCCGCATCGGAAGTCTCCGAGCTCGTCGCCGCGATCGCGAAGGCGGAAGCGAGGCTCGACGGAGACGGATCAGAAGAAGGACAAGGAGGACCCGAAACCAAAAACAGAAACAGAATCGAGCTCGCCGTCTCGTCGCGCGAAGACTTCCCTTTGCCCACCCTGGGCCCGAAGCTCCTCGCGCTCGCAGAGGAGGCGAAGAACGGGCGCGGGTTCGCTCTGATCAGGGGCTTCCCCGTCGAGAGGCTGACGAGGAGGCAGAGCGTCGTTGGGTACTGGGGGATCGGCCTGTACTGGTAAGAAAGAAAGGGGGGAAAAAACGGAGCCTCGACCTCTATAAAATGAAGAAGAAGAAAAAAACTCACTCTTTTTTTAAAATCAAACTTTTCCTCTTTCTCTTCTCTTCTGCCCAACAGGGGCAACGCCAGGCCCAACAACAAGCAGGGCCACCTCGTTGGCCACATCAAGGACCTCGGCCTCGACCCCTGCCTGCCGACGACGCGGCTCTACGCGACCAGAGCCGCGCAGCCGTGGCACAACGACTCAGCCGATTTAGTGTCCTTACTCTGCCTGTCGCCCGCGGGAGGCGGCGGAGGGCGGAGCGGCTGGTGCTCCTCGGTGTCCGTGCACAACGAGGTTCTGAGATTGGACCCGCAGGCGGCCAGGGCTGCCGCGGCGAGCGGGGTTTGGTTTTACGACAGGCGCGGGGAGGTGCCGAAAGGTGAGGAGGAGAGAGAACGAGAGAGAAAAAGAGAGAAAGAGCAAATTCACTCACCAACAAGACAAAAAACAATTTCCTCTTTCTAGGCAAGAAGCCCTTCTTCGAGATGCCCGTCTTCAACTACTACTCGGGCTTCCTCAGCGTCAACTTCAGCGCCAACTACTTCCGCGACTCGCAGAGATTCTATCCCGAAGTTCCCAGACTGACGCCAGAACAGCTCCGGGCGATTGCGTTGATCGAAGAGCTGGCTGCGAGCGAGAGGTTCGCTCTGGACTTTGAGCTGCAGCCGGGCGACATCCAGCTGCTGTCCAACCACACTGTTCTTCATTCTCGAGGGGCGTTCGAGGACAGCGCGGAGCAGCAGAGGCACCTGCTGCGGCTGTGGCTGAGCCCAGAGGAAGGGGAGAGGCCGCTGCCCAAGGTGAGAGAGAGAGAGAGGGAGAGAGGAAGGAAGGAAGGAAGGAAGGAAGGAAGGAAGGAAGGAAGGAAGGAAGGAAGGAAGGAAGGAAGGAAGGAAGGAAGGAAGGAAGGAAGGAAGGAAGGAAGGAAGGAAGGAAGGAAGGAAGG
>Ga0114918_10001716_pt1 | contig 19623 bp, 9 predicted proteins | sample LantaG_FD_87015 | JGI IMG/M metagenome (GOLD analysis project Ga0114918, IMG submission 87015) | Deep subsurface microbial communities from Baltic Sea to uncover new lineages of life (NeLLi) - Landsort_02402 metaG | ecosystem: Environmental > Aquatic > Marine > Oceanic > Sediment | place: Baltic... | reverse complement strand
TCCGAGCCGCTCCCATGCAGCTACGCACACCTCACACGCACACGCTCTCTCTCGCTCTCTCCATCAATCACTCACCTGGTCGCCGTGCTTGACGATGGTGACGAGGCGGCCTTGGACCTCCTGTTGGTGTGGGGAGATAGAGCAGGGGGATTGGAACTCAGAACATTTAGCGGTTGGAGGGCCCGCGCAGCCTCTCTGCTGCATGGGCATGCCAGCACACACAAGCTGCACGCACGTTCCTGTCACCCATCCCATCCGGGATGGCGCCTCCGTGTCACCGCCCTGGATGGGCGTGAGGAGCGTGCCGGAATGTCCGAGGGTGCGGAGTCAGACGCGCAAGCGTGCTGCTTGCATGCGTACGCCGTATGCTTCCCTCTTTTCTCTACTCTCTCTCGTCTCTTTCTGCTCCCCCCCCTCACCCGGTGCACCCGGCGCCCGCCGTCCAGCTCGCCGATGTGGAGCCCCAGGGCTTGCATTGGTGGGAGACCGTGTGGAGTGTGCTGTGCTTGTGAATGAAACGGGCGCGCGGGCGAAATGAAAAGAGAGGGTGGGGGGAGCGAGAATGGGGTGTCGCCAAGGGCAAGGGTTAAGACCTGGCCCTTATGGGGCCGCACAGCCCGCACGCTCCACCCCCGCCCTCCACACCCCCTCACACCATCGACAAGTGCAGCAGCAGCACATAGACACACACACGGGAATGAAGACTCTCTCGCCCTCTCAACACACCTGCCAACAGCAGCACTCAACCCCCCTCCCTCTCTCCCTCTCTCCATCCCCTCCCTCTCTCCGTCTCCCTCTCTCAACTCGCCGGCAGCGCCGCCCGGATCGCGGCCCGCTGCTCGTCGCTCAGGCTCTTGGGGAAGATGGGCTCAAACCGGACCCGCAGGTCGCCCTTGCCGCCCTTGGAGACGGGCATGCCCTCCCCGCGCACCACCTTCTCCACCGTGGGGCCCGCAACCGCGGCCACCTTGGCCGTCACCGTCCGCCCGTCCAGGCTCTGGACGGTGATGGTCGGGCCGCAGAGGGCGTCGACCAGGGGCAGCTTGGCGGTGTGGATCAGGTCGTTGCCCTCCCGCTTGAAGCGGGGGTGCGGCTTCTCCTCGATGACGAAGACCAGGTCCCCCGGGGCGCCCCCGCCCTGCGGCTCGTCGCCCTTCCCCTCAAACGTGACCTTGGTGCCCGCCTTCCAGCCCGGCTTCACCTCGATCGTCAGCACCTCCTCGATGCGGGCGGGCCGGCCTGTGGCCGGGTCGGTGCCCTGCCGGTTCAGCTTGACCCGCTTGGTGGCGCCCTGTCGGGGAGAGGGAGAGAAGAGGGGGGAGAAGGGTGAGAGGACGGAGGAGAGGAAGAGGAACCCCACCCTCCCCCCATCCCTCTCTCCAGCCTTCTCCTCTCCGTTCGTCTCTCTATTCTCCTCTCCATTCTTACCTTGTACAGCTCCTCCAGCGTGCAGCCCAGCTGGTGCGAGGCGGTCGCGCCTTTCCGCTCCCGGGCCATGCGGCCGCCGCCGCCCATGCCGCCCATGCCGCCGCCGCCAAACATGTCCTCAAACCCGCCCCCGCCCCCGCCGCCGCCCATGCCGCCAAAGGGGGAGCCGCCCGAGCCCATGCCGAAGAACTCGCGGAAGATGTCCTCCGCGGACCGGGGGGTGAAACCGCCTGCGCCGCCGCCGCCCATGCCGCCGCCCGGGAAGCCGCCAAAGCCGCCTCCGCCAAAGCCGCCGCCGCCGCCGGGGAAGCCCCCGCCCCCACCGCCAGGTGGGGGCGGGCCGTGCTTCAGGCCCTCCTCCCCGTAAATGTCGTAGATCTCCTTCTTCTTGGGATCAGACAGGACCTCGTACGCCTCGGACACCTCCTTAAACTTGTCGGACGCGGCCGGGTTGCCCTGGTTCTTGTCCTGAAAGGGGAATGGAATGGAATGGAGAGAGGTTGAGGTTAAGAGGACACCCGATTACGGCGGAAGGCCAAAGAGAGTGTGGGCGAATCCCTGCCTGAACTCGCTCCTCTTCAACGCACCGGGTGCCACTTCATGGCCAGCTTGCGGTAGGCTGTGGGTGGGTGGGTGGGCGAGGAGGAGGGTGTGTGTGGGGGGGTGAGTCGAGCGCGCCGGGGCGAGCGGCACGCGGAAGCGGAAGGCCAATGGCGGCGCTCGGGCACACTCTCCTCCCCCTTACCCCGCCGCCTCACCCTTCTTGAGCTCGTCATCGCTCGCCGACTTGGACACGCCCAGGACGGCGTAGTAGTCCTTGCCCATGCTGGTGGTGGAGCTGCCGGCCTGCTGGTGCGCGCCGGTTTGGCGTGCCCGCTTGCGGTCGGACGGCGACGACGTGGTGGGTGAATGTGGAGAGGGGACGGGGAGGGCGGGTTGCGTCCGTGTCTTGCGTGTGTCCGCGAGAGGGGACAGCAGCGCTCGCGCCCACAGGGTAGGAAGGGGCGTGAGCGAGCGCGTGAAGGATCGAGCGCGTGCGGCCCGAGTTGCTTCCGCCCAAAAGCGCGAGTGAAGAGAGCGCGAGCGCGAGGAGAGAGAGTAGAGTGAGCGGAACTCACACCATCGACCGCCGCGACTGTCTCTCTCCGTCGTGCGCCCGCACGCGCCTGAGGACCCGCCGTCTCGCGCCGCCCATCCTATCCGTTAGCCAAGGACCTGGAGGTGCCCGACAGCGGCAAGCACCTCCCCGGGACGCCCCCCTCTCACGCGCCCCGCGCATCCACACACAAAAAAACACAACAGTCCCCCATGCTGCGCGCGCCGGTCGTCGACCCGGCCTCCATGGACGACACGGACTACGAGCGCGCCCGGGCCGCCCGCATCGCGGCCAACGCCGCCCGCCTGGCCGCCCTGGGCCTGTCGGACCTGGTGGAGGCGGCCAAGCCCAAGGTGGCGGCCGGACCCGCCGCGCCGCGCCCCCCTCGCCGCCCCCGGCCGCCCTCGTCCCCGCCCGTCGCCAGGTCTGGCCTGCGCCCGCGCCCACCCCGCCCCTCGCCGCCGCCGCCCGCCGGCGACCCCTCCTCTTCCTCCTACCGCCCCCGCCGGTCGCACGCCCACGGTAGCCTGTACTATCCTGTTGGGGACGGCGCCGACCTGCCCGTCCTCGCCGCCCCCTTTGTCACCGGGGACAGCGCCTTCACCATCCACTGCCTCGGGACGCTGGTGGGCGATGATGGTGAAAACGAGACCGCGCCCCTCTTCTGGTCGTCCGCCGGGTCGCGCTTCCACCACCCCTACCCCGTCGGCTACGCCGCCACCCGGCACGGCGCCCTGTGCACGCGGCACGACTTCCGGTGCACCATCTCCGCGGGGCCGACCGGCCCCGTCTTCACGGTCACCGACCTCGCGACGGGGCGGTCTTTTGAGGGCCCCTCCCCGACCCGCCCCTGGACGCGCCACTGCATGGAGACGGGCACGGGCGTGCGCGTGTCGGGCCCGCTCTTCTTCGGCTTCTGCGACCCGCACGTCCAGGCCGCGCTGCGGGCGATGGTGGCGGGCGGGGCGGCGGGCGGGGTGGCGGACGCAAAGCAAGCCTCTCCCGGTGCTGCTGCTGCTGCTGCCCCGCCAGGCCGGGCCACCGAGCGAGCGGCCGCTGCATGATGACGGAGGAGGGGTGTGCGTGTGTGAAGAAAAAACGCACCCTTGCAATCCCACTGCCTAACACAGCGCGCACAGCACGCTCCTCGCCCTCGTGTGTGCGCGCGCGCGACCGAAAACTCCCCCCCGTTTCTCCACGCCCTCCCTCCCTCCTCTAAGCCACGCCTCCTCCATTCTTCACCCACACGTACAGCCCCAGCCCCAGGACGGGCGCGAACGCGACCGCCACCGCCACCACCGTCGCCACCAGGGCCGCCGCCTCCGCTTCCGGGTCGGGCTCGGCCTCGGGAACGTACGGCAGCAGGTCGTACCGGGACTCGATCTTGGAGAAGAATTTCGCAAACGCCTGCGACCGGCCGCCATCGAAGGAGATCGTGTCAACCTTCAGGTTCTTGGCGGCCGCAAAGCCAAACAGCATTTGCTTGGCTTTCTTTGCCACCTCGCCCGTCGGGTGGACAGCCAGCCGCTTGTACGCCGAGTACGCGTCCTCCCGCCGCCCCAGCGAGTCGTCCGCGATCGCTTTGTTCAGGGCGGCCAGCCCGGCCGTGCGAGACCGGGCGGGCAGGCGGGCCGCGGCGGCGCCCAGCGTCACGGACGCGCCGTCCAGGTCGCCCTTCCGCAGCAGGGCCATCCCCGCCTCGTACTGCGCGTTGGCGGCCGCCTCCTCCTCCGGGTCCACCGCGTCCAGGCCGGCCTTGGTCTTGAAAGCGGCCAGCAGGGCGGCCGTGCGCGCCTCCCGCGCGGCCGCCTGTTCGGGCGACTCCAGGGGCTGGCCGGGCCGGATGGTGCGCCCCCCGCCGTAGGCCTCGCTGATGTTGGAGGGCCGCTCAAAGACGCCCCAGGTGGAGACCTTGGGCTTGTAAGCGGGCGAGGCAGAGTCCGTGCCGGAGGAGGGGGGCGGGGTGGCGGCAGCGGCAGCAGAGGAGGGGGAGGCATCCCCAGACCCGCTCCCGCCGTGCTCCTCTTCCGCAAACGCCGCCGCCGCACTCGCCTCCACGCCCGCCGTCTCCTCCGCCTCCTCGTCCGAGGATGCCGCCACGCCCCGCCGGATGACCGCGCCCGGGCGGGCCGTGATGAGACCGGCGCCCCGCTCCCGGGCCTCCGCCTCTCGCAGGCGGGACACGTCCTCCAGGCGGAGGGAGGGGTCGGCGGCCAGTTCCGGGGCGAGTGCCGCCTCCGCGCCCGTCAGAAAGGTGGCGGGCGAGGCCACGCCCCCAGTCACTGCTGCCTTGGCCGCCGCGGCGGCGGCCTTGTAGGCCTTGGCCGCGGCCAGCTTGGCGGCGAGCGCGTCGCTGGTCGTGGGCGCGGGTCGGGCGGGCTATGGTGGTTGCGTGGGAGGACCGGCCTCACCGCCGCTAGGATCGCCGGATGCAGTACGCATCGCCACAGGCCGGCGGCGCCAATCATTGAGCTTCGCCAGGCCGGGGCTGGGTGGGTGGGCGATCCTCCAGCGGCCGGCTGGGGCGAGCGCAAGCGGCGGCGCGCCACACGAGCGCGCGGGCGGGCGCAGGGGGCTTGCTCGGCCAGCGCGGGCGTGCATCTTCAAGTGTGCGTTTGTGTGTGCGCGCGTGTGTGTGTGTGTGTGTGTGTGTGTGTGTGTGTGTGTGTGTGTGTGGTGCGATGGTGTGGGGACGTGCACAGGGCGTGGCACTGCACACAGTGTGCGCGTTGCTGCTGCACACACACACGAGATGCGTGCGGGCACCCCCCTGTTGCGCAAAGCGGCTGTGAGCACGCTGTTGAGGGTCGAGTCTTGCAGTCCGCCGATTCGCTCCCCTCCTTCTCTCCCTTCGCTCGCGCGCGTGTGGCCCCGCCCACCCCGCCCGGCACTCTCACACGCACGCCTCCCTGAGATGCAGGCCGCCCGCATCATCCGGCCTGCCGCCGGATCCAGGCTATGCCCGACCCCGGCCTGCCCGCACCGCCCCTGCCCGCCCCGCGCTGCGGCGGCGGCCAGCCGGCGCCGTTCCTTCGCCTCCGCGTCCCGCACGCCCGCTCCGCCGCTCGCTGCCGTCCCCGCGGCCGGCGCGGCCGTTGCGTCGGGTGTGGAACGCCCCACCGCCCAGGTTGTCGTCGTTCTGGGCACGCAGTGGGGCGATGAGGGCAAGGGCAAGCTGGTCGACATCCTCGCCCGCGAGTTTGACATTGTCGCCCGCGCCCAGGTGAGGAAAGAGGAGGTGGCGGGACCACGCGTCAAATTGGGCATGTGGGGTGGTATGTGTGGGGGGCACCAGATGAGGGATGGTTTACGTGAAAAGGGCGTGGGTCACGCGGCTGGAAGCCCGGAGGCCGCGCGAAGAGAGGGGAGCGGCGGCGCGAAGACGCCGACCTTTTTTGCGCGCTCTCACCCCACCTCTCCATCCATCCATCCCCATCCCATTCCATCCCCATCCCATTCCATCCCCATCCATTCCCAGGGCGGCGCCAACGCGGGCCACACCATCTACGACGACGCAGGCACCAAGTACAAGCTGCACCTGGTCCCCTCTGGCATCCTGCACGCCCGGGCCCGGTGCGTGGTCGGCAACGGCGTCGTCATCCACCTGCCCGGCCTTTTTGAAGAATTGGAGACGCTTGCGTCTCAGGGCGTCACCGTCCCACCCGGCCGCCTCCTCATCTCTGACCGGGCCCACCTCCTGTTCGACCTGCACAAGGAGGTGGACGGCGCGCGGGAGGCGGAACTGGCGGGCGGCCAGATCGGGACCACCAAGCGCGGCATCGGGCCCGCGTACGCGAGCAAGGCCACCCGCAACGGCGCCCGGGTCGGGGACTTGCGGGATGTGGACGCCCTCCTGGCGCCCCGCTTGCGCGCTTTGGCCGCCGACGCGCGCGCCCGCTTCCCGGCCATCGAATACGATGTGGAGGCTGACATCGAGAGGTACCGGGGCTACGCGGCCCGGGCCGTCCCCTGGATCGCGGACACGGTGACGGAGATCAACGACGCGGTCGACGCGGGCGAGCGGGTGCTGGTGGAGGGCGCCAACGCGACGATGCTGGACCTCGATTTCGGGACGTACCCCTTCGTCACGTCCTCCAACCCGTCGATCGGCGGCGTCATTGCGGGCCTGGGGCTGGCGCCCTCCAAGCTGGGGGCCATCATCGGCGTCGCCAAAGCGTACACCACGCGCGTCGGGGCGGGGCCGTACCCCACGGAGATCGAGGGGGCCCTGGCGGACGAGCTGCGGTCCGTCGGCGCCGAGTACGGGACGACCACGGGCCGCCCCCGCCGCATCGGGTGGCTGGACATCCCGGCCCTGCGGTACGCGTCCCGCATCAACGGGCTGACGCACCTGAACCTCACAAAACTGGACGTCCTGTCGGACCTGGACACGATCCGTGTGGGCGTGGGCTACCGCCTGGACGGGTCGCCCCTGAAGTCCTTCCCCTCCACCATCTCCGACCTGGAGCGGGTGGAGGTGGTGTACGAGGACCTGCCGGGGTGGAAGACCGACATCAGCGGGGCCCGGGCGTGGGGCGACCTGCCCGCAGCCGCGAAAGCCTACATCGCGCGGGTGGAGGAGCTGGTGGGCGTGAAGTGTGCGTGGATCGGGGTGGGGCCGGGGCGGGACGCCATCGTGACGCAGCCGGGGACGGTGCAGTGATACTTGGGTGAGAGGGGGGCGTGGTGCGGTGTGCGTGTGGAGAGGGGGGGCGTGCGGTGCGGTGAGAGGGGTGGAGGGAAAAAAGTCTTTTTAAATTTCTTTTCATGCGCTGCTTGCCCCACCTCCCTCCACCCGCACCTCCAGCCCCCGCCCGTCGTCCGCCACGACCAGCGTCCCCCGCCGCACGGGGAGGGGCTGGCCCGCAGCCACCGACGCCCCGCCTCCCAGCCTCGCGCCCGCCTCCCGCACCGCCCGCGTCACGTAGCGCGTCACCAGCGGCCCCACCTCCCGCCCGCCCTCGATCGGGTAGAGGGCGCCCGCCGGCGAGGCTGCCTGCCCGCCCAGCCCCAGGGGCTCGCCCACGTCCACCCGGGCGGCCAAGAAGTCTATCACTCCATCATCCCACACCAGCCGCAGGCCAACCTCCGCCTCCGCCCGGGCGGCCCGGTCGGCCAGGCGGCGGGCCAGCAGCGTCTTGACATGAGACAGGTGCAGGGGCAGGAAGGGCAGGAACCAGTCGACGGCAGCTAACGCCCGCACCGTGTCCGCGGGCGACTCACACCCGTCAGCCGCCCAGGTTTCGTAGACCGCGTCCTTCAGCAGGCGGGCCGCGGTTTCCGGGGCCAGCAAGGCCCGGCCGTCGCCGTCGGCCGCCAGGACCGCGGCCGCGGCTGGGTCGCGGCCACTCTCCGCGGCCGCGGCCGCGCCCTCGGTCGCCGCCGCCAGGGCGGCCGCCAGGTGAGCGTACCCCGTGTTGGACTCCAGCAGCACGATGGACCGCGATAGGTCGGGCATGGGGGGTAGGGAGGGCGGGGAGGAGGAGGAGGCGTTGTTGGCGCCGCCGCCAGTCCACCCCGGCGCCCGCCCGCCAACGCTCCCACCGCTCCCGCCGCCGCCACCGCTGCCGGCCAGCATGGCCCGGAACAGCCCGCGCGCCCGGCAGTCCAGCTTGTCATACTCCTCCACCACGATGAGGCCCGCGGGAAAAGCGGCAGCGTGGGACGCCAGGGCCCGCCGGGCGGCGGCCAGCTGGGCCTCTCCCGCGGCCCCACCCCCAAAGTCCAGCCCGAAGAAGACGCGGTGGGCCGGGCAGGCCCGCCCGGGGCAGGCCCAGGCCGGGTCAGCCGGGTCCCGCCCCGGCGGCGCAAACAGGGCGGACGCGGTCAGGGCCGCCGCGAGTGTTTTGCCCACGCCGGGTGGGCCGTGGGCGGACAGGACGAGCGGCTTGGGAGGTAGGGCCGACCCGCCCAGTCCCTCCTTCCCCTCCAGCCGGGCCGCGTGGTCGCACACCGCGTCGGTCAGCTGGCGTACCGCCAGGCCCTGGCCGACCAGGTGGGCGCCAAGGTGGGCTTCCAGCCGGTCGCACGCGCCGGGCGGGAAAATGGTGGGGCCTGGTGGAGAGGGGAGAGGGAGAGAGGGAGTGAGAGAAACTGCCCTGGCGCGCGAGCGCAAGAGAGCGGGCTGGTGCGCCGCCCGCTCTCTCGATTCCTCATCCTCACCTCCGACCAGGCTCAGCACCATGCCCGCCACCGCCGCGGCGGCGGACCAGCCCAGAAAGGCCAGACCCATGGGGCGTGCGGGACTGTCGGTCGGGTCCCAAGCACGCCCGAGCGCGCCCCTCCAAAAAAGGAGGCTAGAAAAATGAGCAATGAAGAGAGTGGCAGGCGCGCTCGCTCTCTCACACCTTCCTCGTTTTGCAGCGCGTACCTGCGCGCGCTTGTGTCGATTCCACGCGCGAACATTGCGGGCGCACACCCGTACACATGCGCCCTCTCCCCCCCGGGTCAGAGCGTGACGAGGTGGCTCAATCCCCACCCCCTCCGCCCCCTCCTAATCCTCGCCGCTCGCGCCCGCATGCCGTCGCCCGCGCCCGCCTCGCCGCCTCCACGGCCCTGGCTCTGCTGGCCGTGGGCACCTCCCTGGTGGCGGGCGCTGGCGGCTCGCTGATCGGAGCCGTGGTTGTCGACGCGCCCATGCGCGTGGCGGCGCCGCCGCTTGCCCACCGCGCTGCGTCCGCACCACCCCTCCTCACCCGACCACCGCCCGCTCTGGGCGCCTCCTCCCCGCGCGGCTGGGCGGCCGCCCGGGCGGCGGCGGGCCTTGACGAGCAGGCCATCGCCCGGGCGGTGCGGGGTAGGGAAGAAGGCGGCAGGGCGGCGGCGGCGGCAGCGGCGGCGGCGCTGGCGGGCGATGATGATGATGACGGCGGGAGCAGCCGGGCAGCAGGCGGGACAGCGGGCCGCCCGCCCGCGTCTGTGCCCGCTCCCACGCCCCGCCCAGCTTTCAAGCCGCCGGCGTCGCCTCCTCCGCCGGCGCCGCTCGCGCCGCCTCCCGCCGACCGCGCCATCCGCTCGTCCTGGACGCTCGCCGCCGGCGCCTTGGCCTTAGTGTGCGCCGGCTGGGCGGCGGGCGCGTCTGTGTCAACCATGTCCGCTCGTGGGCGCCGCCGCCGCCGGGGCGTGGCCGTGGGCGGCGGCGGCGGGCGCCGCCACGGCCACAGCCTCCACCACCGGCGAGGCGGCTTGACGGTCATCGTGCGGCCGCACCACCGGCCTGCGGCGGCGGCGACGTCCGAGGCCGCCGCCGCCCCCGCCGCCGCCGCCGCTCTCCCTTCCATCCTAGTCCCCTCCGGCTCGGCCAGCCCGGCGGCGCACTCGCACGCCTCCCGGCGCAGCACGGGCACGAGCGGCGGTGGCAGTGGCGCCGGTGACCGCGAGGGACACGATGCCCACCCCTTCCGCACAAACAACGCCCCTCTGCCCCCCCTACCCACCTCCCTCCCGGGCCCCCACGGTGCCGACCTGGAGGCGGCCGCGGCGACTGTGGGGGCGATGCTGGGGCGGATGGGGGTGGACCCCACCTCCCTGGGCCCGGGCGACCGGCTGCGCCTGGCCCACCTCGTCCTTCAGGCCTGGGCGGGCGCGGGTGCGGCCTCCTCCGCCGCGGCGGGCGCGGCCCTGGCGGCCGAGCGCAACGCCGCGCTGCGTGCGACGGGCCGTGCGACAGCGGGCCTGCTGGACGCCCAGATGGGGCGGGCGGCCATCGCCGCGGCGGCGACCGCGTCCGACGCTGCCCGGGCACGCCTGGCGGATGCCTTAGCCTGCGGGCTAGGGGTGGCCCTGGTCGGCTCGGCCTGGGCGGGCGGGCGGGCGGGGCTCTTTGCAGGGCCGGCCGCCGTGTGCCGTGCTGCTGGCGGCGCTGCTGCTCCCTTGCCCTCCGCTTTCGCCCTCCTGTCCCGCCCGGGCGTCGCGGTCGCGGCCTTGGTGGAGGCCGCAGCATCCGGCGCCTGCTTTCTCACCTCCTGGGCGCGCGCGGCCGCGGGCGGGCTGGCCCTGGCCGCGACCGCGCGGGCCGTCATCGGTGCCGGCCTGGCCGGGAGCGGCGGCCCTGGCGCCTCGGCCGCCGCCCCCGCCCCGCTCACCCGCCTCGGCCTCCTCCTGGGCGGCGCGGTGGGGCTGGCGGGCGGCCTGGCCGTCTCCTGGCTGGGAGGGGACGCCAGGGTGTGGGCGGCCGCATGGGCCGCCTTTGTGGGCGGCCACGCGGCGGCGGGCGTCGCCCTGCCGCGGGCGGCCGCCCGGGCGGCCGCGCGCGCGGCGCGCCGGGCGGCCAAACGCGGGCGGCGTGGGGAGGCCGCGGCGGATGCGGCCGCGTCGGCGGGCGGGGTGTGGGCGTCGTCCGGCCTGGCGGGCGTGCTGGTCCTGACCGCCCTGGCTTTCGCCCTGCCCCTGGCCGCGGGCGTGCTCCCTTTTTGGGGCGTCGGGGGCGGACGAGCAGCGGGTGCGGGCGCTGGCGCAGCCTCCACAGCCACGGCCGCTGCCGCCCCTCGCTGGGTCGCGGCGACGGGCCCGGTCACGCTGCCGCCGCCGCCTCCACCCCCGCTGACCGCCACACAATCCCACCCACCCTCCTGGGCGACCGCCCTGGCCGCCACCCGGGCCGCCGCGGCGTCCACGGCGGCCGCGGCCGCCCGCGCGGCCAGCGTCGCGACCGGGCGCCTGCGGGAGACGGCCGCGGCGGCGGCCGTCCACGCCCGGGAGTCGGCGGCGGCAGCGGCGGTGAGACAGGGAGGAAGGGACGCTGCTGCTCCTGTGAAGGCGTGGGCGACGCGGCGGGCGGAGGCGGGGCGGGGCTGGCTCCAGGCGGCGGCGGCGGCGAGGTAGAGAGGTGTAGAGAGGGTTGTAAAAAAGAATGTGGGGATGAGAGGTGTGCAGACGTCCGAACACCGAGAGGGGGGGGACGCGCACCCCGTCCCCAACGAGCGCACGTACACACACGCACACACACACACGTCATGCCCCCCGGCTCGGGCGCCCCCCCGTCCCCGCCGGGCGGCGGCTGCGCTGCCGCCACCCCGTCCTCGCCCTTTCGGTCTGCCGCGTCGGCATCAGTTGAGCTGCAGCCCCTCCGCGACGGTGGCGGCCTGACCTCCTCCACCGGCGGCTTCGGCTCCGTCCAGGTCTTGGACGGCCAGGAGGTGCTGGCTGAGGGGCGGGCCAGCGGGGGCGGCCTCCCCGGGTCGCCCACGGCCGGCGCGCCGGGCGGGCTGTGGGCACGCCTCATTCCGCACCCGGTCTGGCGGGTGGTCGCCCGCAACCTTGTGTTGATCTGCTTGTGGTGCGTGAGGTGGTGGAGAAAGGGAGTTTGTGGGGGCGTGTCGTCTGATGATTCAGGCAGGGGACCGGTGCGGCATTGAGGCGGCAAACGGGCGCGGCGCGCGCGAGAGAGAGAACCCATCGGCACGCGCACCTGCTCCTCGACCTCGCTTCCTCCCCTCTCCTCAACCCTCATCTCTCCCTTTCCCTCTCTCTCTCTCTCTCTCTCTCTCCATTTACCAAGGTACTTCTTCTCAACCTGCCTGTCCCTGTGGAACCGCACCCTGCTGGGCAAGGGTCACGGCGTGGCCGGCCGGGGCGCCTTCCCAGCCCCCATGCTCATGACGGCCCTGCAGTTCACGTGCCAGATCGGGCTGGCCAAGCTCGCGCTCGCTGTCCGGGCCTGCGTGCGCGCGCGCCGCGCGCGAGCGGCTGGGCTCGCACCGACACCCTCCACCCTGCGCCCGCCCCCACCCCAGCCCTGGTCCACCTACCTGACCCGGGTCCTGCCCAACGGCGTCTGCACGGGCCTGGACATCGGCCTCAGCAACTTCTCCTTGTCCCTTATTACCCTGTCCTTCTACACCATGTGCAAGTCGACTGTGCCCTTGTTCCTCCTAGCCTTTGCTTTCGCCTGGGGCCTGGAGCGCCCCTCCTGGACGCTGGCTGGCGTGGTCGCCATCATCAGTGTCGGGCTGCTGCTGCTCGTCTACGGCGAGACCGCCTTCGACGTGACGGGGTTCACGCTCGTCATGACCGCGTCCGCCCTGTCCGGGCTGCGCTGGACGATCACGCAGGTCCTCTTGCAGGGCGGCAAGGGCGGGCCCGGCGGCGGCGGTCACGGCGGCGGCGGCGCGGACCCGGTGGAAGTCCTGCTCTCCCTGATGCCGGTCATGGCGCTCACGGTCGGCGCGGTGTCCTTGGCGGCCGAGCGCCTGTGGCGGACGCTGCCCGGGTCGCCCTACTTCGACTCGCCCGCCTCGCTCGCGCTGACGGCGGCCCTCATCTCCGGTGGCGCGGTCATCGCCTTCCTCATGGTCTGGGTCGAGTTCACCGTCATCGCGCTGACGTCGGCGCTCACTTTCATGGTGGCGGGCACGTTCAAGGAGATCGTGACCGTCCTGGCGGCCGTGACGTTCCTGGGAGAGTCCTTCACCGCCATCAATGCGGCGGGGCTGGGCGTCCTCATCTGCGGCGTCGCCCTGTTCAACTGGACCAAGTACCGCAAAGTCATGGCGGCGGCGGAGGGGGGCGGTGATGCGGTGGCGGCGCCGACCAGCTCGGGCGGGGAGAGCGGGCGAGAGGGTGGGAGGGGCACCAACAGCCCGCCGCGCGAGCGGTCGCCCCGCCGCGGAGGGGGGCCGGCCGCGGGCGGCCTGCGCCCGCCGCTCAGCTCCTCCCCCACCCGGTCCAAGTTCCGGGATTCCAACGACGGCCTGGTGGGCGGCGTCGGCGGCAGTGGCGGCCTGGCCGCGGAGGGGCGCCCGCTGAGCCTACACGCTGCGGGGCCGCTGGACGAGCGGGGCGCCGTCCTGGGCGGGCCGGCCCGCTCGTCGGGCCTGGGCCCCCGCCGCCAGCGGGGTAGCATCGATGTGGAGGTTGGCGCGGCGCCGCCCCCGCCCGCCATCACGCTGCAGCCCCTGCCGGGTACGCCGGTCGGCGACAGGGTGAGCCCGGGGCGGGGTGGGGGTAGAGCGGGTGCTGGGAACGGCAACAACAACCCGTTTGCGTCGGGGTGAGAGAGATTTTAGAGGCCTGACTGTCTTTGTTTTTGTAGAATTTGGAGCGCGCGATGATGATGCCCTCACGATGCACGGGAGAGAGAGAGAGAGAGAGAGAGAGGAGAGAGAGAGAGGAGTTGCGGTCAGGCGCGTTTCTACAGACGCCGGGGCCCAGACGCGCTTTCGCATCGGCGTCGCTTTCTAGCCTCTCTCTCTCATGGAGAGTATCTGTCCCGTGCTCAGCCTCTTCGTCACGCACAATGAGTGCCCAAGTATGTTATGGCTGTGTTATGCGTGAGCATGGGTGATTGCGCGCTCCAGTGATGGCGTGGTGGGCAAAGCAAAGAGGAGCAAAAACACATTCGCAACCCCCTCCCTTGTCTCTCCCCCCGCTCTTCAGGCCTTCCTCTCGCGCCTGGAGGCCGCCGCCTCATCGCCGGACGACCTCGCCGCCTGGCTCGTCTCCGCCCTGGACGAGGCATCTAAAGATGACACCGCCGCCGCGTCCCTGCTGCGCGCCCTCGCTGCTGCCCTGCTCGGCGAGCACGGGCCCGCCGCAAAAGAGGCCCTGGAGGCGGCCGCCTTTGACTGGGGGCCGCCCGCGCTGCGGGCCGGGGACGCCGCGGGGCCGGCGGCCCGGGACGCAGCCATGAGCCTAGCCTCTATCATGGCCACATCTCTGTCGTCCCCTAAGGAAGCGGTCGCCCTGTTGAGCGGGGAGGCGGCGGACGGGAGCGAGCAAGCCGCCTGGGCCGTGCACCAGGCGGCGGCCCTGGCCGCCCTGCCGGCCGCCCTGGCCCGGGCGGGAGCCGGCGCGGCCGACCCGGCCGCGCGGGAGCGCCTGCTGGCCTCTGCCTACGCGGCCGCCCGGGCGGGGCTGGGGCGGGCCCTGCGGCTGGCCCTGGTGGAGGGCGGTGGCGGTGGGGCTGAGTCAGCCGCGGCTGGGTGGTGGGCGTCGCTGCCGGCGCTGGCGGCGCGCGGCGGCGCCGCCACCGCGGCCACCGCCGCGACGGCGGTCGCGGCCGACCTGGGCACAGCCGTCCTGGGCCTGCCCCTCCCCCTGTCGACATCCGCTCGCCTCGCCCTGGCCCGCCCCGCGGCGGCCGCGGTGGAGCGGGCGTGCGCATCCGTGGCCGGGCGGCTAGTTAGTGGTGGTGGTAGGGGTGGTAGTGGGGGCGAGGACACTGCTGCCGCCGCCGCTGCGGCCCTCCAGGCCCGGGCCGCCACCCTGACAGCGGCCGGAGTGGCCGCCCTGCGCGGCCTGGGGTTTGACCCGGCAAGCACGGCGCCTGGCTGCCCCTTTCTGCCGACGTCCACCACCGTCACCACTGCCGGCGCCGCCGACAGCGACGACGAGGCTGAGCACGCCGCCACCGCGGTTGACGCGGGCACGGGCTGGGCGGTCGCCGTGGCGGCCTGCTTATGTGTTACAGGCTGCACCAGCGAGGGAGAACCAGCTGCTCTCCTGCCCCGCGCCGCCGCGGCCGTGCCGGCCCTCCTGGCCGCCGCGTCGGCCGCACGCGCGCCTGGCGCGGTCGCCCTCGCCGCCGCGGCCGCCGCGGTCGCGGCCGCCCGCACGCCGCCCAGCCCGGCTAGCCCCGCCACCACGGCCCTGCTCACCCACCTAGGCGCCGCCATGGCGGGCGTGCCCTCCGCCGTCGCCCGCAACGCGGCCTTCCACGCCTGGGACGCTGTCCTGGCCAGCCTGGCCTTGGCCGACCGGGTGGGCGCCGCGGTGGGGTGCGCGGCGCACGCCGCCGCGGGCGCGTCCGCCGGCGTGGAAGCCCTGGCCCTGCACCACCTGGCGGGCATGGTGTCTGCCGCGGCCGGCGGCGGCGGGGCCGTGGCCGACGCCGCCGCCTGGCGGGCGGCCGCGCCCGCCCTCTTCACAGCCTGCACCGCCCGCCTCGGCCCGGGCCCGCCACCCTTGACCTGGCCGGACGACCTGGCCCTGGCGCACCGGGCGGAGCCGACGGCCGCGGCTGTGGCGGGCCTGCGCCTGCTGCTGCTGCTGCGCCGGCGGGGCGGGCCCGTCGGCGAGGCGGCCCGGGGCCTAGCGTCCCCATCCGACCTGGCGGCCCTGCGGGCCCGCGCCCTCCTGCCCCTGCAGGCCGCGGCCGCCCGGGGGGCGGCCTCCTTGCGGGCCATCGGGGCGGATCGCCTGGATGCGAAGGAGCACGAGGCCGCCCTGGCACTGGAGCGAGTGCGGGAGGCGGTGGCCCGGGTGCTGGAGCTGGTGGAAGGGAAGTAAAGAAGAGGAAGAAAAAGGAGAGGTCCCGGCTTCACTGCTCGATTTGAAGAGCATGGGATGTCCTCGCGCTCTGTCTACGAGACGGCCCAGGCCCTGGCCCGGTCGGCCCGGGAGCTCCCGGCCGCGACGGCCCGTCCTGTGCTGAGCCCTCCCCGGTGCGTGGGCAAGCGCGCCCGTGGCGACGACGAGAAAGAGGCTGACACCGATGCCGCCTCCGCCGGCGTGCCCCCGAGTTCAAGCAGCGAACAACAGCTGCCCCGCCGCCCCCTTCCGCCCGCCACTTTTTACACGCCCGCCACGTCGGCCGTGTCCCTGTCCGCCGTGGAGCGCGGCCTGCTGCGCCTGCTGACGGCGGTGGACGCCCGCTTGCGCAGCGAGAAGGGCACTTTAATCTCGTCCGCCGCCCCGCCCTACCTGACTTTCCCGCGCCAGGCGCCGGCCTTTGAGGCCGCGGACGCGGCCCCGCCGGCCGCCGGCCTGCGCGTGTTCAGCATCGAGGCCGCGCCGGCCAGCGCCGGCGGCGGGCGGGCCTACGTCGTCACCACCCTGCCCGAGCTGTGGCGGCGGTACCGGAGCGCTCCGCCCGCCGACCGGCGGCATTATGAAATTCTGCGCGAGGGCCGGCCCGTCCACCTGTACCTGGACATCGAGTTCAAGCGGGTGGGGCCGGGCGGGGTGGAGGTCAATGCGTGCGTCGACGGCGACGCCCTGGTGGACGCGGCCGTCGCGGGCGTGGCGGCCCGCCTGGCGGCCGATCACGGCGTGGCCGTGGCCCCGGGCGACGTGCTGGAGCTGGACGCGTCCTCGCCCTCCAAGTTCAGCCGCCACGTGACCATCCGGGTGGCGGGCGTCGCGTTTGCGTCCACCCAGGACGTCGGGGCGCTCGTCCGGGCCGCCCTGGCCGACCCGCTGCCGGCCTGGAGCCTGAGCACAGGGCACGCACCCCTTCCGCCACCGCCGCCATCGTCACCACCGCTCCTGCCCTCCGTCCCCGCCGCCCACGTGGACGACGCCTTCATGGTGGCCTCCGGCAAGGCGGACGGCGCCGCCCGCGTGCCGGCCATCGACCTGGGCGTGTACACGCGCAACCGGGCGTGGCGGATGGCGGGGTCCGCCAAAGCGGGCGACCCAGAGCGGCGGGTGCTTGTCCCGCTGGGGCGGTTCGGAGACGGCGGCGTCCCCTCCGACAGGGCGGCTTTTTTTGCGGGCCTGGCGGGCGAGGTGGGGCCGGGCGTGCGCCTGATTGTGCGGCCGGACGCGGTCGGGCCGGGCGCGGGCGGGCGGGTGAGGGGCAACGGTGGCGGCAGCACCTCCTCCACCTCCGCCCCCTCCTCGTCCTCTTCTTCCTCTTCCATCCGGCCAGGCCCCTCGCCCGTCCCCGTGCTGGACGCCTTCATATCTGAAATCGCGTTCCGCGACTCCGGAGGCGTGGGCGGGCCGGTCAGCGTGCGAGCGTGGGGCGTGTGGGCGGGCGAGGCCGCGCCGGGCGGCGGCCTGCTCCTTGCCCTGCGCGGCGGCCGCTTCTGCGGCCGCATCGGCCGCCCGCACGCGTCCAACGGCGTCTTCTACATCGTGGACGCGGCGGCCGGCCACTACGTGCAGCGATGCTACGACCCGGAGTGCCGGGGCTTCCGCAGCCCCGCCCGCCCGCTGCCGGGCGACGTGTGGCGGGCGGCCGCAGCCACTCTGCCCGGCCTGGTCGGCGTTGGTGCCGGCGCCGCCGCCGTCGTCGACAAGGAGAACGACGCGCACGCGGCCTTCATGGCGGATGACGGACTGGACGAGGCGGCGGCGGTGGCGGCGGTGGCGGCGGCGGAGGCGGCCCGGGCGATGGCGAGGGGGGGGGGGTAGTCGAAGCACAACACACACACGCCTTCTTTTTTGCATCCCTCTCATCACTCCCCGATCTCCATCATCCCCACCACGGGCTCGGGCTCCTCCTTGGGCGCCACGGCCGGGAGCGGCGCCTGCGCCTGCGCCTCTGGCGCCGCCAGAGGCGGGGCCAGCGCCTCAGTCCCACCCGCCCCAGCCCCCGCGGCCGCCGCGGCCGCCGCCGCCGCCGCCAGGCGCTCCGCCTTGGCCGACCCGGGGCGGGGCGCTCGCGGCAGGGGCGGCGAGATGACAGGCTCGTCCTCCGGGTGCGCCGCCCGGATGCGGGCCGCGCCCGCCGCCAGGATCGCCTCCGCGCTCGCCTTCGGGTCACCCAGGTAAGCCGGATTGGTCAGGGCGGCCAGGCGGGCGCCCACGCCTGCCCGCCAGGCGGACAGCAGTGCCTCCGCGGCGGCCGCAAGGCCGGGCTCGGGCGCGGCCTCGGCCGCGGCCGCGACGGCAGACACCAGCCCGGGCGCCGAAGCATGCAGGGCGGGCGTCAGGGCCGTCCCCGCCGCGTCGCGCAGGGCGTCGTGCGCGGCGGACAGGGCGGCCCCATAGGCCGCCGCATCCACGCCCGGGCCCGGGCCGCCGCCGGGGCCGGATGCCAGCGGGAGTAGCCGCTCCAGGGCGGCCGCGAGCGCAGCCGCCGCGCCGGCCGCCCGCCCCGCCGCGGCGGGCGCCCCAGAGTGCGCACCTCGCAGCCAGCCCAGGGCCGCCCGCTTGGCGCCGTCCACCTCCCGGGCTGACCGGGCAGCCCGGGCGCGCAGCTCGGCCGCGGTCGCGCCCCGGGCGGCCAGCTCTGCCGCGTCTGCCTCCGCGGCGGCGCGCACCCCCACCGCCGCGTCCGCCGCGTCGTCCAGGGGCGTGCGGGCGGGGAGGGCCTCCGCCAGGGCCGCCTCCATGCCCGCCAGCCCCGCCGGGTACCGGGCCGCGTACTCGGAGACGGGCGGCGGGCCCGGAGTGGGCGGGCGGGCGGGAGGAGGAGGGGGAGGGGGAGGAGGGGGGGGGGGCGGCGTGCTTGCGCAGGGCGACCCCCCGTCCGCCCGCCGCAGCACGGCCGCGCCGGGAGGGATGCCCTTGCCGGCCTGCTTCTGACCGGAGCCGGGGCGAGAGTTCGGGGCGGCGCCACCAGCGCGGGGCGGCGAGCCCGACCCGGACCCGCCCCGCCGCCGCCCAGCCCCTCCGCTCCCCACGGGGCGCTCGGTCGGCTCCACCCAGGCCGCGCTCACCTCGGGCGGCGGCGTGCGGGCAGCCTCCCCGCCCTGCTGGGACCGGGCCATGATGTCCTCGAGCCACCGCTCCACGCCTGCCATGTTGTGGCAGGTCATGGGCCCCGCGCCCGGGGCGGACCCGGGCGGGGCGGCGTGGTAGGTGTAATGCCCGTCGCGCGCGTCTCGCTCCTCCCCCGTGGCCGCGAGGTACTCCACCCCGCTGTCCGCGACCAGCCACCATTTCAGGCCGCGCCGGCCGTCAGGCAGGTCGAACTTGGTGGACCGGTGCGCGATGTAGACGGGGTAGGCCCGCGGGCGGTGGGCGGTGGCATCTGGCGGCCCCTGGTCGAAGGGGGGGGAGGCAGGGCCGTTGCCGCCGGCGGCAGCGGGTGAGGTCGAGCGCTCGCCGCTCCCGCAGCCCAGGCGGCGCCCTCCCCCACCCCCTTCCCGCTGCGCCGCCCGGTCGTCGTCGGAAGAGACCACGTGAAAGTCGGCGGCCGCCTGGGAGGCCCGGGCGACGCCCTCCAGCCAGCGCACAAGGTCGCGCCGGTTGTGGCAGTCGGCCAGGGGGCCGGGGCCGCCGGGCGGCGCGGTCGCGTCAAACGCCGGGACGGAGTTGTACCGGTAGTGCGCGTCGCCCGCGTCCTTGCCCTGGACCGCCAGCACCTCGCCCCCCGTGCGGGTGACCAGGTAGAAGGAGAGCGAGTAGCCCGCCTTCTTGCCCGACCGGGCCAGAGGGGCGCGCACCTCGCGGTGTGTGACGTAGATGGGGGCCGGGTTGGGGGGGGG
>Ga0114918_10001715_pt1 | contig 19628 bp, 18 predicted proteins | sample LantaG_FD_87015 | JGI IMG/M metagenome (GOLD analysis project Ga0114918, IMG submission 87015) | Deep subsurface microbial communities from Baltic Sea to uncover new lineages of life (NeLLi) - Landsort_02402 metaG | ecosystem: Environmental > Aquatic > Marine > Oceanic > Sediment | place... | reverse complement strand
AGCCAGATGCGCCTCTATGTTTGATAGCAATCACATCACCTTGGAATAACTGGATACGCTCTTTATCACCCTCTTTAATTTTTAGGTGAACTCCGATAGTATCTCCAATATTAAATTCTGGAAGAGATTCTTCTCTTTGCCCAACAGCGGTAATCGTTTCTTTTGTATATTCTCTAGCTTTCATGGCGCCTGTCCTTGATAAATATCATGATAAAATGATCAGTTATACCTCTAATATAGCCCAAAATCAGTCTACTGACAATGTTTTTCCATACCGCTCATTAATCCCCAGCCACCGATCAAAAATGGTCGCTGCAGCAGAACGAACAGATAAATGATTAAAATCAGTAAATCCCTGGATTGGACCCAACATATAATCGCATCGATCAACCACATGCGGAGCTAATCCCGATCCGGTCCCCAGCACGATTAATACTGGCCTTTGCTCGCTCCATACTCGCTCTTGATCGTAATATGAAATCTCTTTCTGGCCCCCAACATGCCGCGCAGAAGTGGCCAAAAGAAGCGGAGCTTTCCCTTCTTTTTTCGTAATTTGCTCTATTACCTCATCCAATGAATCACTCACACGCACCTTATTAAGAGCATTATGCCGCTGCTTATTGTACTCAATGCCAGATCCTTTCTGCCAAAAAGATAAAAAATGCTGCGCAACCGCTTGCTGGTCTTTCAATGGTGTAGAAATGAAAAAATTCTTAATCCCATACGCGCTAGACGAGCGCGCAATATCATGAATATCGATAGACATCAATGAAGTAGTTCCCGGCTGATTATCCGGCCCTACAAGCACATCACCATGCATTAATACCACGTAATGAGGGGGAATATATTGAGCTGCTTTTTCTTTTTGCTCTTGAGTAAGCGCATAGCTTCTCAACCATGAGAAATGATGAAGTACAGAATTTTTTGCGGCTTTTCCAGATCGCCAATCATCAATCGCTTTATGATTTCCAGAGCGAATTACTTCAGGCACCTGCATGCCATGCCATTCAACCGGCTCAGTAAACTCAGGATAATCTACAAACGGACCCGTAAATGAATCTTCATCAACGGATTCTTGCTTGCCAACCACTCCAGGAATAAATCGAAGCATCCCCTCTAAAAGCATCATAGCTGGAATATCGCCACCCATAAGCACAAAGTCGCCGACCGATACAATCTCATCCGCATACTCTTTTTCTACCCGTGCATCCATACCTTCATAGCGCGCCGGCAAAAGCATCAAATGACCTTTTTCTGTTGCCTTGCGTGCAATTTCTTTCAGTAATGGCTGCGTTAACTTTTTGCCCTGCGGAGAAAAGAAAATTTTGAATGCAGAGCCATGCTCTTTTTCAAGCGTATCAACCGCACGTTCCACCACTTCAGGCTTAATGAGCATACCGCTCTCCGGCCCAAACGTAGGTGCATCAATGCGTTTTTTTGGCTCAGCACAATCAAAAAAATTTAACGTAGAAATAGAAACGAGATCTCGTTCCTGTGCGCGATTTACTAAACTGGTTTGTAAGAATGGCTTATACAGTTCATCAAAAACTGTAGCGATAGAAATATGCATAGCTGTTATCGTGCAACGTCAACAGCTGTTTTTTTGTTATCAGTAGAGGCAGCATTTACAAGCATACGAATAGACTTAATAATTTGCCCTTCTCTGCCGATAACCTTACCGCGATCCTGTTCGTTCACGGTAATCTCAACTACATTTCTTTCTCCAGATGTATCAACAGCAATGTGTACATCATCTGGATGATTAACGAGCTGCTTTACAATGTAAGCAACCAACTCTTTTATCATGCAGTACCTTGTATGTTACGCCGAAGTTGTTGTTGATGCCGCAGAAGCTTCTTCTTTTACCGCTTCTTTTTTAGGAGCTGCAGCTTTTTTCACTGGAGCTTTAGCAGCTGGTTTTGATTCAACTTGAGCAGCTTTCTTCTTAGAAAGACGATATAGTTTTTTAGCAGTATCTGAAGGTTGTGCACCTTTTTCAATCCATGCATCATAGCGCTCTGCATCAAAACGAACAAGCTCACCCTTAATTGCATCGTATGTACCGATGTTTTCAAGACATTCACCGTCACGTTTTTTACGAGAATCAACCGCTACCACACGGAAAAATGGTTTGTGTTTGGTGCCAATACGAGAAAGACGAATAGCAACAGCCATATTGAGAATCCTTAGCGTTAAATATATATATTTTACTTATTGAAGATGTTACGCAATCCACCCGATTTCTTTACTAGTTTAGCATACTGCTGCATTTGATCAAATCGAGAAAGCAATTTATTTACCTCAGATACCGCAACTCCAGCCCCTTTTGCCACTCTGCCCTTGCGAGAATCATTCAAAATGCGCGGATAGATGCGCTCTTTGGGGGTCATAGAGCTGATTATAGCCCGAAATCTCCCCATCTCACGTTGTCCCTCTTGCAGGGCTTCTTCAGGGATTTGAGCACTCCCCATACCTGGAATATACTTCATTACAGAGGAAAGTGATCCAAGTCGATTCACCATATCCATCTGCTGGGCAAAATCCTCCAATGTTATCTGTCCCCGCTCAAACGAGCTGGCCATCTTATCCTGATCGCTTTTTTTGATTTTTTGCTCTGCTTTTTCAATCAAAGTCTTAATATCTCCCATACCAAGCATTCGGCTCGCTACTCGCTCAGGATGGAACTGATCAAGGTTTTCTACCTTTTCACCGGTACCAATAAAGACAATCGGTTTTTTCAATGCATAGCGGAAAGAAAACGCAGCACCACCACGGCTATCACTATCTGTTTTTGAAAGAATAGCTGATTGAAATCCAATCGCTTGATCGAAGGCACGAGCAACCGCAAGCGATTCTTGCCCTGTCATTGCATCTAAAACTAATACTTTTTGCTTTGGCTGCAGCTCGCGATCAATCGCTTGCAACTCTTGCAGCATCGGGCTATCAACATGCAATCGACCAGCAGTATCTAAAAGTAGAATTTCATATCGCTCATTTTTCCAATGGCGTTGAATTTCTAATGCAGCCTCAAGTGGATCAGTCGCTTGCGCTCGATAAAAATCGACGCCCGCTTGCTTGGCAACTACCTCTAATTGATCAACTGCTGCCGGACGATAAAAGTCCACAGATGCCACTAAAATACGGCGTGATTTATTTCGTTTTTCCGCTTCTTTTTTCAAATAATAGGCAAGCTTTGCAATAGTCGTTGTTTTACCAGAACCTTGCAATCCCATTACCATCAACGCTGAAGGGATGGTCACTGAAAATGAGCGATTATCATTTCCACCTAAAAAAGCGAGTAACTTATCGTTCACAACCTTTAAGAGCTGCTCTTGTGGCTTTAAACTTCCAATTAATTTCTTACCAATAAGCTCATCACTGACTGATTGCGTAAATTGTTCAACCAAATCATACGGCACGTCAGCAGAAAGCAATGCATCTTTCACTTGTGCAATTGCCTCATTCACCGATGCTTGATCGAGTGTTTTTTTACCGGAAAAGGATGAAAAAATAGACGAGAATTTTTGTGATAAAAAGTCAAACATGCTGCAATATCCTTATATCAATGTAAACCGTTTCATTTACAGTATATCATGTTCTGACTTTCGAGAAAACTCTTGATCACTGCGCTCTTTCTTGACTTTAGCGTAAGAATATTTAGGCTGATAGCATAATCATAATTAGCTCTATCACCCCCTTCAATCGGCATATTCAAATGGCAAAAAAAGAATTTTATCTCACACAAGAAGTCCCTACCTCAGTCCTTGTAGCAGTAGATGCCCCGGGTAATCGTACTGTGTATATGGATTCTTACTTTGAAGAATTCGTAAATTTAGCAAAAACTGCAGGATATCCCCCTGAAAATATGATCATTATAAAATTACGAGATATCGATCCTGGAAACTTTTTCAGCAAAGGAAAGCTCCAAGAAATTAAGGATATGAGCCAAGAAGTTGACGCCGAAAGGGTAATTATTTCAGAACGCTTATCTCCCATGCAAACTCGTAACTTAGAAGATTTTTTGGAATGCCCTGTAAGCGATCGCACCGATCTCATTTTGGATATTTTTGAAAAAGCAGCGCTTTCATCTGAAGGCAAAACGCAAGTTGCTATCGCTCGCCTCCAGCACAAAAAAACACGGCTTGCTGGTAAGGGAGTGCATCTCGATCAGCAAACGGGTGTTACTGGCCTACGCGGTGGAGCGGGTGAAAAAGCAAAAGAACGAGAGCGACGCCACATCGAAAATCATATCCTTAAAATGAGGCGTAGTTTAGAATCCATTCAAAGTTCACGCACCGTACAGCGCAAACAACGCCTTGAAAACAAAGTGCCAATCATCTGCTTAATTGGATATACCAACGCGGGAAAATCAACTATTTTAAACGCACTCACCAAAAGTGATGTGCTTGCAGAAGATAAATTATTTGCCACGCTGGATACTACCACTCGCGCACTCTTTATTAATGGCACGCAAAAAGGCGTACTTTCAGATACTGTTGGCTTTATTCAACAATTGCCTCACCATCTTATAGAAGCATTCAAGTCAACTCTTTCTGAATTACAATTTGCTGATCTTCTTTTACACGTTATCGATGCATCTGATCCTAACTGGAAAAGCCACATCGCAATTGTACATGAAATATTACTTTCATTAGGTGTTGAAAAAAAGATGCTGTACGTATTTAACAAAATAGATAAAGCAGATAATGTGGATGAGCTTAAAATACAGGCACAAGAATTTCAGCCGCATGTATTTGTTTCAGCAAAGAAAAAAGAAAATCTCAAACCACTCATTGCTTACCTCAAAGAGTGGGATCCTCGCCCTCAATCAGCACAATAGATAAAACTATTGCGTCACAAGCGCTGAAACTCTAAAATCAGCAACAATAAAATAGGTATACCTCCGCCATAAAAAAGGAGTATTCATGAATAAACTTTTTTTATTCTGCATGCTGGCACTTGGAATACCGACACATGCATTAACAGTACAATCATCAGAATCTGTAATTCAATATGCTGAAACACAATTACACGAAGCGTTTCGCATTCTCCTTTCCCTGACCAACTTAGAATCATCTTCAGATACAATGGATCCGGTAACACGTCGAATAATCGATATAGTTACTGAGCGCCAAACAATTCGGCTATTGCGCGCATATCCCAACATGACGCAACAAAAACATTTTCAGATCCTTCAAAAAATATATGAAACGCAATCACCGCATCCCCTTTTAACGAAGGCATTAATATTACAGGCAAATCGACACCCATAATATCATCTTTTTCACACAGAGAGCCCGCAATGGGCTCTCTTCTTTTGCACTGCAACAAACCCCCTCTCATTTTACATTTCCATAATTCTGTAGTATCACATTGAGCATTCATTTCACGACACAAAAAAGGATAATGCTCAATGAATATGCGTACCACTTTTTTTCACGCACTGCTTTTCATTTCATGTACTATAGCCGCCGATTCCCCTGATCACTCTCATGAACTTTCGGAAGAGTATTTGTTACTCGGCACTCACTTTGAACAAGTTGGCAAAGCAGAAAAAGCTGCAGAACTTTATACGAAAGCTGTAAGTCTTGATTCTGAAAATCCTCGCGCCCTTACGCGATTAGGAGTCATTTATTGCGCGCAGAAAAAAACTGATGAAGCAATTCAAGTACTTGAGCACGCATTGGAGTTACAGCATGAAGATCCAACTCTCCATTTTACGTTAGGACAATGCTATCAACAAAAAGATGATTGGAGTAATGCCGCTACGCAGTATAAGCGCACTATAGAGCTCGATCCAAACAATCTTAATGCCCATCTTTACGCCGGCACAGCATACGAAAAAACCAATCAAATCGTTTCAGCAATTACCGCATTTCATCACGCAACACGCCTTGATCCTGCTGCCTTTGAAGCATGGCATCAGCTTGGAAATCTCTATCGCCATATTGAACGGCTTGAAGATGCAATCACTCCCTATCGCAAAGCAATGGAACTGCAACCACACAATGCCCATGTAATAATGGATCTTGCCAATGCACTTAATATGCTCAACTGCAATGAAGAGGCATTGGAACTCTATAAAGTTATTGTTGAAGCAAATCCCGGCGCAATTTCAGCACTCTATAACTTTGGGTTTACACTCAAAAAAATGGGCAAGATCGAAGAAGCGCTCAAAATTTATGAACAAGTGCTTCCTAAAAAACCTGACTATGCGCCAGTCCATTTTAGCCTTGCATCTATCTACTTAACACTTGGCGATTATGAAAAAGGATTACCGGAATACGAATGGCGCTGGAAAGCGTATAATCAAAACGATCACACTGACGACATTCCTCTCTGGAATGGAGAAAGTCTTTCCGGACGCACATTACTGGTCTGCGCAGAGCAAGGATTGGGAGACACCATTCAATTTGTGCGCTATTTAAAATTCTTGAAAGTAAAATACCCTACTGCGCATCTCATTATCGAAACTCAATCTGCACTTGCTCATTTACTACGCCTGCAACCCTATATCGATCACGTTATTGCTCGTCATACACAGCGACCTGCCTGCGATTATCAAATTCCCTTAATGAGTATTCCGTTACGGGTGCAAACGCGCCTTGAAACAATTCCAGCAGACATTCCCTATCTGCAGGCTGATGGAAGCAGACTCGCATTCTGGAAAGAAAGGCTTTCACAGGATACCAATTTCAAAATCGGAATCTGCTGGCAAGGCAATGCCCGCTACTCAACGCTTGCATTACGCAAAGCCGTTGCGGCAAAATCTCTTGCCTTACAATCACTCAAACCCCTCACAGAGCTTCAAGGCATTAGTATCTATTGCCTGCAAAAAATAGACGGGCTTAATCAAATAACTGAATGCGATTTTAAAGATAAACTTATTATGTTTGATGAAGCATTTGATACGCAGCACGGATCATTTATGGATTCTGCTGCAGTGATGCAACAGCTTGATTTAGTCATCTCCATTGATACCGCTCCATGCCATCTTGCTGCAGCCCAGGGAGTGCCTACCTGGATTCTCTTACCATTCCCTGCCGATTGGCGCTGGCTACGTGATCGATCTGATACCCCATGGTATCCATCGGTACGCCTCTTTAGGCAACCCGCACTCGGCGATTGGGACACCCCTATTACAGAAATGATGTCTGCATTACAGCAAACAATTTCCGGCAATACGCATGAAACAACTCAAGCATCTGAACCTCACAAAACCACTCCCGAACAACAACGTTTTTTTGAACAATTAATGCAACAACTCGACTAACGTAAAGGATGAGAATGAAGCAGTCCCTCTCCCTTGTAGCAGCACTTTGCCTAATAGTTCCTATTTATGGACATCTTGATGACAATCAAGAGATTTCCTTTGGCATTTTTGGCGATGATCAAAGCGGAATTATAGATGACCCTTCCTATGAGGATTATTTTAATCGTGGCACTGATGCGCTGCGCAAAGGTGAATTAGCAACGGCTATTTTTAATTTAGAAAAATCAAAAAAAGAAAATCACCTTCCCCCTCAAACACATTTCAATCTCGGTATTGCGTATGAAACAAATGGCCAAATAGATGAAGCTATTGAAGCATTTAAAGATGCCATTCTTCAGCGATTAGATTATCCGAAAGCCCATCATCAGCTCGCAAAACTTCTTCAACGGAGAGGATTAATTGATCAGGCAATCGTGCATTATGAGCAAGCAATTAAGTTTGATGAAAATCTCATTGAACCATGCCTAACTGTTGCACGGCTTTTATGCGAACAAGAACAGTTTGAAGACTCACTTGAATATTTTGATCGGTACGTACAAAAAAACCCAACGAATGTCAGCGTACGATTTGAATATGCAAATGCCCTCAACACAGCGTATGAGCCAGAAAAAGCACTCGAATTCTACATGGCACTCTTGCAAGAACGGCCCAATGATGCCGGCATTCTCTATAACACTGCCTACACATTAAAAAAATTAGGCCGCATTCAAGAGGCAATGCCCTACTATGAATCTGCACTCAAAAAAAATCCCAATCATGCCGAAGCACACTTTAGCCTCGGGCTTGCATACTTAGTAACAGGCAACTTTGCACAAGGATGGCCTGAATACGAATGGCGCTGGCAGCGAAACACACAACTTGCTCCCCGCAATTTTGATAAGCCTGTTTGGGATGGCAGTCCACTGAATGGAAAAACAATCCTTTTGCATGCAGAGCAAGGACTGGGTGATACTTTCCAATTCATTCGGTATGCAAAGCTTATTAAAGAACAATATAACGGCACCGTTATATTTGCTTCACAACGTCCGCTGCATACACTCCTTTCCCGCTGCTGCCCCTACATTGATCGAGTAGTAACACTTGATGCAATCCCTGCCGCTTTCGACGTCCATGCACCGCTCCTTTCACTTCCATTCATTTTAAAATCTGACGAACAAACAATGCCACGAAACATTCCCTATATCACTCCCGATGCATCACTCGTTGAGGAATGGAAAAACAAACTCAGCACAGACTCACAGTTCAAAGTAGGAATTTGTTGGCAAGGAAACAGTAAATACAGCACTCCATTCTTACGATCAGTAGTCGCAGCAAAATCAATTGCACTCAAACAGTTTGCACCTTTAAGCTCTGTTGAAAACGTCACCTTCTATAGCTTGCAAAAAGAAAATGGCACTGATCAACTCAACCAACTTCCCGACACATTTAAACTTGTTACCTTTGGTGATGATTTTGATAATGGAAATGGCCGATTTATGGATACCGCTGCCGTGATTAAAAATCTTGATTTAGTCATCACTATTGATACCTCAATTTGCCATTTAGCTGCAGCAATTGGCACGCCTGTCTGGACATTTATTCCCGAGCCACCTGATTGGCGATGGATGGTTGAACGAGCAGACACTCCATGGTATCCAAACATGCGCCTCTTCAGGCAAAAAACATCCGGCGATTGGGACAGCGTAATTGCTGATATTGCAACCGAACTCGGCTCACTCATTTCCCAAAAGCGCACCCCTGCATTACGTATCACACCTACTATTGAACCAGTAGAATCAACCAGCTTATTAACTCAACTATATAAAGAACACGATCAGCTTACTGCTCAATTTAAAAAACGAGCACAGCATTTAAGCTCACTGCACATTGCATCCGATGACGCACAATTTGTTGCCGAATTACGAAAACTGTATCTCATTACAGAGTTGCAAAAAAACGTGGATGAAAAAATAAGCACACTCGAGGGAGTATAATGAAAACATGGGCGCTTGTGGTTTTGTGTGTCAGTATCACCCTCTATGCAGATGAAGACCAAGCGGCACGTATTGCCCAACATGAATCACACATTGCCCAAGATCCTTCCAATGGATCACACCATTTTGCATTTGGTGAGTATCTTGCATCTCTTGACCAACAAAACTATTACCAAAAAGCATTCGATCACTTTAAAACAGCTACGCAATTAGAGCCGCGCAATTTGCAATGGCTCTTTCGGTTTGGCACATTTGCATGCCGCATTGGCGAATTTAATGAGTCGATTGAAGCGTATAAAACTATTTTAACCCACCATCCTGATCTAACTTCAGTACTCTATAATGCTGGTTTTACATTTAAAACCGCTGGGCAAATAGAATTTGCTGCCCGAATCTACGCATACATACTTACAAAGCATCCAGAATATGAGCCGGCTCGCCTCGGACTTGCATTCGCACTCCTTGCACAAGGTGAGTATAAAAAGGGTTGGAAAAAACATCTTTGGAATATTCAAAAACAGGGAAAAAATTCTCCTGAATTACGCCAATTCATTGCGGATAGCACATTACACGGTAAGCGCATTTTACTTTTGCCTGAAGGCGGATTAGGAGACACCCTCCAATTCATTCGCTATGCACAATGCATCAAACAAATGGGAGCACACGTAACTGTCTCTGTACAGCGACCGTTACTAAAGCTCCTTTCAGGTTGCACATACATTGACTCACTTGTATCTCCTGGAGATCCCGTATCACCGTTTGACGCAAAAGCCACACTAATGAGTCTGCCTGCGTTTTTCCAAGATACAGAAGATACCCTCCCTCAAAACATTCCGTATATTTCACCCAATCAAGAACGCGTAGCCTATTGGAAAAATAAATTACAAAACGATCACACATTTAAAATTGGAATCTGCTGGCAACCTGATACACACAACGATGTTTCTCGCCTTGCCATTGCACGGCGAGGCATTCCTCTTTCTTTTTTCCATACACTTGGATCTACTCCAGGCGTAACGCTCTATAGTCTGCAAAAACATGAGGGATTAGATCAAATCGATAAACTACCTGATCACGTAACCGTAAAAACATTTGAGGATGAATTTGATGTTACGCATGGAAGTTTTGTAGACACTGCTGCCGTGATGCAATCCCTTGATTTGATTATTAGTACCGATACCGCAACGGCGCATCTTGCCGGAGCAATGGGCAAAAAAGTATGGCTGCTACTGCCCTTCAATACCGATTGGCGTTGGCTATTAGATCGATTAGATACCCCATGGTATCCAACAATGCGCATCTTCAAGCAAACTAAGCCATTCGATTGGAATTCAGTTATAGAAGATCTGCATTCAATCTTTTTTAACGAAATATTTCAAAAACAATCCTAACAAAGGAAATTGTAATGAAGCAGATACAATACCCCTCTCTTGTACTATTATTTTTTGCTTTCAGCGCATATGCCGATGCACAGAAAATTGTCGCTCCCGTATCGGTAGGAGAACTTTTTGATAAAATCACTATTCTTGAAATTAAAGTTGAACGCTTTACCAATGCCAAACAGCGAGCAAATGTAGCATTAGAATTAAGCCTGCTTAATAAAACTGTTACCGAACACAGCCTCCTTACCCCTTCTATTGAAGCGTTAAAAGCAGAGCTACTTGAAGTGAATAAAAAACTCTGGGATATCGAAGATAATATCCGTGCACAAGAAGCAAAAAAAACGTTTGATACTGAATTTATAAAACTTGCTCGCTCCGTATACCTTACCAATGATGAACGATGCCAAATTAAACGAAACATTAATATACAAGCCGGCTCACAGCTCATTGAAGAAAAACAGTATAGGACCTATGCATGAACCGAATCCTCCTTTTATTGTCTCTTTTTTTTAATCTCACATGTACGCAGGATTACACACGCCAAGCATCCATAGCTATTCAAGAAAAAAACGGCGATCGCGCAATTTCATTACTCACTCACGCATTACAAGAAAACCCAAATGATGGCACTGCCCTGTTGCAAATGGCAACCGTTCAGTTTTTAACGCACCAGTATAAAACAGCTGCACAGTATTACGAAAAAGCCATAGAACTAAATCCTAGCCACTCTAATGCACGATACAATTGCGCAACAGCTCACAGTAGATTTGGAAACTTTTCTCGTGCTCTTGAGCTCTATAAACAGGTTCATGAAGAGCTACAAGATGAAAAAACTAAAGGGACACTCTTTAAAATGTATGTGCGATGTCAGCAATGGGATCCCGCAATACAATTACAAACACCTTCACTGTGGTGGTACGACGAAAACATTTTCGGAAAAACTATATTGCTCGACTGCTGCAAGCCGGGAAATGGGCTTGGTGACGTGATACAATTTATTCGATATGCACAGACTCTCACACAAGCAGGAGCACGCATCCTTGTAAAAGCACCTCTTGCAGTTCACCCACTTTTTGCACAATGCACCTTTATAGACACCCTTCTTAAACCTGATGATCCACCACCATTTTATGATCGCTCATATGATATTTGTATTGCATCATTACTCCTTAAAGCAAAAGATCGTATTGCTATGAATACACCGCAAGCTGCCTATCTTTCTGCCGATCCACACTTAGTAACAGCATGGAGAAAAAAAATCTCACAAGATGATACGTTCAAAGTTGGATTATGTTGGAAAAGTAATCTTGTAAGAGATCTTTTTACCGGCAATATTATTTCAAGCCCACGAAGCTTATCTTTAAAAGAGCTTGCCCCTCTATCAGATCTAAACGTATCATTTTATAGCTTGCAAAAAATGTCCGAATCAATTGATGCCCCCTTTGCCATAACGCAATTCAATGAAGATTTTGATGATTCCCATGGCCGATTTATGGATACCGCTGCACTCATTATGAATATGGATCTCATTATCACTGTAGACACTTCTATTGCCCATCTTGCAGGAGCGTTAGGCAAGAAAGTGTGGCTGCTCCTTTCATGTGAATCTGATTATCGATGGTTTACCGATTCAGATCACTCACCATTATATCCAAACATGCGCCTTTTTCGGCAAAGCGAATATCGAGAATGGGATACTATAATTAAAACAGTACACACTCAGTTACAAAAACAAATCACATCTCCAGGGAGTATTTCATGAAATTGTTCAAAACATATGTATCACTTTTTTTTCTCACTACACTTTTCGCCTACGGTGAACCTGTTGATCAGCTCATTACCACAGGGCGCACAGCACTCCAGCAAAAAAATAAAGAAGATGCCCGCACCGCATTTACAAAAGCAGTTAAGCAATATCCCTCAGATTCTAATGCGCAGTTTTACATGGGTGTATTTCATTACTATGCAAATGAAAGCAACCAAGCACTACATTACTTAAAACAAAGCTATGACCTCAATCCCGAACACGAACAGCATCTGCATGCATATGCAACCGTTGCAAATCATGTGGGACAATTTGATCTTGCGCGAGATATTATTGAAGCACAGTATGGTGCAGAACCCCGCCACGCTGGATTACGCACAAAACTACTTCCAATTTATATCCGTAATCAAGATTGGTATTATGCACGCAAACTCTGCAATATTTCTGATCTTTGGTGGTACAATGAAAATATCGCAAACCAATCAGTACTCCTTGATCTGAGTTCTCAATGGAATGGACATGGAGACGTGATGCAAATGGTTCGCTACGCAAAACATTTAAATACAGAAGGAGCACAAGTCACCGCTTACGTTCGCCCCGAGCTACAGCCTCTTCTTTCACTCTGCCCCTATATCGAACGAGTAATTCCAACCACGCATCAAAAGCCGACCCTTCAAAAAGAATATTCTCTCACGGCCGATCGTTTTATTCTTGCAATGCATTCATCACTCCATACTCCATCGCAAGATATCCCTTATCTTTTTGCAGATAAATCACTCTGTGAAAAGTGGCAAACCCGACTCGCTCCCTATCACACCTTTAAAGTAGGAATCTGCTTTCAAAGCAGTAAAGCGGGCGATTACTTTTCTAACACCTTACAACCTGGCCCGCGCGGTATGTATGGCGATCAAATCGCTCCACTGCTACAAATACCTGGCCTAAGCTTTTTTAGTCTCCACCCTGGATCAGAACCAGAAGCAAAACAACTCTGCCAATACAATACCTTTCACGTATTTGACGATCTTGATACAGGGCACGGCGCATTTATGGACAGCGCTGCGCTTATGCAACAGCTCGATCTCGTGATCACCGTAGATACTGCAATCGCTCATTTAGCAGGCGCGCTTGGAGTTCCTGTGTGGGTAATGATGCCGCATGCTACCGATTTTCGATGGCTCGGCGCGGATGAAGAATGCCCATGGTATCCAACGATGAAATTCTTTGTGCAAAAACAGCAAGGCGAGTGGCCAGAAGTTATTAAACGCGTAAAGCAAGCACTCGAAAATCGCTAGACAGCCCCCTAAAAAGCTGTTAAATTCTGTCCATTTTACTACATACATCTTTACACATCTTTGCGAAAGGTTACTCATGCAAAACAAATCTTCATTCCTCGCAGTGGCAGTTCTTTTAACCTCACTTTCTATACAGTCAGGCACCATGAATCAAACAGTTACCGTTCACGATAAAACCTTTGCAGTAAGCATTCCTCATGCAAAAATTGAAGAGCGAATCAAAACGCTTGGTCAACAGATTACTCACGATTATAAAAATGCCGAAAAGCCTCCCATCTTTATCGGAGTACTCCGTGGCGCTTTCATGTTTCTTTCTGATTTAGTAAAAGCAGTTGATCTTGCCTACGAAATCGATTTTATCCAAGTATCAAGTTACGAAGACAAAACAACATCATCTGGCGTAATCACATTACTCAAAGCCTTAAAAAGGGATATCACTGATCGAGACATCATCATCGTTGAAGATATTGTAGATAGCGGCCTATCAATTGCATACATACGAGATATGCTTCAAACCTCTAATCCTCGATCAATTCGAATTGCCTCACTTTTAGACAAAAAACTTTCCACCCTTGATTTTCCTATCGACTACGTTGGATTTGAAATCGCACCCGAGTTCGTAATAGGATACGGTTTGGATTACGACCAACTCGGCAGAAACCTAAAAGATATTTATACACTTGCTGAGTAAAGAAAACGATTATGCGTAAGCAATTATTTTCACTTCTTCTCATCTCATGCATTTCATCACAGGCTGCTGATGATAGCAATTTTACAGATGGATATTCTGTAGATGAATATTCTGTATCAATTAACTCTGATTACGATAGTGATCCCGCAGAAAGTGAAAACGCTGAGCTACTGATGCACACAAATCACCCTGCATCTAAAAAATGACCACTCAAGAAAAAGATACTCTTTGCACTTCTTGCCAGCACAACAACTGGAGTAGCAGCAACAACCGTCTGGTCTACCTGGCCAGACTATCGAAGCGCTATTTCCGTATCATTTAATCCTCGAGTGTTAAATTGCCAAAAACAAGACATTTTTTTTATTACCGGAAAATGCGACTTCTCAGGCGAAAGGCCTACATGCGGGATTGAGCAATGCCAAAGTGAAGCCGCATTTAATACTCAATGGTATATTGACCTTGGTACAAAAGTAATAGGGGCTTGTTTTGGCGCAATTTCCACAGCCCTCTATGGTAAGCATGGCTAACAGTATTTTAAAAAAAGGAAAAGTTTTATGTTTCAAAAAATAGCACTGTATATTTCAGAATCATTTGGTTTCAATTTTATGACAATTCCCGATACAATCATGATGATTATTCGGGGAATTATAGTTTACTTTACAGGGGTAACACTTGCTCGATTCAATAAAAAGTTAATGGGTATTCGTACTCCATTTAATTTTCTCTTATTTATCATGCTTGGTTCTATATTTGCACAAGCTATCATCGATGGAAGTTCACTCATACCAATTCTTGGCACGATTGCAACTCTTTTCAGCCTCAATGGACTTATGACAATGCTTGCTTATTCCTCCCCTTCCATTGAATCATTTATAAAGGGTCAACCCTCTGTACTCGTTAAAGATGGCGAGATTCAATGGAGCAAAATGAAAAAATACTTCATTACCGAACAAGGGCTTTTAAATGAACTGCATGCTCAACTTCACACACAGAATCTCAACAAAGTAGCATTCGCATTTTTAGCAAGTGATGGCACAATTAATTTCATTATAAAAGAATAAGTCCTAACTACGCTTTTAATCGTGAATCCGGGGGGATAATATCACTCCCCTCCACGCCATCTTTTTTGATAATACTGATGCTGCCTGATGGCTCAAGATAGGCAAATTCCACATCAGATAAATGCAAAACTCCCCGCATTCGTAAAATAGAATACAGCTCTTCTTTTGAAATATTTTGGCGCACCATAGCATCTTGTAGAATTTTTCCATCATGGAGGATAAGCACCGGGGTGCCATTAATGAGCTGCTCCATAAATCTACTAATCATAGATACCTTCGTAATCACTCGCTCGGCAAATACAATCGTACTGATTACTACCATTGCGTAAATAAGTGGAATCTCTCGGTAAAACATTGGATCACCAACCGCCGATCCGAGTGCAACAATAATAATAATTTCAAACGGACTGAGCATTCCCATACTCCGCTTATCCATCAGCCGAACATTCGCAATGGTATAAAAAAACATAAAGCCCGTTCGAAACACAATTTCAAACAGATGCCCCCATGCAAACGTTGGGCCAATAAAAAGACGATACGCTTCATCAAGTATCCAATTCATGAGTTCTCCTTACAAAAAATAATATCTTTTACCTTACTCTATACTGAATTAAACTCACCAAACAAGCATATGCTCTGCAGTGGGCAAAAAATGTAAAACCCTTTATACTATTCACTGCATGTAACCCTTAGACTTAAAAAAAGCGTATGACTACAAAAATTTCTCTTAATGCTCCCCAACAAAAAGCAGTGCATCACGTTACCGGTCCACTCTTAGTAGTAGCCGGTGCAGGATCGGGAAAAACTCGCGTAATCACCGCACGCATTACTCACCTCATTGTTGATCAAGGGGTACCTCCGCGAGCAATTGTCGCACTTACTTTTACGAATAAAGCTGCCAATGAGATGAAGGAGCGTATTGCTGGATTTATCGGATCAGATAAGGAGCTTCCCTTTGTCGGCACGTTTCACTCCTATTGCGTACGCATACTCAAAGAGAATAGTGCATTACTTGAAAACCCCTTCATTTCTATTTTAGATGAAGACGATAAACGAAAACTACTTTCAGGGATTTTACATCGCGCAAACATGCATAAAGAGCTTTCAGCACGCCAAGCTGGTTACCAAATATCAAACGTAAAAAACAAACTAATTGCGCTCACAAAGCCTGCTTCCGAACTTTTTGATCATCCCCTTTTGCCTGACATTTACTCCGCATACGAAAAAGAAAAGCGAGAAAGTAAAACCTTAGATTTTGACGATCTCTTGCTTGAAACAGTGCGCTTATTTAGAAAAAACAAACAGTTTAAAGAGCTATTTCAAAATAACATTCGGCACGTCATGGTCGATGAGTATCAAGACACCAACCTCGTACAGCATGAGCTTTTAAAGCAAATGGCCTTGCGCAGCAAAAAACTAGTACTTGATTCTATCTGCGCGGTAGGCGATGAAGACCAATCCATTTATGCATGGCGCGGAGCAACCGTTACAAACATGCTCAACTTCAAAAAAGATTTTACCGGCACTACCCGCATTGCCATTGAGCAAAATTATCGATCAGTACAGCCTATCTTAGAAACCGCTAATACGGTGATTAAAAATAACACCCAACGGAATCCAAAAAAATTATGGTCTGAGCGAATTGGCACAAATCGTATAAAATTACTTACCTGCATGTCTGAGTATCAAGAAGCTGATGTAATTACACAGCTCGCGTCAATTGCTCGCACCCGAGAACAAGCGCCCTCTATCGCCGTACTCTATCGCACACACGCGCAATCACGCGCTATTGAAGAATCTTTTTTAAAGCACGGCATTCCCTATAAAATTATTGGTGGTCTGCAGTTTTATGAACGAAAAGAAGTAAAAGATCTTTTGGCCTATCTAAAACTGATTGCCAATCCATTCGATCGTGCATCGCTCTTTCGTATCTTAAATACTCCCGCTCGCGGATTTGGCGCAAAGTTTGAAGAAAAACTTTATACCATTATGGCAGAGCAACCGTTTTTAACCTCCAAGCAAGCAAGCGAGCAGCTGAGTAATGAACTCCCTCCGGCAAAGAAAAAAGCCCTTACGGCATTTCTAAACATCTTTGATGGGCTTGAGCCAGAAAGTAAGCCACGTGATGCTGCAAATCAAATTCTGAATCGCATCGAATACACCACCTACTTGAAAAAAACATATGAAGGTGATGATGCGCAAAGCCGAATTGAAAACGTAAATGAACTCATGAATGCTATGAGCCACTTTGAAACAGAAAAGGTAACAACCATTTCTGCATTTTTAGATGAAGTAGCACTCATGCAAGAAAAACTCACCGCATCTGATGATAAAGAGCATAAAGTGCTATTAATGACGTTGCATGCGGCTAAAGGATTAGAGTTTGATATCGTAGTGCTTGCCGGCCTTGAAGAAGGAATTCTTCCCACTTCCCGATCCCTCTACGAAAATGATGATGCGCTCGAAGAGGAACGCCGCCTTTTTTATGTTGGCATTACTCGTGCAAAAAACCATCTCCTTTTCTCGCACGCAAAATTCCGATATACCTACGGCCAAATGGTAGACCAATTGCCATCTCAATTTTTAGATGAGCTTCCCAAAAAGCATGTGGCGCGTGATAGTGCTGACTATTGGAATCACTCCCAAATTCGCCACTTTTGCGCTGATTGGCTCGGCTATGAACAGCCAGAACTTACCGCGCGAAAAAATCAATTTGCAAGCTTAATCCAAGATAAAATTAATACATCCACCTCAAAATCTTCATCGCGTGAATCACTCAAGGTTACGCCAAGCCCTGCAAAGACCGCAAAAAGAAGTGTTTCAAAAAAAGCGTCTCTTGTACGAGCTATAAAAGAAAAAATAGCAAATCGTTCACAAAAAAATTCATCTCATGGCACATCGAACGATGAATTAAAGCGTAACCAACCGGTTCGCCACAAAACATTCGGCGTAGGACTCGTGCAAAGTGTTGAGAAAAAGAACGCAAATATCATCGTAACGGTAAACTTCAAATCCGGCATTAAAAAAATAATGTCTCGATTTTTGCAAGTAATTTAGTCCATTGACGCATCCCCGAAAACATCTATACTAACCGGCAATTGCTTACGCACTCATGCATAACTGGTCGTATCAACTCATTTATTCAGGGATCTTTATGAACAGTATAAAAGTATCGTTACTTTTTTCTATTGCTCTTTTAACATCAAATACCTTTGCGGCTAATCCTCTCCAACGCGCAGCAATAGCAGCCGTTAGAGCAAAGACGCCCCGAATGATAGCTGCCCGAGCATCCGCAGCAACGACTACATCTGCACGATTAAACGCTCCAGCAAGAACAGACAGTCCGCAGATGTCCCGCAGAGGCGTGTTTCATGAGGCTGCACCCAATTCAATATCTCCTCGCACCATACACAGAGGACTTTCTGCCATTTTTAAACGAGCTGAGTCTAAAGGCGACGGCCAGTTGAAGTTTTGGGTTTTTGTACAAGCGCATGCTGAAATTGTTGGATTAGAGCAGCGTTTATCTAAAGTTGAACGTCGCTTAAAAAAAGAAACGAAACATTCTACAATAACTAATTTAAAAGAAGAAAAAACAACGTTAGTCGCCGTTATTGATCAAATTACAAAAGACTTTATCGATATTGAGTATTAATACAATATGTTTTACTTACCCATACTTCGCAATGCATCAAGGGCAGCATTAAAAGTACCACTCGAAAGTGTTAATTTCTGAGCAAGCGCCTTATCTTTAAAGCGTAACGCATTGCTATCCTGCATCATTGCAGCAATATCAGCGTCTTTTGAAAGCACAATATCTTTGCCAACCACCTTGCCATTCGGAAGGCGCACACCATTACCCGGTGTTATAAACAAGCCGCTATCCGTTTTAACCACCATAAATTCTTTTGATTGAATCGTAGGATTATCATCCACATAGGGCCCCTGCCATTTTTCCGGACGCACTAAATTCATTGGCCCTACTTCTGAGCCAGTAAACTGTTCCACATTCAAAAAGTTAATAACATTTTGCTGGTTATCAAAACCGGAAATAGTGCATTGTTCATGAATAGTTTGAAAGATATCCGCAAGCCGTTTTACTTCTTGCGTAATAATGGTGCTTGAGACTATATCAGATCGATAAAAAAAGTTAACAAACGTAACTACCAACAATCCAAGAATCACACTACCCGT
>Ga0114918_10001714_pt1 | contig 19636 bp, 20 predicted proteins | sample LantaG_FD_87015 | JGI IMG/M metagenome (GOLD analysis project Ga0114918, IMG submission 87015) | Deep subsurface microbial communities from Baltic Sea to uncover new lineages of life (NeLLi) - Landsort_02402 metaG | ecosystem: Environmental > Aquatic > Marine > Oceanic > Sediment | place... | reverse complement strand
TAGTCGCCCGTCGCGTCGGAGAGGTCCACGACTGCTCCCGGTCCCACCAGGAAATCGTTCAGTTCCAGCGCGGCGATGTCCTTGCCCGGGGTGTAGAAGTGGATCTCGCCGTCCAGGTGAGTGCCCAGGTGGTTGGAGTGGGTGAGCACCTGTCCGTTGGCCCCGTTGGGGGCCAGCCGCTTGAAGTACTTGATCTGCAACGGCTCGTAGGTCGGCCACGGTGGCGTGGCGATGCCTAAGGGGATGGTCAGGTCTATCAGTTTCATTTTTTGCTCCTTTGTTACGATATTGTCAATCCAAACAATTGAGGTGACGCGTTCTAGCCGGCCACCAGCCTCCTCCTTTCCACGACACCTTCGAGGAAGTAAATTAAGAGCGCGGTCCAGACCACGCCAAATCCTATCAGTCGTGCTCCTGTAAGCGCCTCTCCATAGACCAGCACTCCCAGAAGACATTGCAGCGTCGGGGTGATGTATTGCAGAATCCCTACTGTGGCAAGCCTAATCTGTCTCGTAGCAGAGGCAAACAAAAGCAGGGGAGAAGCGGTGACAACTCCGGCGGACGTGAGCAAGACGCTCGTCGCTATCCCAGTATGTCCGAAAGACGCGCTGCCCGTCAGTTCAAGGTAGACCAGATACGCCAGTGCGGGCAGGAATAGGATGGTGCTCTCCAACGAAAGTCCTTCGAGTGCCCCTAGAGGCGCGATTTTTCTCAGCAGGCCGTAGGAACCAAAAGAGATAGCCAGTGTAACCGCGATCCAGGGGAACACGCCATAACTCCACGTGAGGAAAATCACCCCGCCGGCGGCCAACCCAATCGCTATCCATTGCCATGGACGGAGCCGCTCTCGCAGAAAAATCACCCCCAGGAGCACGCTGACCAACGGGTTGATAAAGTACCCCAGACTCACGTCTACCACGTGGCCCGCGTTCACCGCCCAGATGTACGTGCACCAATTCAGCGACAGAATACCGGATGTGCCCAAGAATGTAATCAGCGTCGCCGGTCGCTCTCTTATCTGCTGTAGCCATTGCCAGCGATTTTTCCAGATCAGCAGAAACGTGACGAACACAAACGACCAGACTGCGCGATGACATACGATCTCGAAAGCAGGGACGGTCTGGAGGAATTTCCAGTAAACCGTGAGCACTCCCCAGAGTACATAGGCGACAATGGCAGAATTTATCCCGTTTCTCTTCCTGTTCAAGATATGACGCTCCTCAGAACACAGATATGCAGGGTTCACAGATTGATCCGCAAATCCCGCCAGTCCACTGTTCTTCCACTCACCACGCCCGCACCGCCTCGAACGCCTCGGCGAAGCACTGCTCCGGCGCACACAGCACCCCCCACCCCGACCATGCCGATGCCCGGCTCCTTGTGGGCGATGCCGGTGTTGAGGCGAGGCAGGATACCCGTCTCCGCCACCTTGCGCACGTCAATCCCTAGTGGCGTCTCCTCAGGTTGAACCGCTGAAACACTGATCGCGCTGGAATTCACTGAGTAGTGAGACTCTTTCAGTGGCCTCAGTTCATTCAGTGCCTCGGTGGTTCAAAATCCTGGCGCATTGCCACCCTACAACCTGCGGCGACGGTCGTGCAGGCCACGCGGTCGGGACCGCGCAGGAGCCCGAACTCCGCCCCAGCCCCAGGAGTCCGAGGCAGAGCACCATCAGCCCTTCGGCGCTTGCTTCCGCCAGCCGGGCTGCTTTGGAAGCCCCTATCACATTATGGGACCGCAATCGGGCAGCCTCCGCAGAGAGGTCGCCCGCACGGGATCCGGCTCAGTCGCCGCCTTCGTACTTGAAGGAGACCTTCACCTTGGCGCGATAGGTGTGAATCTCCCCGTCCTCGATCTGCATGTCCAAAGCGACGATCTCGGCGATGCGCAGGTCTCGCAAGGACTGCGCCGCCCTCTCCACGGCGGCCGCGGCAGCCTTCTCCCACGACTCAGCGCTGGTCCCAACCAGTTCGATCACCTTGTAAACGCTCTCTGCCATTGTTGCTCTCCTTTCACCCGAACGGACCCGATTTTAGAACACGGATGTGCAGGATTTACGGATTGATCCGCAAATCCCGCCAATCCGCTGTTCTCCTCTCACCACTCCCTCACCGCCTCGAACGCCTCGGCGAAGCACTTCTCCGGAGCGCGCAGCACCCCCGCGCCGACCATGCCGATGCCCGGCTCCTTGTGGGCGATGCCGGTGTTCAGGCGCGGCAGGATGCCTGTCTCCGCTACCTTTCGCACGTCAATCCCCAGCGGCGTGCCCCGGAAACCAAGCGCGGGGATGGTGAAGTGCTCGTGCTCGGTGAAGCAGATCTCGTACATCTCCAGCGTGGCGCTCAGGGCATCCTCCGGCGTGCCCCCCACAAAGCGGGCGATGGCCGGGGCGGCCGCCATCGCGAAGCCCCCGAAGCCCGCCGTCTCGGTGACGGTGCTGTCGCCGATGTCCGGGTTGGCGTCCTCCGCCGTAAAACCCGGCAGGTAGAGGCCATCCACTACACCAGCCGGGGCGACGAACCAGCGGTCTGGCATACCAGCCATCCTGATGCCAAAGTCGGTGCCGCTGCGGGCCATCACCGTGAGGATGGTCGCGCCCTCAATCCCCTCTGCCGGTTCGAGCATCGCCTTCCCCGCCGCCATCGAGAGGTTCAGGAAGAAGTGATCGTTGCGCTCGATGAACTTGAACACCTGCGCCGCCCACTCACCCCCCCCAACCCCCCCGGAGCGGGGGGGAGCACCCTCACCGTCCAGGCAAGTGCGTATGATCGCCGGGGTGACCGCCCGCAGGAAGAGAGACGTGCCGGCGCGGTTGCGATTGTGACACTCGTCCCCCATGTGCAGCGCCTGACTGATAAGCGCCCGCAGGTCAATGCCCCCCCTCGATCCCCCCCAATCCTGGGGGGGAAGCACATCGCCCTGGATGGACTCGACCGCCGCCTTGAGCGTGGGGTACAGCACCTCCTCCATCCAGCGCAGCCGCTCGTAGACGTCGGGGCCATACGCGCCGTAGCGCAACACCCGCCCCAGCCCCTCGTTCTGCGTGGCGTAGGCGACGTTGCCGAAGGTCTCGTTCCTGACGATGAAAACTGGCATCGAGGGGGAGATGATGCCCGCCATCGGCCCCACGGAGTGGTAGTGGTGGCAGGGGGCGAACTCGATCTCGCCGCTGGCAGCCAGTTCCGCCGCTTCCTGCTCGTCCTGCGCCAGTCCCTCGTAGACCAGCGCCCCCATCACCGCGCCCCGCTGCGGGCCGCACATGCGCTCCCAGGTGATGGGCGGGCCGGCGTGGAGGATGAGCCGGCCGTGATAGCCGGGGATGACCTCGCGGGCGATTCCCATCCCGACCAGCACCGGACGGCCCTGCATGATGCGGCGGGTGGCCTCGGTGTTGGCCGCCTCGATGTCCACCCCCTTGCGGGTGATCATCAATTTGGGCGCCAGCGGCGGCCTCCAATCCACCTGCGTCACCGGCACGTCCTGGGCCTGGAGGCTCTCGGCGAAGGAGCGCAGGCCGACGTTGACTACGTTCAAGGGGACACCGAAAAACGACTGGATTGTTTTCTCTGCCACGGCACTTCCTTTCGGCTTGACAGGTTATGAACATTGGTATATACTTTCACTGCATACGATAGCCATTGGAGGTGACACACGATGGGCACAACCCAAACGATGCGTCGTATCATCGTCACGATGCCTCCCGACCTGCTACAACAGATCGAGGAGATGGCCGCCAAACTGAACTTCAACCGCAGCCAGTTCATCCGCCAAGCGGTGGAGACGTTCCTGGAAGAGCAGCGCCGCCGCGAACTGCGCGAGTTGCTCAAGGAGGGCTACCTGTACCGCGCCCAGGAGAGTCTGGAAATGGCGGAAGAATTCTACGTCGCCGAGCAGGAAGCCTGGGACCAGTATGCCCCTTGGGAGGAGTAGTCTATGCCACGCCAGTACCTCCGAGGGCAGATCTACTACGCCAGGCTTGATCCGGTCGTCGGTCACGAGCAAAGTGGACGTCGTCCGGTACTGATTATCCAGAACGACGTTGGCAACCGCTTCGCGCCGACGGTCATCGTCGCGGCCATTACCACCTCCATCCCCAAGAAGCCCTACCCCACCGAGGTGCGAGTTTCAGCAGGCGCTGCTGGCCTGCCCAGAGCGTCGGCCATCCGGCTGGACCAGATTCGCACATTGGACAAGCGCCGCCTGGAGCAGTACGTCGGCCAACTGGACGAGGCGACCACGTGCCAGGTGGACCAGGCGATCAAGGTCAGCCTGGGGTTGGTTTCCTTCTAGGCCACGACGAATCCCGCCAGCCTCCCCATCCATCACTTGGGCCGAAACGCCTCCTGCACCATCTCCTCGCTGAAAAAGCCGCTCGCTTCACCTTCCGCCGCGTAGCGATACACCGCCGCCACATAGATCCCGTTCAACGTCGAACTGATCAGGCCCATAAATACGAACACCAACACGAACAGCAAAGCCGTCAGTGCGATGATCACCGGCGAGTGGAATGATTTCTCAATACCAGCGGTAAGTAAACCTTGATAGGTTCTCCAACGGTTATGTAATTCGTGCGCGTCAGGGTATTCGTTTCACTCAATCCGCGGCCGACCGTGAGCGTTACTGTATACGTGCCCGTCATCATATAGGTGTGTATTGGACTTTGGGTGGTGCTGGTCACACCATCTCCAAAGCCCCACAGGCTGGTGGTGTAGTTTATAGAAAAGTTGGTAAACGTCACCGTCAGTGGGGGCGCACCGCTGGTAGGTGCAGCCTTGAAGTCCGCAACTGTAGGCACGCCGGGGAGGCACTCCAACCATTCGGGGTCTGTGTCCAGATTGATCACCCACACTTTGTACCAGGTGTGATCCTGGATTATCAAGTTGTCGTATTGGTCAAACGCTATCTCGCCCGGCGTGCCCATATACAGGGCTATGGATGCATCGGGCATCTGTTTATTCAGAGGATCGCTGTAGAACCACAATTGCCCAAGTTGTCGCTGCTCGGCATCGCCATAGTAGCCGTCATTCCCTACTACCATTTGGTTTCTGCTGTTGAAGGCCAGACTCACCGGCGACCCCGGTTGGTCAACCGTCCAATAGGCACAGTTTCCGATGTGGTCGAAATCGGGTGCATTAAAGACTTTGCTGGCCTGCAGGTTGGGGAATAAGGTGGTCGCACTATTCAGGTCAGCAGCGGCAAACACCACGATACGCCGATTGTCGTGGCACTCGTAGGCATTGTCCACAACGAACAGGTTGCCTTGCCTGTCGAACTTGATCTGGGTTATGGTGCACAATGTTTCGGCGTTTGGCGCGCTGAGTCCCTGATTACAGCGCACTTCGGTTTTATCGCGCTGGCCGATCACCATATCAACGTAGAGTCTGTCGGTGAACTCATCGTAGTTGCTGACGCGAAAGATACGCGTGCCGACGGCGTCGGCGATGTACATCGCGTGCTGGCTCTGATCGAACGCCATTGGTCCAACTTGCACGTAGTTGACACCGTCAGGCCGCGTGACCTCGGTGCCGGTATCAGCCCAGTACAACTTGACGAAATCGGCAATCGGCGCCATGGTGCTGCTGGTGATCGGAAGTTGGTAGATGCGGATTTGCCCATGTTCGCCCGACAGCCACAGACGGTTAGCATCGTCAATGCTCCCGCTCAACCTGTTTCGCCCCTGGAACCCACCTGTCAGAACATAGTCAGCGTCAGCGCCAAAAGGTTTGGTCAGGTAATCGTCGTAGACCTTCATTCGCATCCCCTCATCGCGCACGAGCAATTGATTACCAAACACGGCCAGCCCAACCGATTCTCCGAACCGGTCACTGGAACGTTGATTGGGGCCCTTGGGGAGCAGAATACCGTTCGCCTCTGGCAAACAGACCGCTGACCCTTCTTGATGGGTCTCGTATGGTAGAGCATAACGAAAGACGGTGTGGAAAAACTCATCGGCGAGGTAAATGTTATTGGCGCCATCCAGGCCGATTGACCCTCCCGGCCACCAGAGGTAGTTGCCGGTGTAAATATCGCCGCTGCACCCGATGAATGATACATCGCCGCCGCGCGAGTACTTGTCCTTGGCCCCCACAACTTTGATGATATTCCCGTCCAGGTCAATCAACAACGCGCGATTCGCCGAATGTTCATTTAGCCAGATTTCCCCATCTGCGTACTCGCCCTCACGGAACGTATTGAATACAAATCCTGTGGATTGAAAGATGTAGGCTCCTGTACCATCCCAGCCGCCCCAGTTTGTAAAGGGGCCGTCCTGGTTGGGGGTGATGACGCGGGTTGCGCTCATTCCATTCGTGAACGGCGCTGTGAACTCCAGCAGCCTGGCCCGAAACGGTGCCGGGTATTCGTCCAACACATACAGGTTGCCCGTCGTTGGATGCACCTTTGCCAGTGTCGGCGTGCACATACGATCGAGCGGCCCATTTGCAACGCACCCTGAACTCGTAAAGTCAGGTTGCCCTAACACGAGATCGGCTTGCTTGGAATCAGATGGGAATCGAAGCACCCGGTTGTTGAAAGTGTCGGCCACCCAAACGTTTCCCTCACCGTCTACCGACACGCCGCGCGAACTTACGTGGTCGGGCGGCCCAGAACTGATCCACAATGAGTGGTCGTCGGGCGGGTTTACAGGATCGTAATTGGAGCCTCGGTTTCGTCCATTTGAGGTCATATCGTCCTGGCCCCAAACAAAGTCGGCAATTGAATCGCCTTTGCCATCGGTCTTGTCCTGGCTGAATGGCTGGTTGAACTTCAGCACACGGTTGTTCCAAACGTCCGGCACGTACAAGTTACCCTGGCTATCCACGTCTATGTTTGATCGCATCCAGTACTCGGCGGTGTTATTGCAGAACGGATAGCCTAGCAGACACAGGGTAGATGAAGTCGGTGACTGATTGAAGCCAAGATTGTTATCGCCGTTGCAAGAAGCAGTCGTCATATCTGGCTGACCGAGAACGATACTTGCCGGTTGCGTACCGTCCATCTGGCAAGTTCCGCTGATTTCACAGCCATAGTCGAAGCCCAGGATGCGGTTATTGCCGGTGTCCACCACATAGATATAGAGTTTGTCGGCCGGCGCACTGCGATCCACCAGCACACCTGGGGCGTGGTAGACACCATTGGGGCCAACTTTGTTACGTCCTGTTTCACCAATTCTGTCCTGGCCCAGCAACACGAGCAGGTCAATTAACTTGCCGTAGTAGTCAATGGGGGTGGTCAAAGGTATCGCCTCTGCATCTGTGGCCTGGGACGCTATGACCAACAACAGCAAGATTGCCACTGAAGCGCATATACATGCACCAATACGTAGCCGCACAACAATCGAGTTCCCCATAGTCAACCTCCAGGATCCCGCCCTACCGTCCCATTCCGGCCGGTGCGGTTTCGAGCGCCTGTCACGTCCGGTTCGGGAGTGGCGGCGGGGTGGGCGGCCGCCTCGCCGACCATAACTTGGGCTGCGCGCTCAATGCGATCTGCCCCCTGTGCCAGAATCGTCGAGCGCCTCGAAGTCCTTAGCGCACCGGAAACCCACATTGAAGTCCACCCAGTTGGCCGGAAGCACATTCCGATAGTACACCCTGTTACAATACGGACCTGAGTGCCAACCACCCCCGCGGACCACATGGAACCTCACAGGCTCCGGCCGGAACCTTACAGGCTCCGGCCCCCTGGGATTCGCCATCGGACTCGACGAGTAATAGTCCGCATCGTAGTAATCCCACACCCACTCGACTACGTTTCCCTGCATGTCATGCAGACCATAACCATTTGCCGCATAGCTGCCCACCGCCACCGGCCCTCCCTTGCCTGACTTAGTGTAGTTCCCGTCGGATGGATCAAGCGTGTAGCCGTTGGGGTAGTCCATGCCCACCAACCCTCCCCTGGCCGCATACTCCCACTCTGCTTCGGTCGGGAGTCTCTTGCCACACCACGCTGCATACTCGGCAGCATCACGCCAACTCACTCCAACCACCGGATGATTCGGGTAGTCAGGGCCGCACCGGAAACCGTCCATGCCCCAGAACTCTGGTAGACGATGTCCCGTTGCTTCGCAGAACCTCAGGTACTGCGCGTTAGTCACCTCATACTTGTCCATGTAGAAGGAGGCAACGTATACCTTGTGAACGGGGCTGTGATCTCCCTCTGGATCCGAGCCCATAAGGAACTCACCACCGGGAACCAAAATGACTTTTCCAGTAACGTTGGCCATTGTCATTTTCTCCTTCACCGAGCATCTACCTCAGACAGTTGGCATCAGCCGCTCGCTATTGCGACGGCGTCCAGCAGTGCCTTGCCGAACGGCGTGATCTCGAGGGCGACGAGCCTTGAAATCGTACCCTTGCCCAAAGGCTCCTCTCGATACTCACGTTTTACCGCACCAAAACTTGCCAAGACGTGAATGACCATTCGTGCAATCGAACTGCGCAGCAACATGGTAGCGGCGCGACTATCCGGTGCAGTCCACGTCAACCCCGTTTCCTCAATTAACCCATCTGCGAATTCCTCGAAGGAGATGGGAGTCTCAATAGGAAGGGAGCGCAAACGAGCAAGCGTGACCAGACTAAAAAAGGATGGCAGCGCATCCCCCATACCTTCAAAAGGATAAGCAACCAGCCAGTTAACCTCGTACCACCAAACCGTCAACAAGAACGACACCTGGAGCAAAGGGGCTGTGCCAAGAAACTCTTCCCCCTCGGGTGTGAGCCGCCAACGCCTGGCCGGAGCTATCGCCAGTAGACCGCCTACCTCGGCCAGGATGTGGAGGTAGTACAACGGCCACAGGTCGGCTTCACTGCGAAGCCGGTAGGTGTGATCCCCAATGGTGGTTTCCAGTTTGGGGGGCTTGACGAAGCGTGCAGTCACTTCGCGCACCACTTTCAGCGGCATGTTTCCAGTGCTTTGCGTGCCGACGACTTTGTTGTCGCGCACAAACGTGAGCAGCGTCACCATATCCCGGCGCAAGGGCAGTACTTGGGCCTGGCGGACCATTTCGGTATTGTGGTACTGCCCCAGCCATGCGCTGAGACGCCGTTCAGCAGACTTGATTTTGTTAGATACTCGTCTTTGCAAGGTTCTCCTCCCCGATTGACATCAATGCCAGCCCAGTCCCTGCGGGTCACCTTCCGTCCCCGTCATCGAGGTCACGACGATCAACCGAGATACTTCATGACCTCCACACCTCAGGTGTAAACGGCCATTGCAGTTGCGCACAGATTGCCCGCCAGCGTTCCGGCATCTCTGGCGTATACAGAAACGGTATATACCCCAGCTCCAGGTAAGTTTTCAATGCTGGCAGCCGATAGTCCTCGGTATACAGGTGGATGTTGCGGTACCCTGCAGCGATGAACCGCGCAGTAACAGCGGCGGAGACGACCATACCCAATCCCTTGCCAGCGTGGGCAGGGTCACCGGCCAGCCAACCCAGCTCACCGCCGGAAGGATACACCTCTGAGTGCAGGGACATGGCAGTGGCCACGATTTCGCCACTCTCCTTGTGGACGGCCATAAACCAGCCCCCTGGCAGAATTCTTGGGAGCCAAGGCTGCAACTTCTCGTCATTCCATCCTGGCCACCCGGCCAGTTCCATGACCTCGTAAAAGCGGGGTTCATCTCCCCGCCGATATGTACGCAATGCATATCCAGGAGGCAACCGCGCAGCAGGCGGGGCATTCAGCAGACGCTCCGGCCACACCATTTGCAATTGTGTGTAGGATTCGTTCTCGCCCAATGTTGTAATACCCCCGACGTTTGGCGTTCGGCCGCTCGAACAATACTTCCCTCCCCCCGAACGATGCTGAGGCTCTACTTGAACAAGTCAGAATGTGTGTCAGTTCTGATCAGTACTACGCTTTCTGCTTTCTCGTAGATTAGAAGCCAATCTGGCTCAATGTGACACTCTCGCGTGCCCCTGTATTGCCCAACCAGAACGTGGTCACGGTGTCTTGGCTCAAGTTCCTGTCCACTGGCGATCTTCTCGAGAACCCCTTTCAGATTTCCCAGATCTTTGCCCCGCCTTTTCATACGTTTCACGTCTGTCTTGAATTGCGAGGTGCGTCTGATTTGCTTCATCAGACTCCCAGGTCCTCGAAGAGGTCGTCTACGCTGTCGAAACCTTCGAGATTGCGGCGTGTTCTGGCTTCTTCCAGTGCTTTCCTGGTTGTTTCGTTTGGAATCCTGACGCTGAAGGGCAAACCGCGATAAAGGTCGACCTGTCTGTAGAACAGAGTGATAGCCTGCGAGACAGTCAGTCCGAGTTCCCCAAATACCTGTTCCGCATTATGCTTGAGATCGGGATCAATCCTCGCTGAGATAACTGCAGTCTTAGCCATAACCACCTCCCATCACTTGATTTGTGTTGCTAATGTACGTACATTTTACCACAAATCGGGGTTTTTGGGTATGCCATTCGCTTGCCAGGAACCTCGTAGAACCGTCCGGCAGATGATGTGCTCGTGGGTGACGGTGCACTCCACGTCGTGGACGTTGCCGCGTCGAGGGGCAATCTCCCCGGCCGGTACGGTTTCGAGCGAACGTCACGTCCGGTTCGGTAGTGGCGGCGCGGTGGGCGATTGCCCCGCCGACCATAACTTGCAATTCTGAACGCGAGAAGCACTTGACAAACCAAACACTAAACTGTATAATGTGTGTGTATTAAACGAATTGTACAATATGACCGATACGGAGAATGAGAAAATGACAACGAAAATGATTGCGTCAACAAAAGCCAAGAATCACTTTGGTAGAATTCTCGATGACATGATTCAAAACCACACACGATATGTTATCAAACGACGAGGAGCACCCCAGGCTATTATACTGAGCCTATCTGACTTTGAACAGATAATTGGCGACGAGCACCAACAAAGCAAGATTGGAAAGGTGATTCGTGAACTAACGCCAGAATACAATCTGGGTGAAACTATTTCTCAGGAGTAGAGAATGGACATTCGTAACATGGTCACTGCGTACAGCCTCGACTATCGCTACCACGAATTCAATACATCTCTGGCTATTCACGCTGATTGTTTCGAGTGGATGGGGCATGTTCCCAAAGCAAGCGTTCATGCAATAGTAACTGATCCTCCTTATGGAGTCAAAGAGTACGACCTGGACCAGTTAGAAAAACGCGAGAACGGGAACGGTGGCGTATGGCGTATTCCTCCCTCCTTCGACGGAAACACTCGCTCTCCTTTACCTCGGTTTACAGCCCTGAATGGGAAAGACAAAAAACGACTGGAGCGATTTTTCTACGAATGGGCTCAACTGGCCTGGCGTATTCTGCGCCCAGGAGGGCATATCTTTTTGGCCTCCAACGTATATCTATCGCAACTGGTTTTTACTGCCGTCGCAGACGCCGGCTTTGAATTTCGTGGTCAAATCATCCGGCTGGTGCGGACATTAAGAGGCGGCAACCGGCCCAAGAACGCAGAGAAAGAATTTCCCAATGTTTGTTCAATGGCGCGTGGCTGCTACGAACCCTGGGGCATATTCCGCAAGCCGTATGAAGGAACAGTCGCAGACTGTCTGAAAGAACACCAAACCGGCGGCCTACGACGATTCCCCGACGGCAAGCCTTTCTGTGATGTGATTCCAAGCGAGCGAACCCCCAAAGCAGAGCGAGAGATATTTGATCACCCCAGTCTAAAGCCCCAATCTTTGATGAGGCAACTCGTGTATGCTGTCCTGCCATGCGGTGATGGAATCGTCGTAGACCCGTTTATGGGTTCTGGCTCGACACTGGCCGCAGCCGAGGCGATGGGACTGCACGCCATCGGAGTCGAACGTTACATTGACTACTTTGAAGCCAGTCAACGAGCAGTCCCGGCTTTGGCAGCCCTTCGAGTCCCTCTCGGGCATTGGGGCACAGAGCCAACAGGTACACCTTCATCCCAGGTCGCCGAGCAGATACCTATGGAGTTAGAGGTCGGATAACGTCAACTAATTGCGAGGGGACGCCAACCCCCATAAGTCGTTCGCGATTGTACAGTGGCCAGAGCAGGTCCAGATCATTCAACTGGCTCTTCACAGTGGACCACGAGATGCAACGGTCAGGATTGCGGAGTGAAGGAACCCTGGCCTTGTTCTCAATACGCTGGAAATATAGAGGCGAGTGTGGCGGAATTGGATAACTCTTATCGTGTCGCCACCGTTTCCAGTTTGTAACCCGGTCCGTGTCCAGATAAACGCTGCCATCTCTCAGTTTCGAGGTGCCACGACCGGTCGTGTAGTAGGTTTCCGTCCGTTGGCTGCCCGTTTTCTCGTTGACTGCCGACCCACAATAATGCCAATCCCCCTCTTGGTCATCAATATATCCCACCAGTTCAGCGACCTCAATATGCACGAACAGAATATCCCCCGAGGTCTCATCCAACTCAAAGCACGATACCAGATGCCATCCACCATGTCCGTTGTGACTTTCACCGCCTTTCCCCGGTTTGTTTGAGGCTTTCATTTCTAAACCCACACCATTTGACGGATTCTTGAGATCCGGGAACCGTTGATCGTGATTGTGCTTATATGGGCTGACCTGATCCAGGGCGTCAGTGAGTATGTTCGACACTATACCACTGAAACTGTTGGCCTGAATGAAATGTATCAAGGGCAAGTCTGTACCGAAACACAAACTTTTATTGATGCGCGCGATCATTCTCTGGGTTTGACTCATTGCCTCTCGCAGGTGTTCGATGGTTAGACCAGAGGGCAGTGGTACTTAGCGAAAGAACCGCTCCTGCACTTGCGGGATAGGCTCGGTGTCTAACTCGAACGCTAGACGTGTCATCAACTGGCCGGTCGTAATACCTGCTTCCTCGGCGACCTGGATTAGCCGCTCTAATTCATCTACCAAAGCCCACTTGTCTCCAAGCGCAAGCCATTCCTCAATGCAAGCACGAGATTTTGGAGCAAGACCAGGCGAATCGTAAATTTCCCGCAGCGTGTTTGCAATGACCTCTTCCAAAACCTTCATAGTGTCTCCTCTGAAAACCAACTCCGTTTGGCTCTGAACTGCCGCCCCCCCCTGCCCGTGGGTGACGGTGCGCTCCACGTCGTGGACGTTGCCGCGTCGAGGGGCAACCTCCCCAGCCGGTACGGTTTCGAGCGGTTGTCACGTCCGGTTCGGTAGTGGCGGCGTGCTGGGCGACCGCCCCGGCGACTATAACTTGTCGGCCCTCCCACCCATGCAAGAGCTACCTCTCCGCCAATTTCCGTGCGGCGCGCCTGCTTCAGAGACCAATCCTCCGTTTGTAATCGTTAGGTTATCTCCCACCAGCGCAAAGTCTTGTGTTCGAATCGTATAATTTGAATCTCCGGGTCTGCTATGTATCTGTCAATCCACTTCTTGGTCATCTTCCAGCCACTTACTGCTTTGCCAAGCGGGAACATCGTCAGTAGTTTTTCCATTGAGAGTATGAAGATAAATATCTCATCATTTTGGTCAACAACTATCGCAAAGTACGGAACACAATTGAACGCTTTACAAGCTTTTTTTACCTTGTCAAAGTTGCCACGTGGTATAGACACGTAAGTGCCTGCTGTCCCCTCACCTCTTGAGCGCCCTTTGACAGAAATGCCCATTACCTCATTTGTGTGAGGTTTCCTTGCAATTAAGTCAATACCCGTATGATCTACTCTTGCACATTCAAATCCGTACTTCGATAACCAGTATAATACCAGGTGTTCTGCAAAATCGCCGGTTATCTTTGAATGGCGTGAACTTTTCACCATTTCCATACTCCTTTTGAACCTACCGAGTTCTCAGAGTTCCCAATTTCAGCCCGTGCGGTTTCAAGAACCTGCTGTTGTCACACAGTGGGCTGCCTAACAAGTGATACCCCTTAACCACCCCACAACAAACCCCGCCACCCGTGCCGCCGTCCCCCCTCCCCGCTCGTGAGTGGCAGTGCGCTCCACGTCGCGGACGTTGCCGCGTCGAGGGGCAGTCTCCCCGGCCGGTATGGTTTCAAGCGACTGTCACGTCCGGTTCGGGAGTGGTGGCGGGGTGGGCGACCGCTCCGGCGACCATAACTCAGGCGGGCGCCAGCCTGTAGCTTTCGCGTCGTTTGTAGATTGCGTTGGCTATTGCGTCAGCCCACAAGAAACGCTTGTCTCCCACTGCTGCACCTTGCCGCCGAGCCTCCCTTAGACCGAGATCGTGAAGATGGATTTGGGACGTTTCCAGCAAGCGATGTAACTCCCCCCAAATCTCATAGTTCATTTCGGAGCTCCGTTCTCCATCTCTGTAAAGCTCCAGCTCTTCATTTGCCAAGTCAAAGTCATACGCGTGCTTCACGAGAAGATACGCCCAGACAGTCCTCACATTCGCAACCCAGAAGTCATTAGGTCGCAGAAGCATGCCGATCTCGGAGCCGACACTTATCTTGAGATATGGAATGTTGTGTCGCATTATGATCGCCGGGACCCCACTTGCCTTGCCGCAGTTGAGCAGATCGACTCCGAGACTGAGCACTGATTCAGCGCGACCATGCCTAGCAAGTATCTTCTTCCCAAGACCGTGCTCGTATGCACTGTAATTCGCTCTGGGATTTGTGATTCCCAGGGCAAGCTGGGCAAACGCTTTGGCAGTTCTGCGGTGCAGCAAATCAACCATACGCTCGTGTATGGAAAGACGCATCGCATAATGCTCGAAAACATCCGCCATTGAAATCCCGGACAGCAAAAACATCCTGCCCTCCTCACGACAGACAGATCAAACATCACAGCAGATCATGCGCCCGCTATCGCGGTAGGGCTGCCAGTTACCCAGTAGCCCCCGCACGGATCATGGCGTGCGGTTTTCCCGCACCGAGCTCTTCAGAAATACTCGCTTCCGTTATCCGGCCTAAGCCGCCGAAACCTTGCCAGTTGTAACTTCGCCGCTGGCTGCGCCGGTTGAGCCACTTGAACAGCATCCTCAGCCCCAGCCGCTTGCCAGGAACCTCGTAGAACCGTCCGGCAGATGATGCGCTCGTGGGTGACGGCGCGCTCCACGTCGCGGACGTTGCCGCGTCGAGGGGCAATCTCCCCGGCCGGTACGGTTTCGAGCGAACGGATCGCACCCGCTTGTTCTAACTGACGACGTTTACAGAGGTTCACTTACGTTGACCATACCACGCCACCCTAGCCCCCAGACCGCTTCGATGCTGGCAGTCACAGCGTCCAATCACGCTCCCGCTGCCATCCTGATGAATGAGGCGGCATTGTCCCCAGGGCTTCGCACCCCACCGTTGCCAGTAACGCACGCTTGGGTGGAGTACCGGTAGCAGAATACCGGGTCGTATCTCGATTATTCGAGTACAACAGCTACACAAACGACTTCGTGTCGCACCAGTGAGCGGTTAGTCCGCAGCCTACCTTCAGGACATAAGCCAGTTACCTTATGTCCCAACCCAACTTCACCACTGACAAAGCAACCGCACCACGGGGAGCCAGAGTGTGAGGTGGTTCGGACAAACAGAGCAAGCCGCAGGTCCAGTGTCAGGTGCTTCTCTACTACTGTTTTTTCTTCCTCTTGCGTTTGGGCTGGCTCCTGGACCTGCGCCGTCTTTTCTCCTCTCTTCTCCGTTTCTCATCCCGTTTTGCTCTGAGATGAATCAGTTCATTTCGCTCGTCGCCTGTCAAATGCTTGATTTCTTCAACACGTCGCGCTCTGGCTTCGGCGGCCTCACGTCTGCGTGTCTCTTCAGCTGCCACATAAAAGGCGAACTGCATGGAATAGAAGGGCTTTTGCTCATCTGGGACTCGTTCGAAATCATCTCTTAGTTCGACGAATCTCTTCTGTCCTAGGGCCTCCTCATAGTTCTTCCTTTCCTGATCCAGCTGCATTCTGGCTTGGCGGACCATAGGCCGCACGAATTGAGAAATGACTTCCTTGTTGACAATGTCAAAACCAGCGCTATAGAAATCTTGAATCATACACTCATACAACAAGTCAATGTCAGCAGGTACAGACGAGAATAGTGATAGAAAGCGATACATCGCCTCTGGCTTCATAGTCATCCGCGGTCTCGTTCTTATCAGTTTGTTCAGGACACCACTCTGAGACAGAAACGCAGCACTGTCCACTTCACAGGCTAGGACAACCTCCGCCTCCGCAATGCATTGACTCTTCCGTCTGTAGGTGCCATACCTCCTACGGAGTTGCTCAATCTCTCCGACGACTTCATCGCGTTCGGGCCATAAATCCTGTGAGAAATCAGGCCATTGGCTGAAGCTCATGATCTCGACTCCCCACTCCTCGATTTTGCTCCTGATGGATCCGCCGAGGTCTTTCTCGTAGTCTGAACCCAAACACTCACTCAAGTATAGTCGGAAGGAGGGATCGCCTTGAGGCAGAGACCACTTCACGAATCCGTCCAGGAAGAGGTTCTGCTTATAGCCAGGTCCGGCCATGGCAGCCTGCAAGAGATTAGGGTCATCAGGTGCTGAAGCCGCGAAATTGGTGATTGCCCACCAGGCATGTTCTTGAACCTCGTCGAAGAGCCGTTCAGTTGTAAAGCAACGGAGGCCCAGGCTTCCCATCCTCTCCAACAGATCCTCTGCATATAGGTGATTCAGGCAGTTGCGCGCCAGGATCGGCAGGAGTATGCTGGAGTCAAGGATCCACTTCTTTGCCCTTGCCATGTCTAGACGCTCGCGGGAACAGCGCGGATCGAGCCCTAGAGCGTGACACGCAAAGTACCCTTGAGAGATTGCTGCCAGAAACTGTCTCATCTCTTCACCAGGTCTCAGCACAACTTCTATCATGAGATCAGCAAATGCCCGACGCTGGTCGTCCCCTGGAATCATCGAGCATGCACAGTTTATCGTCTCCAAGACATCAGTGGCATCAGAGACGTCCACCACATCGCCAGAAAACACAGATCTCGCAATCTCCATCCCCCGTTTCTCATATGCTCGAACAAGGCCCGTCTGTAGAGCATCAATGACAGAATGAACCGATTCGTCTTCCAGCGCGGGGGACTCTCGTTTCAGGAAGAGACGACAGGCTTCCCTGAATTTCTCTCGTATGAGATCGCGGTGTGCCTTAACCGTAGCTATGGCTTCTCGGCCTGTGGACTCCAAGTTCACAGCAGTGCCATCAGGAGAGAGACTGATATAGCCTACTGAATGGAGGGTCTCCAAGGCCTTGTGCATAGCAGCTGGGTCGACGTTGCTAGCAGCAAACGTCTTCTCGGCCAGTGCCGTGCGCAGGGCATTAATGCTAACGTTGCGCTTCTCTGGGAGTTGGGAAAGGACTTGCAGAACCAGAGAGGAGTAGACCTGTCCAATACAGACCTCATCAGTGTCGATCAGACGCAGTTGTGTGAAGAGATGCACCGATGCTGCAAGAGTCGCCACCGATTCATCAACTGGATCCAGACCAAGAGCGGGACTTTCCCTCTTGGCGATGAAAGGGTTGTAACGTTGAAGAAGCCTGCGGAGCTCGCGGTGTGTACCATCTAGGTTTCTGTATGGGATGATACGGATGTTGAATCGCCGATAGTATTCTCCCACCTGATCCGGCTCCAAGTCAGCAGCAAATAGAAATACGGGGTGATTAGGCGAAGCAATCTGCTTGGCGCGGTCCAGTTGATCTTGGAAATCTGGGTCTGACGCGCTGTATCCGATAATGACCAAGTCTACCATATTCAATACTGACATAATCTTGTCCCGCCAGTATCGCCTGACTTTCCCTTTCTGGAAATCCAGGTATTGTTCCTTGGTCAAGACGATGTCTTCCGGAACAGTAGGATCGCCATGAATCTTCACTACCAGGTTCTTGCTGTCGGCGCGAAGCGTTCGCATATCCTCCTGGGAGTTTCGGCGCACAGCAAACGGAATTTCAAGGGTCTCTAAGTGCCGAATCAGATGGTCGTCGAAGTTTGTGGTGAGATAGCAAGAAAACGGCCATGACGCAGCGTATTGATATACAAGGCCCTGCTCGGTCTCTCCAGCTAGGGAGGCCCTAACTACCGCAAGCAGGTGATCTCGGCCCAGAACCTTCTTTGCCAGGCTGAAGATTCTTGTGTACTCATTTTCAGCAAGAAGTGCCCGGCTCTCTTCTGCAATGTCCGCTCTTTGGGCTGACTCTATCTCCCTGATGACGATTTCGGCCAGTTGGCTCCAAGAAGGAACACCCATCTCACACGAGGGGCCAGAGCCAATGAGAGCGAAACAGCGGCCAGAGTTGATAGCCCTCACTAAATCCCTATCTATGACTGTCATAATCCAATTCCTCCCTGTGCTACCCTATAGAGCGATACACTTGTGTTGTCGGAAGCGAGTGCAGGGCTGCCGCCCAACAAGTGCTACCCCTCCTACACCACAACAAACCCCGCCAGCCGCGCCGCCGCCGCGTTGCAACCGCAGACAACCGCCCCACCCTCCTCCAGCGCCCGCACCTGCCGGCCCAGCCCCTGCGGGTCTCCTTCCGTCCCCGTCACCGAGGCCACGACAACCAACTCCCGCCCCTGGCTGGCGGCCCGCTCCCGCGCCTGGCGGATGGCCGGCCCCAGTTCGCCTGCCGGGTCGGGGTGCGCGCCGTACCCCAGCACCACGTCGAGCAGGATCACCGCCACCTCCGGGTCGGCCGCCTCCTGCACAAGGCGGCGGATGCGCAGGTCGTGGTCAATCATCGGGTGCGGACGGCCCACGGTGAACTCGTCCTCCCCCAGGTCCACCGCGCAGTGGCCCGCGCTGCGGGTGGCGTCCTCCATCCTCAGCCGTGGCTCCACCGCCACGTTGGAGCGCACGTCCCCCAGCATTCCCTCCCAGACGACGAGCGCCTCGGCCGCCAGCGTCCCGCCGCTGAAGAGGCCGCGCAGGTACTTCTGTCCTGGCTTCAGGTGTTTCTTCAACTCGGCCGCCAGGACCCTCAAGTCCACCGTCTCCCGTTCGATCACCTCGTCGGCCGAGGGCCCCTCGTATCCCTCCACCTCCGCCGCTGCCAGGTAAGCCGCCTCCTGGAGCGTGCAAGCCGGGATGGCGCCGGCGGCTGCGATGGAGGCGGGGTCCCCGCCCAGGAAACAGACCACCGTGGGCTTGTCGCTCTTCCTCACCTGCCCCAGCACCCGCCGGGCGACAGCCGGCGCGGGGGGCTTGGAGACCAGCAGAAAAACTCGCGTCTGGGGGTCGGCCTGGAGCGCCTCCAGCCCCGCCAGCATCATAATGCCGCCGACCGGTTCTTTCAGATCCCGCCCGCCGGTGCCGATCCCCTGGCTGACGCCAACGCCCAGTTTTGCTCCTGATCCGTCAATCCTCCCAATCCGTGTTCTGACGGTGCCGATACCCTGGCTGATGCCGACGCCCAGTTTGGCCAGGAGTGTGCTCACCTCCTGCAGGCCGGTGCCCGCCGCCGCGACGATGCCGACGGGGCCACGGGGGACAGCGTTGGCGAACCCCAGCGCGACCCCGTTGATGATGGCCGTGCCGCAGCCGGCCCCCATCATCAGCAGGCCGTGCTCGGCGGCGTACTTCTTCAGGGCGACCTCGTCCTCGATGGACACGTTGTCGCTGAAGAGCAGGACGTGGAGCCCGTTCCGCAACGCCTCCCACGCCTCGGCCACCGCGTACTGCCCGGCCACGGAGATGACCGCCAGGTTCGCCTCTGGGTTACTTCGCACCGCTCCCCGGATCGTGCGGGGTT
>Ga0114918_10001713_pt1 | contig 19640 bp, 17 predicted proteins | sample LantaG_FD_87015 | JGI IMG/M metagenome (GOLD analysis project Ga0114918, IMG submission 87015) | Deep subsurface microbial communities from Baltic Sea to uncover new lineages of life (NeLLi) - Landsort_02402 metaG | ecosystem: Environmental > Aquatic > Marine > Oceanic > Sediment | place... | reverse complement strand
TCGAAGTTGTCCCAGATCTCGTCCTCTGAGTATTTGCGTCCGTGGGTTAGGTCGCCCTCGTAGAGTGTGCCGACCCAATGCCCCTTGGACTCGCCATCCAGGTTGAAAGCCCGGGCCGCGGCACCGCCACGTGTGGTCTCCCGCTCGCTGCTCCAGATACCGTTAGCCATGTGGGCATACGTGGTGTAGGGGATGCCCGCCTTGCCAAGGTTGCGCAGATGCTGCTTGTACTCCTCGATCTTCGCGTCGCGACCGGGCAGCGCCAGCGTGATGGCGGGCACGTTGTGGACCGACCAGCTGCCGAAGCCGTAGACGTTCAACCCTGCCTCTGCGAAGAGTTCGCGCCGGCTGGCGTAGTAGTCGTAACTGGCTTTCTCTCCAGTGGTCCAGAGGACCACGTGATCCACACCCATCTGCTTGATGAATGCGGTGTCTTCCGGGGTGGGCTCCGGTGTGATCTGCGCCGCGATCTTGATGCCGGGTTCGATATCAGGTCTGTCGATGAACATTCTTTCCTCCGTCGTATTTGTGGTTCGGACTCTGATTGATTACTTCGCAAACTCCGCGTTGGCGAACTCTGAGTTCGCAAACTCTGAGTTCGCGCGCTCCAGCAGCCCCTTCATATAGGCGATGGAGAAGGCCGTGCCGACGCGGTGATTGTCCGTCATCGTCGGAATGTGATCCGGCATAATGATCCCATCGAAATCAACAGCACGCAAGGCGCGCATAACCTGGTACATATCCATAATAGCCGGCATCGAGGAAGGTCTCGGCGAAGTGGGGTAGGGGGGCATTGACACTTCGGAAGTGGACCTTGAAGATCTTCTTCCGCTCGCCGAAATACTGGATGGTCTCTAGGATGTTCTTCCCCATCAGGTCGCCACCTTCAAGCCAGCAGCCGACGCAGAGGCAGAGGCCGACGTTGGGGCTGTCGGCGATCTCCATCGCGCGCTTGTAGCCGTCGAAGCTGCTGAAAATGCAGCGCGGGATTCCGGCCAGCTCGTCCGGGTGAATCCCGATCTTGACGCCGGCTTCCTCGGCGACCGGCGCGACCTGCTTGATGAAGGTTTCGAAATTATCCCAGATCTCATCCTCGCCGTACCGGCGCCCGTGGCTGAGGGGCATCCTGTAGATCTTGCCATCCCACGTGCCCGTTTCCGCTTTGGCCAGGTCGAAGGCTCGGGTCGGCGCGCTGCCACGTGTGCTCTCCCGCGCCGTGCTCCAGATGCCGTTGGCCATATGCGCATAGGTCGTGTAGGGGATGCCGGCCTTGCCCAGGTTGCGGATGTGCTCTTTGTATTCCTCGATCTTCTCGTCGCGACCCGGCAGCGCCAGCGTGATGGGGGATTGGTTGTGGACCGCGCGATTGCCGAAGGCATAGACCTTGATACCCTCGTTCTCCAACAGATCGCGGCAGCTCTTGTAGAATTCGTAGCCGGCGCTTTCACCGCCGGTCCACAGGGCAGCGTACTCCACGCCCATCTGCTTGATGAACGGCAGTTCATCCTCCGTGATGTGGTCCATACCCATGGCCTGCATTAAGGCCATCTCGTCTTCGGTCGGTTTCGGTGTCACCTGCGCCGCGATCTTGATGCCCGGTTCGATGTCGGGACGGTCTATGAACATGGGTGCTCCTTTGGAAGACTGGATGCTGGATGAGTGGACTCGTGGCGAAACACGCGACCAGCGAGACGAGTATCAGCAGCAGTGCCGGGGTTTGTTCATGCGATCTCACGGATTCGATTGGCCACACTAGATAAGCTTGTCATATTGTCATTATGGCACGCCTCGTGGGAGCGTCAAAACTGGCAATTCTGTGGGTGGGGATATACTCACGGTATGAGCTGAGCAGCATTTCTGTCATCACTCAACAACTCGGCTACAAATGGTCATCTGCTCCGAGTTGCGGGAACGGCTCCCACACCACATTGAAGGAAGGTCGAAATGAAGATTACCGAGCTGGAAACCATATTCGTCAAGCCCCGTTGGCTGTTCCTCAAGGTCCACACCGACGAGGGTATCGTTGGGCTGGGCGAGCCTGTGGTCGAGGGCCGTGCCCAGACCGTGGCGGCAGCCGTTAACGAGATCGGCCGTTACCTGATCGGTCAGGATCCCCGCCGTATCGAGCACCACTGGCAGGCCATCTACCGAGGCCAGTTCTACCGAGGTGGTCCGGTGTTGAGCAGCGCGCTCTCCGGGATCGAGCAGGCGCTGTGGGATATCACCGGCAAGTGGCTGGGTGTGCCCGTCTACCAACTCCTGGGCGGCGCGGTGCGCGACCGTATCAGGATGTATGGCTGGCTCGGCGGCGATACCTACGGTGACTACATCGAGAGCGCCAAGGTGAGCGCGAATCAGGGCTTCACGGCGCTGAAGATGGGTATCCTGGGTGCGGTCAACATCGTCGATACGCCGGCAGTGGTGGAGGCCAACGTCGAGCGCTTCGCGATGGTACGCGAAGCGGTCGGTAAGGAGGTCGATGTGGGCATCGACTTCCACGGACGGGTGAGTCCGGCGATGGCGGTCCGCCTGGCCCGGGCGCTGGAGCCCTACGAGCCGATGTTCATCGAGGAACCGGTCCTGCCGGACAACGTCGATGCGATGGTGACGGTGGCGCGCAGCACCACGATCCCCATCGCCACGGGCGAGCGTCTCTTCACCAAGTGGGGCTTCCGCGAGGTGTTGGAGAAGCAAGCGGCCTCGATCCTGCAGCCCGATCTGTCGCACGCCGGTGGTATCCTGGAGTGCAAGAAGATCGCGGCGATGGGAGAGGCGTACTTTGCCGCCATCGCCCCGCACTGTCCGTTGGGGCCGATTGCGCTGGCCTCGTGCCTCCAGCTGGACGCGTGTACGCCTAACTTCATTGCCCAGGAGCACGTGACGTTGGGTGAGGGCTATCTGAAGGAACCCTTTGTGGTCAAGGACGGCTACATCGACCTGCCTATCAGGCCCGGGCTGGGCATAGAACTCGACGAAGAAGCCCTGGTCGACAAGCTCAATGACGGGTCGTGGGAGACCCCGCGGCTGTGGCACAAGGATGGCTCGGTGGCGGATTGGTAACCCAACCCACCGTGGGTTGGCGGAATGAGGGAGAGGGGCAAAGGGGGAGAAACGATGTCTGACACGCGACCGAATATACTGTGGATCTGCACGGATCAGCAGCGGTTTGACACGATCCACGCGTTGGGGAACGATGATATACGGACGCCCAACCTGGACCGGTTGGTGGCCGAGGGGGTGACGTTCCTGCGGGCGACCTCACAGAGCCCGATCTGTACGCCGAGCCGCACCAGTTTCCTGACCGGGAAGTACCCCAGCACGGTGCACGTGAACCGGAACGGCGACGGATGGTTCCCCGAGCGTCCGGGCTTGATCACGCGCACGCTGCGGGATGCAGGCTACGACACGGGCCTGGCGGGCAAGCTGCATCTGACCGCTGCCAACGGGCGCGTGGAGCAGTTCCCGGAGGATGGCTACGGCTACCGCGTCCTCAAGTGGAGCCACCACCCACAGCCGGAGGAGTTCTGGCCGACGGCTCAGCACGATTATCAGCAGTGGCTGGCCGATCACGGCGTGGAGTGGGAAACAGCACACGATGCGGACATCGATAGTGTCTGGCGCGTCCCCGGCATCTGCCGGCCCGGCATTGCTGCCGAGTATCACCAGACGACGTGGTGCGCCGAGGAGGCCATCGCCTTCATGACCGAGGAACGTGAGGGCCCGTGGCTGATGAGCGTGAATCCTTTCGACCCGCATCCGGCCCTCGATCCGCCGCTCTCCTACCTGGAGCGGATGGACGCTGCGTCGATGCCGATGCCGCTGTTCCGCGAGGAGGAGTTGGAGGGCCAGCAGCGCTTCGAGGGGATCGACTTCCAGACTGAGACTGCGATCTCGCCGGAGAGTTACGATGCGCGCCGTATGGTGGCAGCCTACTATGCCCAGATCGAACTGATCGATGATGAGGTCGGTCGGATGCTGGCCGCGCTTGAAGCCGGCGGCCAGCGTGAGGACACGATCGTGATTTTCACCAGTGACCACGGCGAGATGCTGGGCGATCACGGTTTACTGTGGAAGGGTTGTCGCTTCTACGAGGGCTTGGTCCACGTGCCCTTGATCATCTCGTGGCCCGGCCATTTCCAGGCCGGCCTGCAGACAGAGGCACTGGTCGAGCTCACGGACATCGTGCCGACGTTGCTGGAGGCGGTTGGGTTGCCGGTCTCCTCCCACATCCAGGGGCGCTCGCTGCTACCGATCCTCACCGGGATCGCAGATCCCGCGGTGCACCGGGAGTTCGTGCGCTGTGAGTACCACGACGCATTGGATCGGACCTTCGCCAGTCACGCCAATATGCTGCGCAATGACCGCTACAAGCTTGTGGTCTACCACGGCCAAGCGGTGGGCGAGTTGTACGATCTGGTGGCTGATCCGGATGAGTTCACCAATCTGTGGGACGATCCGGCCACGCAGACGGTCAAGTATGAACTGATGAAACAGCTCTTTGATGCTGTAATGCTGGCCGTGGACGAGGGCGTCGAGCGCGTCGGGCGGTATTAGTCCGTCAAGTCACAAGACCTGCAGGGTCCCCCGCAGAACGTGCGGCTCTCGCGCGATGGTGGTGATCAGGATGACGGTTCCTGTCTGGATGCTGTTCAGATGCGTACGTTCTGAGCCGGCCACTTGCGCATCTCGGGGAGTGGCTTATGCTGAAATGCAACGACCCATATCGTTGTGATAGGAGGACGATACGATGGCAGAAGCAGCACTGAAGTACGACATTACGAAGGACGATCTTGGCCGTTTTGACGGGAAGGGACCGGCCTTCGTTACGTTTGGCGAGGTGATGCTCCGAGACACCCCCGCCGATGATCAGCGCCCGGAGCGCACCCGTATGGTGCATCTCTCGATGGCGGGCAGCGAGTATACGCTGGGCATGGGACTGGCGCGCTTTGGTATTCCCTCCAGCTTCATCACTCGGGTGCCGGCGAACCCCTACGGCTTCATGCTGCGGAATACCGCCCGGGAGAACGGCCTGCATACCGATCACATCGTCTGGGCGCCGAAGACCGAGCCTATCGGCCGGTTCATCTACGAGATCGGGCGGACGCCGCGCAAGAACACCGGCGTCTACCAACGACAGTTCTCGGCCGCCTCGCGCTTGGATGCTGGGATGGTGGATTGGGCTGCGGCGCTGAAGGACTGCCAGCTGCTCCACACCTCGGGGATCACCTTCGGTTTGGCAACGCATAGCGGTTATACCCGCAACTATCTGCGCGCCGCATTTGAGGAGGCGATCCAGAACAAGCCGGAGGGCTGTCTGGTGGGCCTCGACTACAATTACCGGGCGACCCTTTGGAGCGCCGACCAGGCGCGCGACGTGATGACGCCGATCCTTGTCGATCACGTCGACATCCTTATTACGTCGATTGAGGACATGGCCAAGATCTACGGCCTGGACTGTGGGCAGTACTCGGCGCAGCAGATCGTCGACGGTGATATAGGCCACATCGAGGATGAGGACATCCAGGCCTTCGCCGCCGAGATCCACAAGCGCTTCAACACCAAGATTGTTGCGATCACCATCCGCTACCCCGATACTTTCGAGCAGCATCGCTGGGAGTCCGCCGCTGCCGACACCGATGGGAACTTTTTCCGCTCGCCCGCCGTCAAGCCCATCACGCTCTGGGACCGCCTGGGTGGTGGGGACACCTGGAATGCCGGTTTCTACTACGGCTTGCTCAGCGAGGGTTTTACCGCCGAGGGTATTGAGAAGGGTGTCCTGGTCGGAGACGCGGCGACGCGCATCAAGCAGACGCTGATGTTCGATCTGCCCATCGTCACCAAGGACGAGGTGCAGTCGCTGATGAGAGAGGACGTCCTCGGTGGTGGCAAGCGGACGGCGAGATGACACGTCAGGAGTAGGGAGTAAGAAGTAAGCAGTAGACCGCTTGAGTGGGCCTACTGCTTACTCCATACTCCTTACTCCCTCTACATTTCTACCTTTGGGAGTGACATAATCCATGAACAAGACCGAAAAACTTGATCTCATCCGCTCGACCGGCGTGGTTGCCATCATGCGGGCGCGAAGTGCGGATCAGCTGATCGCCGCTGCCGATGCCATCAAGGCCGGCGGCGTGCGGGTGATTGAGGTGACGATGACGACGCCGGGGGCGCTGGGGGTGATTGAAGAGGCCACCCAACGCTACGGTGATGAGGTGCTCTTCGGCGCCGGGTCAGTGCTCGACGCCGAGACGGCGCGCGCAGCGATCCTGGCCGGGGCCGGCTTCGTGGTAGCCCCTACGCTCAAGGTGGAGGTGGTGGAGCTGTGCAATCGTTACAGCATCCCCGTGATGCCCGGCATTATGACCCCAACCGAAGCCTTGACGGCCTGGGAGGCCGGGGCAGACATGGTCAAGCTCTTCCCAGCCAGCTTCGGCGGGCCGGCGATGATCAAGGCCATTCGCGCACCGCTGCCGCAGCTTGAGATTGTGCCGGTCGGCGGCGTGAACCTGGACAATGCGGCTGAGTTCATCTGCAAGGGTGCCGCCGCGTTGGGCGTGGGAAGCAGCCTGGTCAACCAGAAGTTGCTCGACGCCGGCGATATGGCCGAGCTGCAGCGCCGTGCTGTGGCGTTCATCGCCGCGGTGCAGGAAGGCCGCGCAGGATAGTGTAGCCGGCGTGACGTAGTTGCTGGCACATCAGAAAGCTGGGGCACGGTCACTAGACCGTGCCCCAGCTTTCTGTTTGATCCCCCCCTGGACGAGCGGGCTGTGGCCTGGCTCGACCGGCGTCAGAACTGACAGCGTCAGTCCTGGTCGATCCGGGTGAGGATGCGCTCCAGGCGGACGGGGTCGCGCCCCAGATAGCGGGCCAGGTATCTGCCGGCGCTCAATAGGAAGCCGTGGCGGTCCTCGGGATGGAGATCCGCCGCGCGCAACAGCGCCGCGGGAATGAGTTCGTCTGCCGGGACATCGCGGTTGTCCAACAGTGTGCGCAGGAAATCCGGGGAGGCCGTGATCTTCCTGATAGTGTCTTCGTCGCAGACCGTGATGCTGTTGAGCACCATCGGCGGCTGGGGCGGGAACCCGTAGACATAGGCTGATGTCTCATTGAGCCGGTAGCCCACGGAGGCTACCGCGATCTCCACCGGGATGACCCGGTTCTCGCGCTGGTCCTTGATGATCTCCTCGGAGCGTGGATCTCCCGGCGTCACGGTCACGGCCAGGTTGCGGAGGAACGGATCGTCCTGGAGGCTGATATTGTAGACCAGGCCGATGACTGCGGCGTGTCCTTGCTGGATCGGGGCGCTGACGAAGGTGCCGAAGGTCGGCACCTCCGGTTCCGGAATGCGTGATGCGACGACGAAGCCGCGGATATCTGCGCGCAGCACGTTGCCGATGGTGATAGTCTGGGCGGTCGTGATCATGGGGTCTCCTGAGCGTGTGGTGCTATTTCCGGCCCAGCAGCAGCTTCTGCCTGGCCTTGTTGGAGGGTTGGGCCAGGATACCGACGCTGAACAGCTCTCTCTGGATTGCCTGTTCCAGCGTTGTCTTGTCCTGGGTTGTGACCAGGGCCTCCTCATGCGCGCGTGCAAGGACGTAGGGATAGCCGTTCAGCACTGAGCCCTGGTGTCGGAGCGCGGCCTGCAGTGCGGTTATCGCTGCGTCCTGGATCGCGGCCCACGAGGGCACCTCGATACGCGCAATAGCCGGACCGTGCTGAGTACCGAGATTGGCGTAGCAGAACCAGATCTCCTGTCCATCCTCCGCGTGGCGTCGGTTTGTGGCTGTCGCGCGCGTGTACCACGGTGTCCAGGCGCCGGGTGCGAGGACCTTGAGCATAAGCTCGTCGTCGGAGAGCGTCTTGAGCGGATTCTCCTCTATGCGGGTGGTGAGCTCCTCTGGGGCCAGTCGGCTGGCCCATAGCAGGTCCAGCAGCGGTTGTCCGCCGGGACGATCTACGTAGCCGACCGGGATGCCGCCCGCCTTTTGCACGTTATGCAGGGCTCCCAGATAGGTGCTGAAGTGCGTGCTGGTCCGGGTGCCGCGTTCCAGATAGGGCCAGAGCAAAGGGCCGTCTGAGAGCGCGAAGATCGGGCTTGCGGCGCTGCGCCGTTCCTGCTCGACGAGATCGGCCAGAACCTCCATTTCCTTGACCATACGCTCCATGCTCAGCGTCTCCCCGTCGATCAGATACCCTTGATCGTCGTACAGGTCTGCCTCGTCATAGCGCAACCACTCCCGCGTATGCACCGTGGGGGTGTTGCCGTCGTAGCGAAAGGTCAGGGCCCCGACCTGAAGTAGGTAGTAGACGGCTAGCGCGTGGCGATCGGGGTAGATTTGCGAGCCATCCACGCCGATCAACACCAGATCTACCAGCGGGACGTCTTCAGTGGGGCGGTGGTGGTCTATCTTGCCCGGCGAGCAGGGGATGGCGCCGTGCCAGGGGCCCGCGGCTGCGTGGCGGGCATCCAGAAGCGGGGCCAAATGTACGCGTAGCTGGTCGGCTTCCACCGCTTCGTCCAGCCAGATCTGCGCCAAGGCCAGTGCTTTTCGGCGTGCTTGCCGGTCTTGGGCGGCGTGATGACCGAGGGATATGATGTCTTCTCTGATGCGTTCGATATGGAGCATAGTGGCTGCATTATAGCCAAGCTGAACATCGCTACAAGTGAGGGCCTCACACGTGAGGAGGCTATCATGGACGTGCAATATCCCAAATTCTGCACGAAGTTCGTGTGGAAGTTGGGATATCCTCTTGCATGGTGTGATGATCTATTGTATAATGTGCACATTGGTGGGAGGAAATGGGGAATGATGGGGGGATCCACCACTTTTTCCCTAAGAAATGACCTGTTGGCGGGGAAATCATACCATGTTCTTGGGTCAGTTCTCCTATACGCTAGACAGCAAAGGACGGTTGACGATTCCATCTCGCTTCAGAGAGGGGTTGCCAGCCGAAGTCGTGGTTACGCGTGGTATGGATCGTTGTCTAGTAGTATACCCCATTGACGCCTGGAAGGAGATATCAGAGAAAGTCACCTCGCTATCTATCACGGATAGCCGTGCACGTTCGCTGCGGCGTCAGCTTTTCGCCGATGCGATCAACTTGGAGCTGGACCGGCAGGGCCGCATTCTGATCCCCGATCGCTTGAGAGAATACGCCGGGATGGATCTAACGTCTGATGTCGTGATCGTTGGGCTCGAGAGCTTTATTGAATTGTGGGATCCGGAGCGATGGAGCGTCCAGAACGACAATCAGATGGAGACAGTGGATGAAGATCCTGCGATATGGGAGAGCCTCCAGATCTAGGTTCAGCCGGTCAGAACCAGGTGGATGACAGTTCGGTGGACACGGGTGCAGCTGAGCTGCCCCAACATGTCCCTGTTCTGGTTCAAGAGGTCGTGCAAGGGCTGGCGGTTCGCTCGGGGGGAGCCTATCTGGATGCAACGGTAGGCGGTGGCGGTCACGCTGTCGTCATCTTGGAGAGAAGCGCACCGCGTGGTAGGTTGCTGGGTCTCGATCGCGATCCGGAAGCAGCAGATCGTGCAGGCAGGCGGCTGCACGGCTTCGGAAATCGCGCTAGAGTCGTCTGCGCTTCGTACGTGGAACTGCTGGCGGTCGCTCAACACGAAGGGTTTCTGCCCCTAGACGGGATACTCTTCGATCTGGGGTATTCATCCTGGCAGATCGATAACCCGGACCGGGGATTCGCGTTCAGCAAAGACGGCCCGTTGGATATGCGGTTCGATCCTGCCGGCGATGAGCCGACTGCGGCTGATCTGCTCAACCAACTGCCGGAACAGGAGCTGGTTACACTGCTCCGCGATTACGGGGAAGAGCCCCGGAGTCGCCAAATCGCACGAGCGATTGTCAAAGCTCGCCCATTTGCCACCACCTCGGAATTGGCTCGTGCGATTGTCGATGCGGTAGGGGGGCGCTCGGGTCCTATTCACCCGGCGACTCGAACTTTTCAAGCGCTCCGGATCGCCGTGAACCGCGAGCTTGAGGCCGTTGGGAGGGTCTTGCCGGACGCGCTCGAAGCCCTGAAGCCTGGCGGGCGCCTAGCCGCGATTACATTTCACTCGCTGGAGGATCGCATCGTGAAGCGCTTCCTCCGGCAGGAATCTCGTGACTGCATCTGCCCGCCAGAGCTGCCGATTTGTCAATGTGATCACAAGCGCTCTCTGAAGGTGTTAACGCGCAAGCCGCTCACGCCGACTGCCGCAGAGGTTGAGCGGAACCCGCGCAGCAGAAGTGCCAAGCTCCGCGTAGCGGAGAAGATCTGAGTCGGGGCGTTCTGGGTGTTGATCGTCCGTGCATATTGTGGTGAGGTAAGCTGATGAGCGTCGCTTGGCAGCAGAGCACACACGGTGTGCCACGTAGGCAAGAAAAGGTTAACCGGACGCTGATGACGACGTTTGTCGTCATTACGGTTATGGTTGCAAGTCTGGGCCTGCTCTATTTGGGCCTGGTGGCGTCCTCGGCCCACCTATCCAGCGACATTTGGCATATGCACTCGGAAATGGCCGAGATCCAGAGAGAGAGCAGCCGTTTGGAGACGGAGATCGCGCGGTTGAGTTCGATCCCTGTGCTTCAGGTGCGGTCTGTGGCTCTTGGCTACCAGGCGGCTGAGTGGATCGAATATGTGGACATTGTTGACGTAGGAGCGCCCTGACATGATGCGCGGACCCGAAGCCCGGCTGCGGCTGGTGACCGCTCTGTTGATCGCTGCCCTGCTGCCCGTCATTGGGCAGTTGGTGCGTTTGCAGGTCCTTGACCGTGACCGCTACCAGGCAGAGGTTGAGGAGCTGGTGATGCGGCCCTATGCCTTGCCATTGCCCCCTGCGGGGACGGTTCGGGATCGCAACGGCGATCTACTGGTGGGGAACATTCCGATTTATGGCGTGGGGGCGCAGATCGACCTCATCACCGATACGCAGATGGCGGCAGCTGCGCTGGCGCCTTTGCTGGACTTGGATGAAGCGACACTCCTGGAGAAGTTCGTCATTCGGGAGGATGAAGAGGATTTGAGGTGGGTTTGGCATCGCCTTGCTCACGGTATCCGCGGCGACAACGCCGAAGCTATCAAGAAGCTGAAGGAGAGCTGGGATTGGTTGACGTTGGAGCCAACCTGGCTACGCTTCTACCCTGAATCCCAGCTGGCATCACATACCCTCGGTTTTGTGAACGCCGATGGTAACGGATATGGTATTGAGGCTTCCCAGTTCCACCTGCTTCAACCTCGCCCGGCGGCAGGGATGGGGGAGGTGGATGTCCTCAGGGTCCCACTGAGTGAGGAGTTGGCCAAGGGGGAGCTGCGGGCGTTTGCCGGCACGGATATCACGCTGACCATTGACCGGACGATTCAGGCTTTCGTGGAAGGGGAGCTCGATAAGGCGCTCACCCTATATGGAGCGTCCGGTGGCACCATTTTGGTCATGAACCCTCAGACGGGTGAGATTCTGGCGTCTGCGAGTTACCCGGACTATAACCCTTCGCTCTACAGCACCTACGATGTGTCTGAGCAGGACCGGTTCGTCGATCCTGCGGTGAGCGTGGTCTACGAGCCAGGCTCCGTATTCAAGATTTTCACCGTGGCTGCGGCGCTGGATTCGGGCAGCGTGAACCGAGACTGGTCGTACTATGATAGTGGCCTCATCGAGTACGGCGGTGTGCTGGTTCGTAACTCAGACGGCGCGGGACACGGGCAGCAGAATCTGCAGGGCGTGATCGATCGCTCTCTTAACGTGGGCGTGGCCACGCTGACGACGCAGTACGTAGGAGCCAATGTCTTTGCCGATTACGTGCTGCGTTTTGGATTCGGCCGGCCCACCAACGTCGGTCTGTTCGGGGAGACTGCGGGTCTGGTGCACTTGCCCTGGGATCTGAGCTGGCAAGATGGGTATCTGGTCACAAACGCGTTTGGCCAGGGCATTGCGGTGACGCCCATCCAGATGGCGACGGCGGCCTCGGCGCTGGCCAACCACGGCACGATGATGAAGCCACGTCTCATCACGGAGCGCCGGACACCCGAGGGTCGAGTTGTGCCCATACCTCCCAAAGTGGCGGGGCAGCCGGTGTCGGCAGATACGGCGGATTACGTGGTCGGTCTGATGGAGCACGCGGTGGAGACCTCCATCGTGAAGGCACAGGTCCCGGGATACCGGATCGCAGGCAAGACCGGCACCGCGCAGATCCCGGTTTCGGGTGGCTATGATTCTGTAGAAGTCATCACGTCTTTCATCGGCTTTGGACCTTTGCCCGATCCACAGCTTCTGATCCTGGTAAAGCTTGACCGGCCGCAAGTGGATCTCAGCGTGCGCTGGGGTACCCAGACTGCGGCGCCGGTCTTCAACCTGGTGGCTTCGCGGCTCTTTGTGCTCTTGGGGATACCGCCTACTGAACCGATCGATCCCTGAACGGAACAAGATGACACAGCATCTAACTCTGGGGACATTTGTAGAAGCGCTGACCGACTGGCATCCTGATAATTTGGAGATGCCGGTTTACCCTGTTATTGACTCCCGGATTGCTCGATCCGGCGCAGTGTTTTTTGCGCTTCCAGGGGAGCACGTGGATGGACACGACTACGTTGAGGATGCGCTGGCGCGTGGCGCGGCGGCGGCCGTGGTTCAGCGGGACGTAGTCGTCGCCACCGAAGTCGCTATCCTGGATGTCTCGGATGAGGACCATCCGGCCCTGCTGCCCGGCAGGCCCCTGCTGATCAAGGTGCCGGATGTATTGAAGGCCATGCAGCAGGCTGCGCGCTGGTGGCGGCAGAAACTGGGGATCCGCGTGATTGCGGTGACGGGCAGTGTCGGCAAGACAACGACGAAGGAAGTCGTAGCGCAGGTGCTCTCCCGCCACTATAAGGTTTCTTGGAGCAAGGGCTCGTTCAACAATGAGATCGGGCTGCCGCTCACGTTGCTCCAGCTGACTGATGCTTCTGAGCGCTTAGTTGTGGAGCTGGGGATGTACGTGCGCGGGGATATCCGTTTTCTCGCTGATATTGCGAGGCCCGATGTTGGGGTTGTGACGAACGTCGAGCCGGTGCACGCAGCGCGCGCGGGGAGCATCGACGAGATCACTCTTGGCAAGCGAGAACTTCCAGAGTCACTCCCGTTCGCGCCGCATGGCGTGGCCATTCTGAACTATGACGATCCCCGCGTGAGGGATATGGCTGCGCATACGCAGGCCCGGATCTTATTGTACGGGCTCTCGGCGGAGGCCGATCTGTGGGCCGACGAGGTGAAGGGGCTCGGCCTGGGTGGGCTCCGGGCTACGCTTCACTATGGCGATGCTGCTGTGACGGTGACGGTGCCGCTGTTGGGCCGGCATAGCATCTATGCGGTGCTGCGCGGCGCGGCGGCCGGGCTGGTTGAGGGGCTGAGTTGGGATGAGATTGTCGCAGGACTGCAGGGACTGGAAGATCCGCTGCGCCTTCAGACGGTTCAGGGCGCCGACGATGTGTTGATCATTGACGATGCGTACAACTCGAGTCCACCCTCGGCACTTGCGGCCCTGGATCTGCTGGCCGACCTCGACGGACGCAAGGTGGCCGCACTGGGCGATATGCTGGAGCTGGGGGAGTACGAACGCGATGGGCACATCCAGGTCGGCTGCCGTGCAGCGGAGGTCGTCGCTGAGTTGGTCGTCGTGGGCGAGTTGGCCGTGATGATCGGTGAGGGCGCGGTGCGCTGTGGGCTCTCGGCCACCTGCGTTCACGCAGCAGCAGACAGCGAGGCGGCAATTGAGGTGGTGTCATCGCTGTTGCGGCCCGGGGATGTGATTCTGGTGAAGGGCTCACGCGGCGTGAAGATGGAGCGGATCGTGGATGCACTGAAGCGTGGTCATCCGGACGACGAGGCTGCAGAAGGATGAACCAGACCACGCGCAGGAGTACCTGCGGTACTGCTGTGATCCTGGGCCTGGCCCGTCAGGGCAAGGCCTTGGCGCGCTTCTACGCGGAGCGCGGCACACGCGTGATTGTGTCGGACAGCCGCTCTGCTGAGGTACTGCAGCCAGCGATGGCAGACCTGGCAGACTTGGGCCTGGAGTATGTCCTTGGCGGGCACCCGCTGCGTCTCTTGGATGGGTGTGCTGTGCTCTGTCCCAGTGGCGGGGTTCCGCTGGACCTCCCGATTGTCCAGGAAGCGATCAGTCGGGGAATTCGGCTCAGCAACGATGCGCAGGAGTTCCTGGCGCGCTGTCCGGCCCCGACGGTGGGGATCACCGGATCGGCGGGTAAGACGACGACGACGACCCTGGTGGGCAAGATGCTGGACGCTTCCGGCTTTGTCACGCGGGTCGGTGGCAATATCGGAAACCCTTTGATCAACGACCTGGCCGAGATCGCGCCAACGGATCGGGTGGTGATGGAGTTGTCCAGCTTCCAGTTGGAATTGGTGACGGCAAGCCCGCATATCGCGGGAGTGCTCAATATCACACCCAACCATCTGGACCGCCACAGGACGATGGACGTCTACATTGCAGCGAAGCGCAACATCGTCGCGCATCAGACCGGTGTGGATGTGGCGGTGTTGGGGTACGATGAGCCGAATGCGCGTGCACTGGCCGCCGCGACGCCGGCGGAGTTGCGCTATTTCAGTGGCGAGACCGAGGTGGCGGTCGGGGCCTTCCTGCAGGGGAAACGTCTGATGCTGCGCCGGGACGGTGACGAGGTCGCGGTTGTGGAACGCGGCGATGTGCGGCTGCGCGGTTTCCACAATGTGATGAATGTGCTGGCTGCGATCGCGCTGGCCGACGCGACAGGGGCCACGCTGGAGGGCATGCGCCGGGCAATCGCAGCGTTCACCGGCGTGCCGCATCGTCTGGAGCCTGTGCGGCAGCTTCGGGGCGCGTCGTGGATCAACGATTCGATCGCGACAGCACCGGAGCGGGTATTGGCAGCTTTGGATTCCTTCGATGAGCCGCTTGTCCTGCTTGCGGGAGGACGTGACAAGGACCTCCCGTGGGAGCGGCTGGCCGCGCGGGTTGTTGAGCGGGTACGTCTCCTGGTGCTCTTTGGTGAGGCGGCACCACTGATCGGGGAGCACGTTGCCACCGCAAGGACAGCCGCGCGCTCCTCGGGAGAGCCCGGGGTACTTGAGTGCGTGGTGATGGTCGGCACGCTGCAGAGTGCTGTGGAGGCCGCGGCCAAGCGAGTCTTGCCGGGGGACGTGGTCTTTCTCTCGCCGGGCGGGACCAGCTTTGATGCATTCCGTGATTTTGCGGAGCGCGGTATGAGATTCCGCGAGTGGGTCAACCAACTCTAGGAGTTGGCCAACTCCAGGAGTGAGGAAGTCGTCTCAATTGCGCCGGGCGCCCGGCGCAAGGGCTGCTGAACGGATGAAGGGGTAGGGAACGATGTCAAAGCGGAAGATCCAGAGCTACGAGTTTGACGGTGTCCTGTTGGGCATCGTGGCCATCTTATTGGTCTACGGGTTCTTGTCTCTGTACAGCGCGACATTCTATGTGGGGGACGTTCTGTGGCACAAGCAGCTGGTCTGGATCGGGGTTTCCGTTGTTGCCGGCTACGCTATGTTCAGGATTCCCTATCCCGTCTGGCAGAAGCTGGCGCTCTTGATGATGGCTCTGAACCTACTGGTGCTGCTGGTCACAGTGCTCTTTGCCAAGCCGTCGCTGGGTGCCACCCGTGGGTTGGTGGACCTCTCTGAGAGCACCCGCGATCTGGGAAGCCTGTTCGGGTTGGGAAGCTCGATTCAGCCGGGCGTCACGGCCCGACTGGTGTCTGTGATCTACATCGCGGCTTGGCTGGCGTCAAAGGGTGACCAGCTCACCAACGTGAGGTACGGTCTCTTCCCATTTGGTATAATCATCGGCTTGGTTGGCGGACTGGTGATGTTGCAGCCGGATCTGAGCACGGCTTTGTTGATCGCCGTGACCGGCGTGGCGATGTTCTTCTTCGCCGGCGGCGATCCGATCCAGATCTTCCTATCACTGGTCATCGGTGGCGGTACTTTCGGTGCCCTGGCATGGAACATGCCGCATGCACGGGAGCGTCTTGAGACCTACGTCCAGTCGCTGACAGATCCGGAGGCGATGACGTACCAGGTACGGCGATCGGTGCAGGCCATCAGCCAGGGCGGTATCCTCGGCGAGGGATTGGGGAACGGGCGCATGAAGTTCGGATATCTGCCCGTTACCTGGACGGATAGTATCTTCGCCGTGGTTGGTGAGGAGGGTGGGCTGATTGCCTGTCTGTTGGTGTTGGCGCTTTTCATCGCATTCGCATACCGTGGATATAGGGTGACGCTGAGCACGCCGGACGCCTTTGGGTCGTTGGTGGCGTTCGGGATCACGACGACGGTGCTGACGGAGGCGCTGATGAACGTCATGGTGATGACGGGGCTCTTTCCGCCCACGGGTACGGCGCTGCCCTTCTTCAGTTACGGGGGAACGCAGATGTTGATGACACTGGCCGGTGTTGGGCTGTTGCTCGGCGTATCGCGGGGCCGGCCAAAGGGAGATTGGGATGCGGCTTTGGATCGTTGGTGGCGGGACGGGCGGGCACGTTTATCCCGCTCTGGCCGTCGCACAGGCTTTGCCCGGCATCGCGCCTGATGTAGAGCTGACCTGGATCGGCACGCTCGATGGTATGGAGGGTGATCTGGTCCGTCGTGAGGGTTTCTCCTTCGTCGGGATTCCCGGCGGCGGCCTCCACGGCGTGGCTCTGCTCAATGCGATTTGTAACGGGTGGCTGTTGGTGCGTGGAACGTGGGCGGCGGTGAGGCACCTGCGGCACGAGCGTCCTGCCGCGGTGTTGACCACCGGCGGCTACGTGAGTGGGCCTGTGATCGTGGCGGCCCGCCTACACGGCGTCCCGATCCTGGTCTTCGTTCCGGATATTGAGCCGGCCCAGTCCGTGAAGGCTGTGGCACGTGTGGCTGACCGCGTGGCCATAACTGTAGAGGATTCCCTGCGTTACGTCAGTAGGGAAAAGGCTGTGGTCACCGGCTATCCTCTGGGAGAGCGGATCACGCGCTGGACCCGCGCCGAGGGACGAGCGGCTTTGGGGGTGGATGAGAATGTGCCCATGCTCTTTGTCTTTGGCGGCAGCCGCGGTGCGCGCTCCATCAACCGGGCAGTGATGCAGAATATCGGCGCACTGGCAGAGGCTGCCCATGTGGTGCACGTCAGCGGGGCGTTGGATTGGCCGGAGGTTGAGGCCGCGCAGAAAGCGTTGCCCGCCGCGGTTCGTTCGCGGTATCAGGTGGTTCCCTATCTCCATGAGAAGATGGGGGGCGCGCTTGCCGCAGCGGATCTGGTGGTTTCCCGGGCCGGGGCGAGCATCCTGGGCGAATTCCCGTATTTCGGCTTGCCTGCGGTCCTGGTGCCTTACCCATACGCTTGGCGCTACCAGCGCGTGAACGCGGGTTGGCTGGAGGATCGCGGCGCGGCCGTGATCGTGGAGGACGAGACCCTGCCCGGCGATATTGTGCCGGTGGTGGCGGGGTTGCTGGCAGATAGGGAGCGCCTGGGCCGGATGGCAGATGCCTCCCGCAAACTGGCGCGTCCCAGAGCCGCGGTCGAGATAGCGCAGCTGTTCTTGGAGCTCGGACAAGGATGAGTCAATGGTCCCATTAGAAACGGTGTTTCTGGGTTTGGTGCTTTTCTTCGCCATCATTGGTGCGTTGCGAGGCTGGGCCAAGGAGGTGCTGGTGATCTTCAGCGTGATCCTTGCGCGTTTCATTGAATTTGTGGCGCTCGTCTATGTGCCGGTATTGAGCACCTCACTGCAGTCTCTGCAGCAGTCGGATCCGGAGACGTGGTTCTATGTGCGTCTGACGATCTTCGCGATCCTGGTGGCCTTTGGGTATGCGACGACGGTGCTTTCGGCCAGGTTGGGTGCACGTGCCCGGAAAGAGAAACTACAGGACACGCTTCTGGGACTGTTCCTGGGCGCCTTGAACGGCTATCTGGTTGTGGGCGGACTCTGGGGGTTCTTGCACGAGCTGGGATACCAGATCTGGGGGATCTCCGGACCAGTTTCTGAGGCTGCGCAGAATCTGCTGACGTATCTGCCCACGGATTGGCTGCAGGGACCGTCACTGTTTGTTGGTGTGGCGCTGTCCTTCGCATTTGTACTGATGGTGTTTGTGTAGTCTGGTCTGCAATATCAGTCTGGTGAGATTGAGCAATGAGCGCTGATCGTAAACTTGAACTTGCCGAGAGTCACGAGATCCACATTGTGGGCGTCGGTGGCGCTGGGATGTCGGCGATTGCCCGCATCTTCCACGGTTGGGGTAAGAAGGTACACGGCTCCGATCGCCGGGTCTCGCCGATCACTGAGGCTCTGCAGGCAGAAGGGATTGCCGTGGCGGTGGGCCACGCCGCTGAGAATGTCGCCGGTGCGGATCTGGTGTTGGCATCCTCGGCAGTGCCCGATACGAATCCAGAGTTGGTAGTCGCGCGCGAACGTGGCATTCGGGTGGCCCGCCGTCCCGAACTCCTGCCGGAGCTGACTGCCGGCTACGATGTAGTCGCGGTGGCCGGTGCTCACGGCAAGACCACGGTGACCGGGATGGCGGCTACGGTGCTGCTGGCTGCGGGCCTGGACCCGACTTACATCGTCGGCGGCATCGTGCTCAATCTGCAGACCAACGGCTATGCCGGATCGGGGCGCCAGTTTGTGATTGAGGCGGATGAGTATCGCCGGACGTTCCTGGCCCTGAGCCCGACCGTCGCCGTGGTTACGAATGTGGAATTTGATCATCCTGATTGTTACCCTAGTCTGCGTCACCTGCGCCTCGCGTTTGGCGAGTTTGTCGGCAATATCGTCCCGGGGGGCGTGTTGATCGCCTGTGGTGATGACCCGGTGGCGCACGCGATCGCGGCGTCCTATCACGCGAATGGGGGACGCGTCGTCCTGTACGGGATGGGAACTGAGGCGGAGGTCTCCTGGCAGGCCTGCGATATCGCGACAAATGCGACCGGTGGCTTGAGCTTCACCGCGGAGCACAAGGGCGAGGTTGTGGGACGGTTTGATCTCCAGGTTCCCGGCGAGTTCAACGTCGTCAATGCGCTGGCCGTGCTGGGGATCGCGGCGGAATTAGGGATTGACCGGCAGGTGACGCAGCAGGCCCTACACGCCTACAGCGGGACGGCGCGACGGTTTGAGGTCCTGGGTGAGGCGGATGGTGTGACCGTGATCGATGACTACGCCCATCATCCTACCCAGATTCGCGGTGTGTTGCAGGCTGCGCGCCGTCGCTATGGGGAGCGTCGACTGGTGGCTGTCTGGGAGCCGCATACGTTCAGCCGGATCCGCGCGCTCCACGGGGAGTTTATGAAGTCATTCGGTGCTGCGGATCAGGTTCTGGTCATGCCGATCTATGCGGCCCGCGAAGTTGACGATGGATCGCTGACCGCTCAGGATCTGGCGCTGACGGTGGCGCATTGTGCGGTGCAGTGTGCGGCGTCGCTGGATGATGCTGTAGCGCGGCTTGCGGCCGGAGCGCAGCCCGGCGATGTGGTAATGCTGATGGGCGCAGGCAACGAGACTATCGTTGGCCGGCGTCTGGTCGATATTCTCCGGCAGCGCGAGTTGGGATGATGTGAGATCGGACATCTCAGGGCACGCAAGCGCGTCCACGCTCACCGGCATCAATCCGAGGTGATGG
>Ga0114918_10001712_pt1 | contig 19644 bp, 34 predicted proteins | sample LantaG_FD_87015 | JGI IMG/M metagenome (GOLD analysis project Ga0114918, IMG submission 87015) | Deep subsurface microbial communities from Baltic Sea to uncover new lineages of life (NeLLi) - Landsort_02402 metaG | ecosystem: Environmental > Aquatic > Marine > Oceanic > Sediment | place... | reverse complement strand
TTAGATTTCTTTTTCAGCCCGTTTTCGCCAACTCTTTATGTTTCCGTATTTCACAATACACAGTATGAGTAACCACCCCAGCAGCTGAAGCAAGCAAAGGTTGCGAAACCCCCACTTTGTTTCCTTCGTACCAAACGGCTCGTCGAAGTTCAGACAAGCGCGACACCTCTTCAAGCAGGGACTGAATCCGATGGGTAAGTTGTGCGCCTTCTTCTTTATAGTTAATCATTTCTTTTCTTTCTGTTTGTTTGTTTGTTTGTTTGTGGTCATAACACTTCGGTGACAACAAGCCGTAGCCCGGCTTCCCCTATCACTTGGGTTCCATAAAAAGTAATCGACACGAGGTGAGCCGGGTCGTCATCGACAATCACCCCAGCATCGACCAGCCCATCCACCGCAGCCTTGACCGCTGGTAGGCACGCTGCTACGTCTTGGATGCCTCGCCGGTCTTTCGCCAACGGAACAACCGCCACTTTGATGCGAGCCACCCGCCCGACTTTGGCTTCTAGTGCGAGCCATGCGAAACGCTCCCGGCATTCTCGGACAGCTTTGGCTCGTTTGTGGTAGTGCCAGGTGCGTTCAGCGTTTACTGTCCACGGTTTCTCGTTGTCTTGGAGTATCCATTGCCGTGGCAAAGTGGTTGGGGTGATTTCTTCCATACGTCACCCTACCCGTTATCAGGTTCAGCGCGGCGCAGCAAACCAAGACCGGTCGCTGCGAGCGGGTGGGCATGAATCCAGTCGTGACACGCTCGACACAATGCGACTGTGTTGGCAGGGTCTGTGATGCTCCCGCCCCTGCCCCGTGTGAGCGGTTCGTGAATGTCGGAGGACACCCCGGAGCATCCGTGGTCGCCTCGTTCCCCCTGCTGAACCCGCCATGCGAATATGACCGGCCCGGCTTCGCAGTCTGGGCGGTTCATGAGTTCTTCTTTGACCATGCGTCGTCGTTCGCCTTGGATGGCTTGACGTTTCTTAGACACGGGGCTGAGCGGGGTTTTGCGTTTCAATGGGCCGCCTCGCTGGAGTGGGGTTTTACGGTTGAGCGGTGAGCGTTTCATGTCATCATCCTAAGTCCAACACTTCTTGCCCCATGCGCTTGGCTGCTATCTCGCAATAGGCTTCGTCTACCTCAATGCCGATGGCTTTCCGGCCCAAGTCCTTGGCGGCTCGTAGTGTTGAGCCTGAACCCATGAACGAGTCAAGGATCACACCGGGCGGACATAGTTGGATTAGGTGCGATAACAGTCCGACGGGTTTTTCGTTCGGGTGGATCTGGTCGCCGCATAAAGCGTCCCACGAAATAACCGACGACTGGCGCGACTTGTCGCCCCTGTTGAAACCACTACCGGACACGTATATTTCCTCGGTGTTCGGCCGCCACGGTAGGTTGAGGTTTCCCATTCCAGAACTCCCGGTCTTTTCCCAAGTTAGGACGATGGCGGTTTCCGTTGGTCGTGGTTGTTTCCAACTGCCGAAGATTAGGCAGGGTGTATCGTCTGGCAGGGCGGCGATGAAGCGGTCGCGAGCGCACGTGTCTGCGTCGTTTGCTATCGTCCGAGGCCTGTCGCTCCTAGCCTTATTCCAGCCAGTTTCGTAGTTGATGCCATAGGGCGGGTCAGTCACCACGACATCAAAGGCCAACTCAGGCAGCAACTCTAGACAGTCGCCGTGGTAGATCGTTATCAGGTCATCTTCGTAGTAGGGCTTCATTTGGTTCCTTTGGTAGTGGTAGGGGTTGGGCGGGCAACCTTAAACGTTTCAACCGGGGCCGTTCGCATTTTGCGGGTCGTATAGGACGACACCAAATGTTCTTCCCGGTATCCACGCAGGCCACCCTTCACCGAGTTACGAATCCCGGCTAGCCCAACCTCCACTTTTAATCGGACACCGGGCAGGCGAGCAGCATTGTTTACCGTGGCCTTCCATTCCGCGGGCAACGCTACCCTCCCATCAACATCTATGTGGCTGTCTAGCCCGGTGTCCAAACTGGTCATCGCCGTAACTGCTCCCGAATGGCAGCAGCGTTTTTCGCCGATTTGGTTTTAGGTATCGCATCCGATACGTCATCGTCTGCCGAATCGTACATCGGCGGTATCACCGACACGGCCTCAGGTTCATGCGAGCCTGCCGATGGGTGGAGGTCTCGGAACCGTTCAATGTTCTCCGGGTTGCGTAGCAGCAACGACAGGTCATTGTATTTCGTGCCACGCTCGTTCTCACCTCGATGATGAGGCGAGAACTCCCAACCCGCAACAGCTGCCAGGACTTCAGCGGTGGAGTAATCCTTGAGGGCGGCCACGATGAGTTTTTTCCGCTTCGCATCTAATCGGGTACGCTTCGGGTTCTTTCCTGTTGATTCCAACCATGCTTCCCACACTCGGTCAACGTCTTCGTTGACATAATCTTTATCTAGTTCAATGGGTATAGTTCTGTACCCCACCTGTGGGGCTACCCTCCCCTCATGCGTGGGGCTACCCCTCCCCTCACCGGTGGGGGTACCATCCGGGTTAACTTGAATGATTGTCCACACGTTCGTTAGATTCAGGTCGGCCTCTGTTTTGCGTCGCTGGACTTCAACGACTCCAGCGGCTTCTAACTCTTTCGCCCACCTATCCACCGAGTTAATCGAAGCACCCAACTCGCTGGCGAGCGTCGCCCTGCTAGGCCAGCACCTGCCGGTCTTGTTGTCGGCGTACGAAGCCAACGTCAAGTACAGCATGATCGCTGGGGACGACAAGCCGGAATGAGTCCTCACCCAGTCGGGGAGAATCGTGAATGAACCTATTTGTGTTCTGCCTGCCATAATGTTCAACCTATCCCAATAACAGTTTCGGTGAACTCAATAACACGAGCCGCTTCGTCTGCGGACAGGACACCGGTTTTCAGCGATGGGATTCGTTCCGCTTTCCACCAGTCGCTCAACTCGTCTTTCTGAAAGCCGTCCAACATGGCGATGACTTCCCGTAGGCCATCCAACACCTCCGGGTCGGCAGGGGATTCAACCTCTTCGGATGATTTGACCGCTGATGGCTCAACCATCCATTTTTCGCCGTCGTCGGTTTCCATGATTTTGGCTTCTATGATTTCACCGTCACCGTCTACCGTGCCACCGATTTCTTCGGGGACATAACCGGCACCCAAAACAACATCAGGGAACAAGACGCGACACAACTGGCTTACCGCCCGCCAGGTTAACATAGACGACCGGTACTGCGACCAGTTTCGTTTCTTCGCCAACCCTGCGGCCTCAGCATCCCGCATCGTGAAAACCGAAGCGTGAGTGTCGCCGGTGTCGGCTCGCTTGCCGGTAGCTGTGGCTTGCTGGTCGGTGACTTCAATCGTCACCGAATGGCCTGCCTGCCGGACAAGTCCTAGCATCGCCTCCGGGCGAATCGAAGCGGTGCCTTCAATGACATGAAAGTTCCGCATCGCTGTCATCGTGTCCCACCCGTAAGCCCTACCCGCCAACCCGGCAGCAACAATGTCTGCCGATTGTTTACGGTAAGCTTGTGGGACGATTTTGGATTGGCAAAGCATCTCAGCCTGCTTCAAGATTAGGTCAAAGGTTTGCGCCTCCGACATCGGTACTAGTTCGTTACTCATGCTGCCTCCTCGGCGTTGTCGTTGTGCGCCCAAAGTAGAACGCTAATCATTCGATCTATGGCGTACGCCTGAGCAGTGTGAAGGATGGTGGCGAAGCACTTAACCTCCGGCCATTCCTCCAACACTTTGTCGACGTAATGAACCCGTCCTGGCGTTAGCCACGCTAACAAGTCACCGGTGTAAATATCGGTCAGGTGGTCTGTTAGTTCATGCGGCGCATGGGCTTCGTCTTCGCTGGTAATGTTTTCCCAAATCGCAGCGCATTTCTCGTATCGCCAGTCGTTGGGTGCTTCATCGTCGTGTGCTTCGTAAACTGCGTCACGCAACCAGTCGGGTGCGTCTTCCCGAAGGCAGGTGTGACCCGACCCGTCATCTCTTTTATGTAACCTAAACATTTCATCATCTCCTTGTGTTGTGTAGGCCGGGTGGCCTATCGTGCCTGTCCGAGACTCGCACTCGGATGCCTGCTGGTCAGGCGAAACCTTTACTACTTTGCCCGAGCCACCGCAGCGACTTGATCGCGAGTTAGTCCTAACTCAGCGGTTTCTTCAACGGTGTATTCGGCCAATACCCCGTTAGCAATGTGCGGGTTCATAAACATGGTGGCGGTCTTTGCGACTCCCACCCTTTCTGCCTGCACTATTGCCGTGAAGTCGGGTTGACCTTCTTGGTGAACTGTCACTTTGTAGTTGCTCATTTGATTTCTCCTTGTTTTTGTTGGGCGGCGTAATCTTCGCTAGCGGCTGCGAGTGCGCTGATTAAAGCGTCTACTTCTGATTGCCGTGCTGTGATGTTCATCATGTTGGCTCCTTGTTGTTGGTTTGTTTCGGTGGTGTTGGTCATCGGGTAAGAGTAGATTTGTTACAGCATCCGGTGTAGCCGCCGTTCTGAGCCAACTCGTGAAGACCTTCAAGGTCAAGTTCACGTTCGCATCCGCTACAAAGTTGGATGTAGCTTGGGGCGGGATCGTTGTAGGAAAGTATTTTCATTTCATTTTCTCCTTGTTGGGTTTCTTGGGTGTTGTCCATACAAGTACAATAGCAGACCATAGGGGAGGTTAGGCACTTTATTTGTAAATATCTTAGATTTCTTTTTCAGCCCGTTTTCGCCAACTCTTTACTAGAAAAACTTTACACACTCCTCAATACGCTACACTCATTCCATGACCCAAATAGAAACCGTCCCCATCAACAAGCTCAGCCCACACCCCGACAACCCCCGTCAGGGAGACATCGGAGCCATCGCCGTCAGCATCCAAGAAAACGGGTGGTACGGAACACTCGTAGCCCAGCAGGGAACAGGCATTGTCCTCGCAGGCAACCACCGGCTTCAGGCAGCAAAGCAACTCGGCATGAAAGAAGTCCCTGTCTACTGGGTGGATGTGGATGACATCGAAGCCCGCAAGATTCTACTAGCCGACAATCGGGTCAACGACTTAGCCACCTACAACGACGACTCCCTCGCTGCGATACTCACCGAACTGGCAGAAACCGACGACCTGCTCGGCACCGGATACGACGGCGACGACTTGGACTATTTGCTTAACGAAGAAACACCCAAGTGGGATACTTCCCCAATCGAGTGGACAGACGACTCCGACCCGGACATCGGCTTAGGGGATGCGCTTGTCCCCGTGACGCTTGCTTCCCGGTTCATCGCTCCACCGTTCTCCATCCTGGACACTCGTCAAGGATATTGGCGGTCACGAAAAAGAGAGTGGCTTGCTATGGGGATCGAAAGCGAAGTGGGCAGGGATGCCAACCTGCTAGAAATGAGCGACACCATTTTGCTTGCCGACAACGGTATAACAATGCCCAACGGCGGCTCTCCTTCTAACGCTTCAGGAAACACCCCCGCCTTCTTTGGTAAGAAAAGAGAGCTGGAAGCCCTCGTAGGCCGCGAGTTAAGCACCAAAGAAACCGTGGAAGCATTCCAAACGGGAAGCATCAAAGGAGCCAACGGCGAACTCGTAAAGTACGACCCCGGCGAAATGTGGCAAGGCGCAGGAACAAGCATTTTCGACCCGGTGCTTTGTGAAATAGCGTACCGATGGTTCTGCCCTCCCGGCGGCACCATCGTCGACCCGTTCGCTGGAGGCTCAGTCCGAGGCATCGTCGCCGGGCATCTCGGCTACTCCTACTACGGCGTTGATTTGCGACCCGAGCAGATAGAAGCCAACGAAAAACAACGCAACCAAATACTTTCACCAGAAACACCAGTCAAGTGGGTGGCAGGAGACTCCACCGAAGAATCCAGTTGGGAAGAATCCCAAACCGCCGACTTTGTTTTCACTTGCCCTCCTTACTTTGATTTAGAAGTTTACTCAGACGATCCCAACGACATTTCCAACGCTGAAGACATCGACGACTTTTTCGCCCTGCTGGAAGCAGCGTTAACACACGCCGACAAAAGGCTCCAAGACAACCGGTTTGCTTGCGTCGTCATGGGCGAAGTCCGAGACAAAAACGGAAGCCTCTACGACATGATTGGCAAAACGGTACAAGCCGCTGAAAACATCGGGTGGAAATACTACAACGACGGCATCCTCGTCACCCCAGTAGGTTCACTTGCCCTCCGAGCTGGAAGGATATTTAACGGAGGACGGAAGATGGCCCGCGCTCACCAGTATGTTCTCGTTTTCTGTAAAGGCAACAGCAAGAAAGCGCACGAAGCCTGTGGCCCGCTCACCGACTTAGTATCAGACCTCGGAGAGACAACAGAATGAAACCGTGGCAGCATGGGTATGACCTTGACATCCTCAAAGGAATCGCCACCCGATTCCAAGACCATGACGGATCAAGACCGTTAGGTGCGTTCTCCAAAGTGAAAGAAAACACAGTCGCTGCGTGGCTTCATCAAGGAAGGATTACCGATGGCGAAGCAATCGTGGCTTCAAGAGCAGCAAAAGTGAAAACCTCGGTGAAAGATTTCACGGGCGAAGTAAAAGTTGTTATGCCAAAAGGAACAACGGTCATCGAAAGAGCAGCAGGCACAGCGGCTTCCCTCATTCCTTTGCTCAAAGCCCTCACCGGCGAAGGCCCAGTTTTGTGGAAAACATGGGCAGACCATCCGGTAGACAACGAAGTAGCGGCGGCTCTTGGATTACAAAACTCCGGGACAATGATCGCTGCGTCTAGTGAAGTGAAAACTATTTGGACACGCCTCCCTTCTGAAGCATCCCAAGGGTTGTCGCCCGCTCAAACAGCGGGCATCGTTTCGCTGTGTTTTCCTTCCCCGCCTTCTTTGGCTCATTGGCTTCCGATGGTAGCCCAACACTGGGCAGACCATTACTCCTCGTACAACAAACGCCATTCATGGCAGGCCGCTTCACTCAGGTCATTCGGTGGAGACCCCTCCTTCATCGAGAAGCCCGCCGAAATGTCAAAGAAATGGAAACTAGACAACCCTGAAGCGTTAGAATCTGTTTGCCAGGACACAGAGTTAATGGATTCTTTACCCAACGCTAGAACAGTTTTAGGTTCTTTACCCTGCCAGTTTGAACGAGTCCGACTTATGAGGCTCACCGCTGGAGGGGAACTGTCCCGCCACGCCGACATCACGGATCGCAACGCAGGGATGGCATCCGGGAAAATAGCCCGCCTTCATTTTCCGATTGAAACAAACCCCGAGGTGAAGTTCACGACATGGAGTTTAGAAAACACCCCGTCACAGTTCCACATGGAAGCAGGCCGGTGGTGGTATCTGGATGTACGTAAACCCCACAAGGCAGTAAACGAAGGAGCAGCCGACCGTGTCCATTTAGTCGCTGACGCAATAATCACCCCCAAGTTGCTGGACATAATCAACGAGTCAGCGAAGGAGCAGCAGTGAAACCGGTACAGATAGACAAAATAAACAACTTGTTTGTGGTGAGGGACGACCTTCTCCCCGGCGGGTCTAAACGGCGAGCGTTAACCCCGATGCTTGAAGTGCTGGTTGAACGAGGATGGACAGAGTTTGTTTTTGGAGGCCCAGCCGAAGGGTACGCACAGTTGGCTCTTGCTCATTCTTCTGCCGATGTAGGAGCCGAAGGTACTTACTTTGTGGCCAAACGCAAAGAAAGACACCCGCACACCATCGAATCCGCAGCTTTGGGCTGTAACATCATTGAAGTTCCCCACGGCAGACTCAATGTTGTGCAGGCTCGGGCGAGAGCTTACTGTGAAGAAACGGGTGCCTATTTCTTCCCGCTTGGCTTCGACACCCCAGAGTACGAAGCCATCATGCTTCAGTTAGTGACAGAATCCTGCCGGGGCGTGTCTCCTTCTGAAACTTGGTCGGTGGCAGGCTCAGGGCTTTTAACACGGTGCCTTCAACAAGCATTTCCTGACATCCCCCACAACGCTGTCCGTATCGGGTTTCAACCAAAACATGGAATAGCAAAACTCTTTACTGCTCCTGAGCAGTTCAAAGACTCAGCCGTCGACCCGCCTCCGTTTCCTTCTTGCGCCAACTACGACGCTAAGGCTTGGCGATTCATAAAAGAAAATGCGAAGCCGGATGCGTTGTTCTGGAACGTAGGAAAGTAAAACATGAAATCGTTGTCGCCCATCCAAGCCGAAAAGTATCGGGAAGTACTCGAACTTCGTTGCGCTGGTTTGACATTTGATGAAATAGCAAAACGCACCGGATACTCCAACCGGGCAGGAGCGCGCCACGCTTACAACGCTGCGCTGGAGCGGTGGGCGATAGAAACAGTAGAGCAGCAACGCATCATCCAGTCGGAGCGTTTAGACCGCTTGTTCACAACTGTTTACATTCAAGCCCGCAAAGGCGACCTACAAGCCATTGACCGGTGCTTAAAGATAGAGAAACGCCGAGCCGATTTGTGGGGATTGGACGCACCGAAGCAGCACACGCTGACCGGTTCCGATGGCGGGCCGATAGCACTCACCACCGATGTTGGTCGCATCCTTGAAGAACGCCTCAACGCCATCGCTGAACGCGACCCGCAAGTCATAGAAGCCGAAGTGGTTGCTGTTGTTGACGATGACTGAACTTTCCCCGGCGCAACGTTTGGCATCCTTGCCGCCAATAGACCGCCTCAAAGTAATAGAGAGCCTGTCGGATGACGAACAACTGCTGCTTCTTTACGACTGGCCTACTTGGGCTAGACCGCCTCAGATCGCTCCCGAATGGGATTGGCGGGTTTGGCTGCTCCTCGCCGGGCGTGGATTTGGGAAGACCCGTTGTGGGGCAGAGTTCATTCGGCAAGAAGTAGACGCAGGCCGGGCAGGACACATCGCTCTCGTTGCCCCAACCTCGGCTGATGCTAGGGACACAATGATAGAAGGCGAGTCCGGGCTGTTGGGGATTTACCCGCCGACACAAAGACCGGTCTACGAGCCGTCTAAACGCCGCATCACTTTTCACAACGGCGCAACCGCTACCACGTTCTCCGCTGATGAACCCGACCGGCTCCGCGGCCCCAACCACGACCTCGCTTGGTGCGATGAGTTAGCGGCATGGCGTTACCCGGAGGCGTGGGACATGTTGAACTTCGGTTTGAGAATCGGCGACAATCCGAGGGTCGTCGTTACGACTACACCGAAACCAACGCTGCTAATCAAAAACCTGATGAAGCGCGACGACGTTCATGTTACCCGTGGTTCTACTTTTGACAACGCTGCGAACCTCGCCCCGGCGTTCATCAAAGAAGTCACCGCCCAATACGAAGGCACCCGCCTCGGCAGGCAAGAACTCCACGCCGAAATCTTGGACGACGTAGAAGGCGCACTCTGGAGCCGCGAAATGTTGGACGACCACCGGGTCACCGAAACACCGCAACTAGTACGCCTCGTCGTAGCGATAGACCCCGCCATTTCTTCCACCGCTGAATCGGCTGAAACTGGAATCGTTGCTGTTGGCGTAGATGACCGAGGCCACGGCTATGTCCTGGAAGACCGAACGACCCGAGGCACACCGCACGAATGGGCGCAACAAGCCGTCGCCCTGTACCACACACTCAAGGCCGACAAAATCATTGCCGAATCTAATCAAGGCGGTGACATGGTGAAGCACACCCTCGCCACGGTAGACCGAAACGCCCCGGTGCGACTCGTTCACGCCTCCCGAGGGAAACGCACCCGCGCTGAACCCGTCGCAGCACTCTACGAGCAAGGCAAAATCCACCACGTCGGAGCATTTAACCAGTTGGAAGACCAGTTGTGTTCGTGGGTGCCGGGCGAAGGATTATCGCCCGACAGACTCGATGCTCTTGTTTGGGGCTTCACGGAACTACTTGTGGGCAACCAGCAACCGCCAGCGGTGGTACCATCAGGCTTGTCGCAGTCAAACCCGTGGGCTATCCAATGAGGAACCAATGAGCAGCAAGCCGCCAACCAAGAAAGCACAACGCCCATCCTCCACCGATTTCGGCGAAGTAGGCTCCACCGGGCTAGTCCAATACGGCGGCCGTGTCCAAGAAGATTTCCTACGGCAACTACAAGGCCCGAAATCCACAGCGACGTACCGGGAAATGGCCGACAACCATCCGGTGATCGGGGCGATCCTTCACGCTATTGAAATGACGTTCCGTGCTGTGGAATGGAGCGTGGAACCGTCTGACCCTGGCTCCGACGTTTCAATAGCCGAAGCGGAGTTCGTTGCCGGCTGTCTAGACGACATGAGCCAGTCGTGGGCAGACACCCTCTCCAATATTCTTTCGATGCTGACCTACGGTTTCTCCGTTCACGAAATCGTGTACAAACGCCGCAACGGGTACCAAGAAGGAGGCGACGCATCAGCTTACGACGATGCCCGCATCGGATGGCGCAAACTCCCCATCCGAGCGCAAGACACGATTGACGGGTGGGACATAGATGCCACCGGCGGGATAGACGGCACCTATCAAACAGACACATCTTCGCCGCGCGGCAGGGTATTCATCCCGATAGAAAAGATGCTGCTATTTCGGACGACCACGAAACTCAACAACCCACGAGGCCGGTCGATCCTCAGAAACGCTTACGTCCCGTGGTATTACCAGCGGCGCATTTTAGAAATCGAGGCAATCGGTATTGAACGAGACCTCGCCGGGCTACCCGTTGCTTTTGTTCCACCACAACTACTCAGCGACAACGCTACCGCTCAAGAAACCGCTGCCCTCACCGCTATCAAAGAAATCGTCCGCAACATTCGCCGCGACGAGCAAGAAGGTCTCGTGTTCCCTCTGGCCTACGACCCGGACACGAAGCAGAAAGCCTACGACATCCAGTTGATGTCCACCGGCGGGAAACGCCAGTTCGACACGAACGCGATAGCCACCCGCTACGACGCTCGCATCGCAATGTCTACCCTCGCTGACTTCGTAATGTTGGGTCACGACAAAGTAGGAACCCAAGCCCTGTCCGTTTCTAAGATTCAGTTGTTCCAAGAATCTATTACAGCGTGGCTTACCGGGGTCACCGATGTTTTCAACAAACACGCCATTCCTCGCCTCATGCGCCTCAACGGCGTGAGTGCTGACCTCCATCCGACTTTGACCTTCACCGCTCCGAAGAATGTGAACCTCGGTGAAGTCTCCGACTACGTTTCTAAACTATCGGCGAGCGGTGCGCTACTCCCTGATGAACCAATGTCAGAATGGTTGCGCGACTTGGCTGGTATTCCCGCCGAGGAGGCCGAGGCTCTCCGATGAGGGTCGCGTTGCTGTCAAAAAAAGTCGGTGTGGATTGGCGCAGGAAAGCCGACGGTAAAACGATTTTCCGACCGGGCGAAAAAGCGTTAACGCAAGCCATGAGAAACGTTGTCCAATCTATCCCGCCCGGCTTGAACGCCGACCTGATCGAATACCGCATCAGCACAATCGAGTTTCAAGAACAAGTCGTCGCAGCATTAGAACCTCATCGCCTTCCGCTGGAACACGCCTTGTTTGCGATAATGCTCCACGCTGCCCGCGAAACAGAAGACCGGATACGTCGAGCGGTAAACGAAAACTTGTTGCGACTCGGATCAGAAGTCCACCTGGCTCGCCCCGGGCGAATCAGTAAAGCCGCCGGTGTTGATTTAGAATGGTGGGGCGTTGTAGACCCCGCTGCCCCATTAACAAACATTGCGGCATTCAACTATTCCGATCCAGCAAACCCGCTTCGTATCGCTGCCCGTAACCAGTCAGGGCAGATACTGTCGAACATAGCAGCCACCGAACAAACAACCATCATGGCGCAAATATCGGCAGGCTTCACAGACCTAACAACCATCCAGCAAGGCGTAGCCCGCGGGGCAGTCGTAACAGGAAGAACCACAATCGCTACCGCCGAAGCCCTTGTCTCTATTTTAGAATCCACCGGCCCGGCAGGGATGACACTCACACCTGGAGAACTTGCGTTGTATAGATCGAATGCCACTAACGGGTTGTTTCCCCGGTGGGCAACCGCTGTGAATAACTTCGCCGACCGAGCAGCTGAAAGTTTGACACAACAAGGGGTGCGGTCTGGAACCGTAATGACACAAATGTTAAACGAACAAACCTCTTCGTATGCTGCTCGGCTTCGCTTCTCCCGTGCCAGGATGATCGCCCGCACCGAAACCAGCATCGCTCAAAACGCTGCCCGTCAAGCGTCAATGACTCAGGTAGTCGATAGCGGCGTGGCTGGTTCCAAGGCTCAGAAACGGTGGGTGACTAGCCGAACAGATGTTTGTCCTATCTGCTCGCCGATGGGTGGTCGCCTTACCGGTGTGAGGGACTTTTTTAGTTGGCAGGGCGGTTCAGGAAACCCGCCTGCTCATCCCAACTGTCAATGCCAAATCCGGCTCGTTCCAAACATTACGAAAAAACCAGAGCTACTCGGTGGCGGTACTCCGCAAGACCCATTCCGTTACAGGTTCGCCGATGGGTGGGAGGCACCCATCAACCCGGTCGCCGGTTAATCATTCGCCGTAAAACCCTTCTGGTTTCTTAAGGTGCGTTGTGTCGCAGCCGTTTCCGTACAGGCTGCCGCAAAACACCAGCCAGTCTTCGGTTACTAAACCGTCGGTCGAGTCAACGCTGATACCGCAGTCGTCGCATCGGTTGGGTCGCTCGGGGTCGGTTTCTATTCCGGGGATGATGCGCTCACACGAAGCGCACTTCTCGTCGTGGTCGTGTTCGTGGCACCCGTTCCAGCCTGTGTAGGTTTTGTTATGCTGGCTACACCAGTTTTGGTGGCACCCGTCTGAGCAGAACGGGATGAGGTCAACAAGGTCGCCGGTGCCGTCGTTGGTTTCGTGGTAGTGGGTCATTTCGTTTCTCCTTAAATCCCGAATGGGGTGCTGGTGTCTTTGAGTTCCCGGATGGCGGCTTGGGCTTCCCGGTGCGAGTCGAATGCGTCTAAGTATTCCACGCACGACCCGTTCTCGGTTAGCCACACTTCCCATACGCCTTCTACATCATCTGACCGGTCGATGGCGTACCCCTCCTCGCTGCTCATGCTGCCAACTTGTCGAACCAGTTTTGGTTGAACCGGGTGCGGTCGTCGTTGAATGCTGCGAGGGCTGCGGCCAGAACATCCCGGTAACCGAGTTGGCCGGTGAGGACTTCCACGATGTGGTTGTCTACGAAGTCAATAACAGCGTCGGCGTACATTTCCCAGACGTAGCCGTTGGCCATGAAGTTTTCTTCGGTGTCGCTGAGGATGACTTCGTAGAGGTTTTCTTTTTCTTGCGGGTTCATTTCTGTTTCTCCTTGTTGTTGGTTTGGTTTGCTTCGTCCCCAGCCCGGACTCGCACCGGGTGGCAGGCCAAGCCTGCGCTGGGGTGGTAGTTCTTCTTAACCCTTAAGTGAGGCGTAGCGAGCGAGCCACAAGTCAGAGGCCATCAGCGCAACCGAGTGTTTGTAAGCGAGTGTCTCGTACTCGGTTCGGAGAACATCCCCTGCTGGTGAGTCGAAATCGTCTTGCGTGTAACGCCCCATCATTTCAGCGAGTAGATTGCTTTTGCCCTTGAAGTGGGTGAACTCAGCCAAAGCTACGTCTGCTTCTTTGACGAGTTGTGGGTCGCGCTGCGCCCGGTTTGGCCACGCAACTGCTTCTTTGTGTGTGCTCATTTCGTTGCTCCTTTTTGGTTTGGTTTTAGTTGGTGAATATTGCGGCGTAGGCGGCGTTGTCAGCGTCTACGGCGTTGTGCTGGTCTTGCACGTTTGCTGACCAGTTCACTGGGGTAGCAAGTTTTGCCATCATTAGTGCGTAGAGTGCTTCTATTTCTTGGGTGTTCATTTTGTTTCCTTTTTGTTGGTTTTTGTTCATACAGGTACAATAGCAGACCATAGGGGAGGTTAGGCGCATTATCTGTAAATCTTTTAGATTTCTTTTGGTCACCTCAAACCTCACCAACGCGCTACGATCCACTCATGTCTGACTTCGCCGAAGGTTTACGCGTATACCCCGCCGACATCATCCACGTTCACAGCCCCACCGAACTAGACCTCGGCATAAACCTCGGCTTCGGCATCACCATTCAAACCCGCCTCCTTCTTGACCTTGACTGCCCATCCATTCTTGCCGACGACCCAACCGAACACGCCGCTGGTCACGCTGCCCACCAGTTCGCTACCGACTGGGCCAAAGAAGAAGGCCAGTTCATTGTCCAAATCTTTCGCGAAAACAATCGCACTATCACCGGCGACATTTTCAACCCGGCAGGCGACTCGCTCACTTCCGACTTACTCAACACCGGCCACGCCGAACCGACAAGGACAATCACTCCATGACCTCTCAACTAGTGGCAGCAGTAGGAGCCAGCACCGTGGCTTTCATCACCGGCATCTTCGCGATGCTCACCGCCCGTATCCGCAAGGAGAACGGCACCGCCCATGACACCAACTTTTCAGTCCTGAAAAGCATTGACCGACGCACTCAAGACATAGACCGTAAACTTGACCGTACCGCCGAACGGCTCGCCGAACACGAAGGCTGGCACCGCGGCAAAGGCGATGCGCTGTAACCGTCACCCGCACCCTGATAAACACCTCTACTCTTTACTCATCCTCACAGCATTGGAAAAAACGCATGGCTACATCTACGCAACTGATCGACCTTGACTTAAACGAAATCAGCGGCGTAGATCATCCAGCAAATCTTCACGAAGGCTGGCTGGTACTCAAAGCGAGTACCGACCCGTTAGAGAAAGCTCTTGCTGCTGCTGCCGAGGCTATAACCGACAACAATAACGGAGAATCAAACATGGAACTAACCCATGATGAAACCACCGAAGAAGTTGTGAAAGAAGCCGCCCCTATCGTAGACGAAGGTTTCCGCAAGGAAGTCGCCGACCTGCGTAAGGAACTCGCTGACGCTCGCGCTGAAACAGAGAAAGTTACCGCTGACCGGGAACTTGAAAAGGCTACTGTACGGGCCGCCGAATGGGCCGAACTTCCGGGCATGGTTCCCGCTGAGTTCGCTCCCGTTCTACGCTCCCTTCACAACGATTCGCCAGAAACCGCCGAACTCATTGAAGGCATCCTGGACAAGTGCGTAACTGCTCTTGGCGAAGCTGATGTCCTCAAAGAAATAGGTACTGAAGAAACCAGCGGAGACGCTTCCGCTTGGGACAAACTTGAAGGTTTGGCCAAAGCACTCGTTGAAGCCGGTGACGCAAAGTCCATAGCAGACGGAATCGGTAAGGCCGCTGAAGCCCACCCCGATGTCTACGCTGCTTACATCAACGAAAAGGAGGCCTAAACATGGCCTACGAAGCATCCCAGATTTGTTTCGGGCAGTTAACCGCTGCCGCTGACTTATCTGCCAAACAATACCACTTCGTGAAACTCGCTTCGGCGACAACGGTGAACGTCTGCGACGCAGTTACCGATGTCCCTGTCGGTGTTTTACAAAACACTCCCGCCTCAGGTGGGGCTGCTGAAATCTGTATCTTCGGTATTAGCAAGATTGTTGCTGACGCGACGCTTGCTGCCGGTGATGTGATTGGCACCTCTGCTGACTCGCAGGCGCAACCAGTTGTGCGTGGAACCGAAACGACCGTCACGGTCACAGGGCAAGCCATCACGGCTGCGTCCGCAGGTGAAACCTCGACTGCCCTTATCAACATCTCTAATGGCCGCGCGGCCTAAGGAAGGACTGACTCAAAATGCCTCAGCCCACCCAAACAGACGTTCACGTTGACTCCGTACTCACCAACATTTCGGTGGCTTTCGCCCAAGACGCAGCAAACTTTGTTGCGCCTATGGTGTTTCCATCGGTGCCGGTAAGCAAACAGAGCGACTTGTTCTACACCTACAGCCAAGCCGATTTCTTCCGGGACACCGCTCAGGTTCGTGCTGATAGCACCGAATCCGCAGGTTCCGGTTACGGCCTGTCCACCAGCACTTACGCTTCGACCGTTTATGCCCTCCACAAGGACATCGGCGATCAGGTTCGTGCCAACTCGGACAATCCATTAGCACCCGACGCAGATGCCACTCGTTACATCGCAAACCAAATGCTTATTCGCCAAGAAAAAGATTGGGCAACCAACTTTTTCGGCACCAGCATCTGGGGAACCGACGTAACGCCCGGCACCCTGTGGTCAGCAACAAGCTCCACGCCTATCGCTGATGTTCAGACCGGCATCAACACCGTTCTTACGAACACCGGGCTGCTTCCAAACACTTTGGTCATGTCTTACGCGGTGTTCTCGTCACTCAAGAACCACGCTGACATCATTGACCGTTTCAAGTACACGTCCAGCGAATCCATCACGGCTGACCTTATTGCTCGCGTGTTGGGCGTTGAACGTGTCCTCGTTATGCGTTCGATCCAAAACACCGCTGCTGAAGGCGCAACCGCTGCCTACAGCCAAATCGGTGACAAAGATGCGTTGCTTTGCTACTCGGCTCCGACAGCCTCGCTGTTGACTCCGACCGCTGGCTACAACTTCACTTGGACTGGCCTTGCCCAATCCGGTGGACTTGGCACCTCGACTGCCGTGAGTCGTTTCCGTATGGATCACTTGCGCTCTGACCGGATTGAAATCCAGTCAGCATGGGACTTCAAGGTTGTGAGTTCTGCCCTCGGGTATTTCTTCTCAAACGTAGTCGCCTAGACAAACGTCCCTACATAGTTGAACGGCGTAAGGCCGGAGCCGCCGGGTTTCCGGTTGGCTCCGGCCTTTGCCCGTTTCATACACCGAACACTCGTTCTATCGGAGAACAAAATGACATGGACTTACGGGGGCGACCCCGACGCTAACGCAAGAGACGCAATCCGTTTCCTGTGCGGCGACACCGACACAAACGACCAACTCATCAACGACGAAGAAATAGCGTGGCTGAATAAAGAAGTCACCGGCTCAACAACCGCCACGACTGGTCTTTACGATGCCGCTGTTCGTTGCTGCCTTACCATTGCTTCTAAGTTCTCCCGCCTCGCTGACCAGTCGGTCGGTGACCTCAAAGTTTCTATGTCTCAGAAAGCCAAGGCGTACCGGCTTCAGGCTGAAGAACTCAAAACGCTCGCCGACCGTGAAGGCTCTGTGCCTACACCGTATGCTGGCGGGATTTCCATTAGCGACAAAAACATTGACCGCGACAACACCGACCGGGTTGACCCGTGGTTTTCATCTGGCCAGTTCGAGAACATGGATAGGGGAGGCATTAAGGATGTCGCTCCAACGAGTAACTAGCAATGGCCGTTGTCACCGACCAGTTTTGGACAGACTTGAAAGTCAACATGACCCCGGACACGGTGGAGATACGCACCTCTTCAACTGTCAACAACTACGGCGAGCGAACTTTTACAGGTGGCAGTACCACCTACGACGCTTACATAATGCGGGTCAACGAATCTGACCGGGGTGACCGCAATGATTTGATAAATGTTGATTGGATTGTTTATGTGCCTGACGGCACCATCACCGTAGGCGTAGACGACGAAATAACTTTGCCAGCACCTATTTCTGCCACACGCCCGATTGTCCGAGTCAACACGAAACGCGACCCGAACGGCCAAGCCGCTGTCGTGGTTTACGTCGGTTCCAAATCAAAGGGTGGCGGGTAGCGATGGCCAAGAGTGGGATACGCATAGAAGGCATTGAAGATTTACGCAGGCTCCTCGAAAAAGGTAACAAAAAAGTAACACAAGCTGCTCGCCTTGCTGTCCTAGATGCCGCCACCGAGGTCGCCGACAAGTCCGACAATCTTGTTCCTGAAGACTCGTCTGATTTACGCGACTCGCAAATGGTTAAACCACCGGGTCTATCAGGCAACAACCCGACAGCAGAGATAACCTTCGGCGGCCCTGCGGCCCCGTACGCAGTCGAGCAACACGAAAACTTAGACCTGTGGCATCCACCTCGCGCTCCCGGCAACAAAGACGGCCACATCGGTACCGGCCCGACTGCGCCAGGATCGGTGGGTTCCCCCAAATACTTAGAATGGCCGTTGCTTGAAATGGCGAAAACTTTCGACCGGCGTATTATTAAAACAGTAAAGAGGTTACTACGATGACTGTTCTCCTCGATGTCGCCACCCATTTAGCGGCGGCAACGATTCCTACTCAAGATTTGACAGTAGGCACAAACTTGTTTTTGGGTCGGCTGCCTGAGTCCCCTGACAACTGTGTAGCCATTTACCAGTCTGGCGGGTCTGCTCCATCCGATCAGTTCGGCACCGCTGCCCCTGCGCTCGACAACCCGGCTCTACAGATTCGGGTTCGTGCTTCAAGCTACGCCACAGCCGAAGCCCTCGCATCAGATGTGTGGGGCGTTCTTGTTCTAGTTGCGAATCAAACATTGACTAGCACCCGGTATTTGCGGTTAGAAGCGAATCAGTCGCCGTTCCCATTAGAGCGCGATTCTCAAGATCGTGTTGTGTTTGTCGCCAACTTTAACATTGTAAAAGAAACCTAATGGGGGTTCTTGACCCTTATGGGGAGAAGTCTCGCCCGGTGGGTCGCACGTTTGAGATGGTGCGCTGCGTCAATCCGAAGTGCGCTGGGGCGGCTGCTGCTCGGGGCGGCAAGTCTGCGCTGATCGCTGAGCTGGTGTCTTCGCCTTGGCGGTTGAAGTGTTGGCGTTGCGGCCACACGAACGCTTCATCGGGGCATCTGCTACGCTGACAGCGTTTTGTTTGCTTCGCGCATCAGTCGTCGCGCCAGGACACCAGCAGCAACATCGCCCACGCCGTCAACAGAATCCAAACTACAGTAGTTATCATTCTTTCCCCCAAACATAGTCGCCGTAGTTGTCGCCCCAGCCGTCGCAGATTGCTTCGATCAAAACCTCGCGAGGCACAAACGCCACGGCCTCCACAACGACACCCTTTCCCGAGATGAGACAAGCGGTTGGTTCGCCGTCCTGATCCCCGAATGTCATTGAATGCCCCATCCCGTTAGCGTCCTCCCATTCAAGGACTCGGCAGAACGCTCCGTTCTTGGTTGGGATGTCCACCCACTCAAACTTTGCCATGATGCTCATGCTAGTGCCGACGGGTGTAGTAGTCGTGACGATAAGATCATCCAGCCTTCGGCTTCTTCCATCGTTTCCGAAACGAACGCTTGGCATTCGGCGAGCATCCCGACTTCTTCTATCACCGACCGGTCGCCTGCGACTGCGAGCCGGGTAGACCGGTGCTGGTTGCCGGGGTACACGATGGCACCGACAAGGCACGGGTGGGCGTTCAGGTTTGCGGTAAAGTATCGAGCTTGGTCGTTGGTGACTGGGACGGTGATTCTCATTTGATTGTTGCGTCGCACTTGGGGCATTGGCCGTCGTATGCTTTGAGGATTTTGTTGCCGATGTACCATTCGCATTTGGGGCATCGTGTGACTTTGCCCCAATCGGTTTTAGTGGTTTCTTTCATTCTTTTTCTCCTTGTTGTTGGTTTGTTGTTCGTGCCTGCCGGGGACTCGCACCCCGGTGGTGGCTACTTCAGGCGGGGGAAACCTTAAGCGATGCTCGCTGCCCGCTCTGCGTGAAGGTCGCACAACTTGTTCATCCAGTCCAAACCGGCTTCGGCGTTTCGGCGAGCGAGGTCAACAGCACGGTCATACTCTTCGTTCACCTTGTCAGAAGGTTCTTCGGCGAATACCACTTCAGCCATGCGTTGGTACATCAGGGCGGTCATGAC
>Ga0114918_10001710_pt1 | contig 19650 bp, 18 predicted proteins | sample LantaG_FD_87015 | JGI IMG/M metagenome (GOLD analysis project Ga0114918, IMG submission 87015) | Deep subsurface microbial communities from Baltic Sea to uncover new lineages of life (NeLLi) - Landsort_02402 metaG | ecosystem: Environmental > Aquatic > Marine > Oceanic > Sediment | place... | reverse complement strand
TGTTGCTGCTGCCGTGGAAGATTTGGAAGGGGAAGAAGAGGAGCGTTTCCTCGCGACTCCGTTTCCGCCGCCGCCGCTCCGCCCGCCGGCCGACGAAGAAGAAACGACGCCGCCTCCAACTCCTCCTTCCTCCTCGTCGTCAGTCTCCCCTTCGCCCTCGCCCGACATCGCGGTGACCGTCGCCACGGTGTCTCCCTCTCCCAGCCTGACGACGCGGACCCCTTTTGCCGACCGGCTCGAGGCCGGGATGTCGGCCTGCGCCAAACGGAGCATGACGCCCGTGGCGGTGCCGACCAGCAAGTCCCGCGAGCCGGAAGACGAGGAAGCCGCGGCGGCGGCGATCGCCCTCCTCTCGCTGCTTCCTCCCCCGGGAACGGGCAGCAGCGCCGCGAGCTCGTCGCCGTCCGCGAGCTTGATGGCGCGGACTCCCGCGCAGTTGCGGCGCATGACCCTGAAGGCGGACAGGGGGACGCGCTTGCCCATGCCCTTCTTGGTGACGAAGAGGACAGAAGAGCTGTCGTCGTCGTCTCCAGCGGCAGCGGAAGAAGCGTCGAGGTCAACCTCTCCTTCGTCGTCGCCGCCGCTCGCTTCCCCTTCTTCTTCTTCCTCGTCCTTGCTCTCGTCGCCCTTGCTTTTCGCCACGTACCCGGGCGGAGGCGGCAGCACGCACATACCCACAAGCTTGGCCCCGGGGGCCAGCTTCATCGCCGCGACGCCCGTCGACGCCCTGCCGGAGGGGCGCAGAGAGTCGGTCGCGAACAGCAGCACGCTGCCGTTGCTCGCCGCCAGCAGCACCCTCGAGCCGGCGGGCGCTCTCGCCACCCACGTCAGCTCGTCTCCGGTCCCCTCCCGCATCCCGATCGCGGCCATGCCGTTGCGCCTGACTTTGGCGAACTGATCCAGGGCGGTGCGCTTCACCAGGCCGTTGCGGGTCAGCAGCAAGAGGTCCTGTTCTTGCGTAAAGTCGCGGACCGCCAGCATCGAGGCAAAGTTGTCTCCGCGGTCGACCGAGATCAGCTTGGGGATCGCCGTGCCCGCCGCGCCCCTCGAGGCCTCCGGGATCGCGTGCACCCGCAAGGAAAAGACGCCTCCTTCCCTCGTGAAGAACAGCAGAGTGTCTCTGTTGCTAGCGGCGAGCACGTCGCCGACGCCGTCCCCTTCCCCCCGCGGGGTCGCCCCGAGCTTCCCGCGGGTGCCGCGCGCCTGCTGCGAGAAGGTGTCGGCCGGCATCCTTTTGACGAACCCGCGCTTGGAGAACACGACGATGGACTCGCCCTCGGGCACAAGGGCCTCGTCGTCGACGCTGCCGTCGTCCCCCAAACGCAAGGTGGTGCGCCTGTCGTCGCCGAACTTGGCGGCGACCTCTGCGGCCTCTTCGACCAGGGTGCTCGCAACTCTTTCGGGCGAATGCAACAAGGACTCCAGGTCGGTGATCTTGCTCAGCAGCTCCTCCGACTCCCTGTTGAGCTTGTCGGCCTCCAGGCTGGTGAGTCGCCGCAGGGCCATGGCCAGCACGGCCTCGGCCTGCGGTTCCGAGAGGCCGTGGTTGGCCATCAGACGGGAAGAGGCCGCGGCGGCATCCGGGGCCGAGCGGACCGTCGCGACGACCTGGTCCATCGCCTCCATCGCGATCAGCAGGCCGCGCACGATGTGCTCGCGGGCCTTGGCCTTGCCTGTTTGAGAGAGAGAGAGAGAGAGAGAGAGAGAGAGAAAGAGAAAGAGGGGAGAACGAGAGGGTGAGAACGAGCTTTTCTGCGTCGAAAATGAACAAGGAAAAGCAAAAAAGAGAGAGAGGGAAAAACTTTAAACCTTTTCTCCACTCACCGAGCTCAAACCGCGCCCTCTTGCGAATCACCGACGACCGGAACTCGATGAACTTCAGCAGCATTTCCCGCAGGGACAGGGTCCTCGGCGTGCCATTGACGAGGGCGACCATGTTGCAGGAGAAGCGGGCCTGTGGGAGATAGAGTTTTTTATTTGTTTTCGTCGAGGTTTTGAAGTTTTGAGACTCGGGTTTTTTTTTTCCGCCGTCGAAAGAAGAAGAAGAAGAAAAAAAACGTCAAAACCTTTTCCTCTTCCCTCTCACCTGCAGCGGCGTCTGCTTGTACAGCGACCCCAGCACCACCCTCGCCGACACGCCCCTCCTCAGCTCCACCACCACCCTCGTCCCGGATCGGTCAGACTCGTCCCTGACGTCGGCGATCCCCGTCAGCACCCCTTCGTCCACCAGCTCGGCGACGCGCTGGACGAACGCCGCTTTATTTGTTTGGTACGGCAGCTCGGAGATGACGATGCGCGTCTTGCCCGAGGCGCCGTCAAGGGAGGCGTCATCCAGAGCGGACAAGGCAGAGGAAGCGACTGTTTCGGTGTCGGAGTCCGCGGACGAGAGGGAAGCAGCGGGAGCGACAGCGGCTGCTCCTTTCCTCCCCCTTCGAGAAACCTTTTTCGCTTTTTTACCTCCGTCGCCGTCGACCTCGATGTCGACCTTCCCCCGCACCGTCACGGGTCCCCTGCCTGACTCGTAGGCGCTGGCGACCCCCCCCGCATCCAGGATCTCCCCTCCCGTGGGGAAATCGGGAGCCGGGAGCAGCCTCATCAGCTCCGCCGTCGAGGCGTCCGGGTTCTTGACCAAAAGGGTCATCGTGGCGACGACCTCGCGCAGGTTGTGAGGGGGGATCCGCGTCGCGATGCCCACGGCGATGCCGCTGCTTCCGTTGACTAATAACAGAGGGACGCGCGCGGGCAGGACCGTGGGCTCGTCCACGGACCCGTCAAAGTTGGGCGCCATCCTGACTGTTCCTTCGGCGGAGAGGTCCTTGAGCAGAACCTCGGCCGACAGAGCGCGCAGGCGGCACTCTGTGTATCGCATCGCCGCCGGCGGGTCCGCGTCCAGCGAGCCAAAGTTGCCGTGGCCGTCCACAAGCGGGGAACGCATCGAGAAGGGCTGCGCCAGCCTGACCAGCGCGTCGTAGACGGCCGTGTCTCCGTGCGGGTGGTACTTCCCGAGCACCTCTCCGACGACCCTCGCGCACTTGCGGTGCGGGGTCGAGGGGGAAAGAGAGAGCCCGTGCATCGCGAAGAGGATGCGGCGGTGGACGGGCTTGAGGCCGTCGCGGACGTCGGGGAGGGCGCGGCCGACGATGACGGACATGGCGTACTGTTGTTTTTTGTGTGTTGTGGTTGGGGGGACGGGGGGATGAGAAGAGGGAGGTGAGAGGTGAGAGAGCGAGAGAGCGAGGTCGAAGGAAAAAAAAACGGAAAGATGATGGTTTCCTCTCCTTCTCTCTTACCGCGATGTAGCTCTTCTCGGCCTCGTCCTTCAGCTCCGTGTCGACGACGCGGCCCATGACGGTGAGAGCGCCATCGGAGTCGCCTCCGCCCTCGCCGCCCCCGCCGCCTTCGGTCGCTTTCGCAGAGACGCTGCGTCGGTGGAAGGGCGACAACGACGACGCCATCGTCGTCGTCGTCGCTGCCGAACTCCTCTGTTGCTGCTGCCAGCGCGACGCCCCGCTGTTGCTAGCACTTGCCGCGCTGATCCACGATCTCAATGCAGGAGGGGGAGCTTCAGACGAGCTCCAACCGCCCTGCACCGCCGCCACGCGAGCGGACGCGAGGCAGCGGGCCAGCAGCCCGCGCGAGGAGGACGAGCGCATGCGGTGGTGCGATGATGGATTCGACGACGAAGAGGAGGAGAAGGACGGGACGGGGATTGATTTCTCGGCCTGTTTTTGATGGGGTTTTCGATGCGTTGTTTGTCATGAGGGAAGATCTCGACGTGCTGTACGCTCTCGTCATTGCCGATTGGGGATTTGGAGGCGCGAAAGAGGCAGCATTGACGATGGAACGAAACAGATGAAGCAAGAAGGCCGCCGCCGACAGAGCAATGCTTGCTTGCTTTCTTCCTTACCAAAAACAAACTGCTGCTGCCCGCGGAGGAGGGGAGCGGCATCTGCCAATCTGCAGAGGGCGCGAGACGTCCGTTCTCGCGCTACTTCTACTTTGAGAGGGGGAGAGAGTGAGTGAAGGAGGGAGAAAGAACGCGAAAGAGAGAGAGACAGAGAGCTTGCTCTATCACCAATCGAGGGAAAAAAAGAGTGTTTCGGGTTTTTTTTGCTTTTTTTTTCCACTTACATTTTCCCCTCTCCTCTCTCGCTCCCTCCCCTTTCTCCTCCTCCGGCACGCCGCAGCGGGGACAGCCTGTGCAGCACCGCCGCGGCGGCCCTGCCCACCGCAGAATGCATCAGTGACGGTTGTTGAGATTGCTGGGTCGGAGAGGCCTTCAAAGGGGAAGCGGTGGTGACGACGACGGAGGCGGAGGGAGCAGCAGCAGGAGAGGCGGCGGCAACAGCAGCGGCAGCAGCAGCAGCGGCGGCAGCCTCTCTCGTCGCCGTCGTCGCCGCCGCGGGAGCGGGGGGAGGGTGCACGACCCTCCAGCCGATGACGTTGGCGGAGGGGAGCACGGAAGAGGAGGAGGAAGCGATCGGCGGCGGCGACGGCGAGGGGGAGAGGGCTCTTGCCACTGTTGTTGTCGCCGACGTCGTCGTCGTTATCGAGACAAGCGGAGGAGGACGCCGCAGCTGCTGCTGCTGCTGCAGATTCTGAATGTTGCCTCGCCTCGCCGAGGCCGCTCTGGCGACGGCGGCGGCGAAGGAAGGGCGCGGGATCCAGGCCTTCTCTTCCTCTTCGTCCTCGAGCTCTTCCGAGGGAGCAGCGGCAGAGGCAGAGGCAGCGGCAACGGCAGCAGGAGGAGGAGGAAGAGTCGCTTCCGCTCTCGCCTCCACCGTGAGCTTCGCTGCCGAGAGAGAAGAGGAAGAAGACAGAGAAGACGAGGGCGGCGGCAGCAGGTCCCCGATCCTGCAGATGGACGCGTTGAGGGATTGGTCTTGCTGCTGCCGTTGCTTCGTTCTTGCTGATGCCGCTTCTTCGACCTCCCGTGCCGCCGTCGCCACTGGCGAGAGAGGAGCGAGAGCAGCAGCAGCGGCGGCTCCGCCCTTTTCTCCTCCTGCTCCCAAGCTCATCACCGACAGCGACGCGGCCAGCCTGCCCAGCGCGGGGGCTCTGGGCCCCGTCTTGGGAGTCACGTGGACCCTCCTGCCCCCGCCAACGCCGGCGGAGAGAGGCCGCTGGTGCGAGCTGTGAAACTCCAGGGCGCCTCCTCCTTCTCCTTCGCCTCCTCCTCCTCCGACGACGGCCGCTGCGAACGAGGAGGAAGTGGAAGTTAACAGCATCGGCGCCGCCGGGGAAGGGGAGCGGTCGAGCTGCTCTGCCGCGGGCGTTGAGGGAGAGCCCTGCTGCTGCAGAGGAGCGGGGGAGGGAGCAGCGGCGGCGTTAGCGGCGGCCGGGGAAGGCGCGAGGTTTGCAAATGCCGACGCAGCCAGCGGTTCCTTGTTCATCTTCTCCTCCTCTTTCTTCTTCAGCTCCTCCACCTCCTTCTCCAGCTCGACGACGCGCCTCTTCTCGTTAGCGGCCTCTTCGCGGAAGCGCGCGGCGTCCGCCTGCGCCTCCTCCAGCCACCCCTGTGCTTCCGCGAGGGCCTCCGCCGACTGCCGCTTCTGGGCCTCGTGTTTCTGCTGCGAAGAGGCCATCGCGGCTTGGAGGGCCTCGTTCTCCTCCTTCATGGCCGAGGCCCACTGGGCCTGTCGTGTCGTTGTTGTTGATGTTGTTGTTGGGGGTGGGTTGAGAGAGGGAGAGAAAAGGTGAGGGAAGGAGGAAGAGGTCGTCGAAAGAAGAGAAGCGAGTTTCGGTTTTTTTCTCCGCCTCCAATGCGCGCTTTCGAGAGCGAGAGAGAAAAACGCGTTCCGCTTGCCCTGTTGCGGGACTTTTGGCGCATCGCCGACAGGACGAGAGCATAGAAACTTCTCGAGAGCGTACTCCCGAGCAAGAATCAGCCCGCTTTATGAAGGACAGAGGCGGAGAGAGGGGGGCGGCATCTGCCCAAAAATGCCGACGCGAGCATCGCGGTGACTTTTTTTCTTCTCATTCTCTTTCTGCTCTCCTCGAGACACGCACCGCCGCGTCCGCTTCGGCGCGCAGGGCGGCGAGCTGCTCCTGCTGCTGCTGCGTGTAGGCCGACGACGACGACGACGACCCGGACATGGAGTAAAAAAACGGAAAGAGAGGAAGAGAGAGAGAGAGAGAAAGGTGCAATCGAGCGAATTTCTTTTTTCTGGTCGATGCTCTCTCTTCGCTTCTTCACTTTCAACCTCGAGAGCAAAGGGGAAAAAAAGAAAACAAAAGCATCGTCTTTTTCTCCTTCTCCTCCTCTTTCTACCCGACACATGGAGAACCACCTCCTCCGCCACGGCGAGGCCATGGAGGCCGAGCTCAAGGCGATGGGCGCGGTGCAGCTCGGGGTGAGAAGATGGAGGACGAGGGAGAGAGAGAAAGAGAGATTGAAGATGATGAGCAACGAAGCCATCGATCGTTGCGATCGATCGTTGCCCCTCGAACGCGCTTCAAAAGTTCGCTCGCCGACTGCCCCTTCGATCTTCTTTCACTCTTCGGTTTCAGCCTGAGACGCGATCTCTCTCGACCATTCGAGAGCAGGAAGAGAGCAAGAAGAAGCGAGAAACAAGAGAGGGAGAAAAACAACAGCAAAAAAGGAGAAAATCTCGACGTTTTTCGATTCCATCGAGACAACTCACACTTCTTCTTCGACCTCAACCTCAACCTTGGCCTCCTCTCTCAACCCCCCTCCCAACCAACCTAAACCAATCCAGACCACGATCATGGCCGCCACCTTCGATGGCGGCGTCGTCCTCGGCGCCGACTCCCGCACCTCCACTGGCTCCTACGTCGCCAACAGGGCCACGGACAAGGTCACGCGCCTGACCGAGCGCGTCTACGTCTGCCGCTCCGGCTCGGCGGCAGACACCCAGAACATCGCCGCGGCGGTCGCGTGGCATTTAGAGCAGATGGCCGTCGAACGCGGAGGTAAAGAGGCCGGCGTGCTGGCCGCGGCGAGGATGCTGAGCAGGATCACCTACCAGAACAAGGACGCGCTGCAGGCGGGGCTGATCGTTGCGGGCTACGACGAGGCCGACGCGAATGCGGGTCCGGGTTCTTCTTCTTCGACGACCTCAGCAGGTGGAAATGAAGGCAACAACGGCGGAGGCGGTGGTGTTGTTTACGCCGTCCCGCTGGGGGGCACCATGGTCCGCGTGCCCTTCGCCATCGGCGGGTCCGGGTCGGCCTACATCACGGGCCTCTGCGACAAGCTGTGGCGGCCCGGGATGAGCGCCGACGAGTGCGTCGCGTTTGTGCGCCGGGCCGTCGCGCACGCGATCGCACGCGACGGCAGCAGCGGCGGGGGCATCCGCACTGTCTGCATCACGAAAGACGGCGCCAGGAGGGAGTTCGTTCCCGGGGACGAGGTTCCCGGTACTTTCGGGGACCTGAGCGACGTGCCTGTGGGAGGAACGGGGAGGGGGGCAGCAGCAGCGGGAGTGGCGGTGACTTGAGGAGAGAGAAAAGAAAGATTTTTTTTCCATTTTTGATTTCGTTTTCGGGTTTTCATTTTTTTTTGCAATTTTTTTTTCAAAAACAAAAAGTCTCAAACTTTCTTTCTTTTCAACGCACGTCGTTCCAGAACCCGCGCGCGATGGCCCGCACGTCCCTGCGGCGGAACAGCTCCACCGTGCGGAAGTCGGGGTCCTGCGGGTGTGAGTCAAGCGCCGACGGAAGGCGCCGCAAGAGGCCTTGGAGGCGCTGCAGCTCGAGCTCGTCGTCTTTCTCTTCGCTTAGCTCGCCGTCGTCCTCGTCGCTTTCGCTCTCGTTCCCGCCGCCGCTGTTGCTGCCGCTGCTGCCGCTGCTGCTGCTGCTCGCCTGGGTGTCGCGCCCCCTCCTCAGGATCCGCAGCGCCGTCTCCTCTTTCACGAGCCTGCATTTCACGAGCCGGCGGGCTTTCGGCGCAAACACGACGCAATTGTAGCAGCGATGGGCCGAGAGTTGTCGAGGGATGAAAGAGCCGCGCCCCTCCTTCTCGACCCGTTCTTCCTGCTGCTGTCGCAGCCGCTGCCCGCTCCTCGACATTCGCCGCCCCGTTGTCGGAAATCGGCAATCGAAGCAGAGCTCCGGCCACGCAGCGTGCACGCGGGCTTTCCAGGAGAAGGGGGGCGAAAGGTCGGACGGCGACGGCAGCGGCGACGCGCCTCTCCGCTCCGAGCGCCGCTCGAGCGCCCCGACGTAATAGCTGTGCCCCTCTCCTTCGAGCCCCAGGCCGAGCTTCTCGGCCGCGGCCCTCCAGTTCCGCTCCGTCTCCTCGCCCTCGGCGACGAATTTCCAGTGCTTGCAGACGCACGGGACGGTGCAGAGTTCCTCCGGGTCGAGGAGGTGGGAGAAGATCACCGAGAGCACGTCGCGGTCGAGGTCAAGGCCCGTCGTCGTCGTCGAGGTTTGAGGAGGAGGTCGAGCGTCGTCGTCGAGGTTGAGATCGCTGAGTTTGTCGGCGGCGACGAGGACCGACTCCATCGTCGACTTGTTCGCGTCGTCGCTCGTCATCAGCAGCGTCTTTCGGGAGCTCTACCAGTGCTCTCGACAGCGAGCTTTTGATTTCCTCTTGCTCACTGTGGAGGGGCGGCTGGCGGAAGAGAGTCTCCGTGAGAGCACGCGCGCGAGAGAGTTTCATCGACGAGAGAGAGTCGAAGCCGAAGAAACGAAGAAACGAAAATGAAAAAAAAATTGGAAACTTCTTCTTCTTTTTCTTTTGTCTAACAAAACAAAACCAAAAAACACCCCCTCCCCCCCGCCGTGCGCTCTCTCTTTCATCACTCACCACCGTCTCTCTTAAGAGAGAGAGAGAGACAGAGAGATTCTCTCTCTGTAACTCTCGGCGGGTCCGAATCTCTCCGAGAGAGATTCGGATTCGCATTCTCTGTAACTCTCAAGGCTCTCGAAAAGCATAAAAAAGACAAAACAAAAAACCTTTCACCCTTGCTCCTTCCCGGTGTAGCGCTCAAACGGCGACGGGCGCGGCCTCGCCGCTTCCGCGTTTTCGTTGTTCCCCGCCGCCACCGCCGCCGCCGCCGCAGCAGCAGCAGAAGAGAGAGCCCTGTTGCGCGTGACGCGAGGCGGGGGCGGGGGCAGGGGCGGGGCAGGGCGTCCATTGCCGTTGCCGTTGCCGTTGCCGTTTCCATTTCCACCTCCACCGAACTCCACCACTTTACCGACCAGCACCCCCATCGCGGTCACGTTCCTCTCCAGCGCGCACCGCAGCGCCTCCACCTCCTGCCTCAGGCCCTCCGCGACGTGCGAGCTCGACCTCCACCTGCGCTCCGCGTCGCGGCACTGGTCGTCCAGCGCCCGCTGCGCCCCCTCGGAGCGCCTCAGCGCCTCCTCCAGCTCGGCGTTTTGCGCGCGCAAGACGGCCAAGCCGCGCGACTTGGCCTCGGACTCGGCCGCCCTGCGCGCGCGCACGCGCCTGGCGCTGTCGCGGTTGGCCAGCTTGCGGCGCAGCTTCTTCTTGGTGTTCTCGTCGACGGTGGGGTCGTTGATGAGGGCGAGGTCGGCGGTGTCGGTCTGGCGCTTCGACGAAGAAGACTTCTTCTTGCGCTTGGGTTTTTCTCCGCCGGCGGCGGTCGTCGTCGCCGCCCTTGGCGTCGTTCCTCCTTCCTCCGTTTCCTCGCCGTCGTCGTCGCCGTCTTCTTCCTCGTCCTCTTCTTCGTCGTAGATGCCGTCCTCGTCAAAGTCCTCCGCATCTTCTTCTCCTCCTGCTCCTCCTCGGCGGTAGTCCGGGGAGACGAGCGCGGCGAGCTGCTGGCGGCGCGTCGGAGAGGTCGGGGTCGCAACGGCGGCAACGCTTCCTCTTCCTCCGTTTCCGCCGCTGCCCCTTCCTCCACTTCCGCCTCCGCCAAAGGCCCTGGGCGACGACGACGACGCCACTTTCTTGTTGAGGCGGGGAGATCCTGCGCCTCCTCCTCCTCCTCCTCCTCCTCCTCCTCCTCCTCCCCCTTGCGCGACCTGGAGCATCGTCACCGCCGCTGCGCCGCTGCGAGGGGTGAGGGCAGCAGCGGCGTTGGCGGCGTTTTTCGTCATCGAAGAAAACGGCGCGCCGTCACCGCCGCCGCGGGTCTTCATCGAGAGCAGCGGGGAGCGCATCGGCGAGATCCCTGCTGCTCCGTTCCCTCCTCCCAAAGAAGCAAAGTGGCGCTGCGAGTTGACAGCAGCGGCAGCAGTGGCAGCAGCGGCGGCAGCGGCAGCGGCGGCGACGGCCCGAGAGGGAGAAGGAGAAGAGGCCAAGGTGTTGTTGTTGGGCGTCGCCGGCGGGAGCGGCGACTTGCCGCCGTTGCCGTTCGCGTTGTTGCCGTCCGCGTTGCCGTTCGCGTTGCCGTTCGCGTTGTTGTTCGTGTTCAGGATCTCGAGCGAGGGCGCCATCATGAACGAGCCGCCAAAGCCCAGGGAGTTGGCGGCGGCCATCGCGGCCGCGTCTGCGGCGGCGGCATCTTCGTCTTCGGCGGACCTGTCGAAAGTAATGTCGGCCCTCTCAGCGGTCGAAGGAGCGGCTGTCGCCGACGTCGTCGTGTTTGCCGCCGCCGTCGTCGTCGCCGTCGTCGTTCCCCCGACTCCTCCTCCGAACCCGAGAGAGAGCGCGCGTGACCCGCCGCCGCCTCCGAGGTAGGTCGCCATTGCCGGGAGCACCCCGGAGGGAGCGCTGAGGAAGGGCAGGAGCCCAGGAAGAGGGATCGAGGGCTCGCGGCGCGGCGTCGGAGCTGGAGGAACTTGAGGAGCTTGAGCTTGAGCTTGAGCTTGAGGATTCTGCTGAGGTTGCTGTTGAGCGTCGCGGGCGCCCTCTGCCGCCGGAGCTTCTTTTTCTTTTTTTCTTTTTTCGTTTTTTTAGGGTCTTTCACGTGAGCTTCTTCTCTTTCCCTCTCTCCCCAAGGAAGCCACACGGTCTCACAGGCACGCGGCGAGGTCGATCGGGCAGGGTTTGAGTTGAAAAGTCGGAGAAAAGAGAGGAAGAAAAAGTTGTTTCTTCCCGGCTTCTCCTTTCTTTTTTCTCTTTCTTTTTTCTCTTCTCCGCTCCTTTCGAACAACGCAGACAAACGCACCGTCCATCGTGGAGACCGAGTGCGTTCTCTCTCTCTCTCGCTCTGCGCTCGAAGCAAGAAAAAAGAGAAAAGAGGAAGAGAGAGAGAAAATAGGAAAAGCGAGCGAAGCAAAAAAAAGAAAACGAAAAAGAGGAGCGAACGAAGCAAAAGAAAGTGGAAACGATTTTTCGAAAAATCTCTTTCTCTTTTTTCTTTTTACAGAAAACAACAACAAAAACCTTCAAGCCCTCTTCATCACCCCCGTCATCTCCCCAAACAGGCTGTACGCGTGCACCCGCTCCACCTTGACCGTCACAGTGCTCCCCTGCAGGTCCTCGCCGTCGCCGTCGAAGAAGACCAGCTTGTTGTGCCTCGACCTCCCGAAAGCCGAGCCTCCGACGAGCGTCGCCCCTGTCCTCTGAGCTTCTGCAAGCTTCGGGTTGACGCCCTCCACCAGGACCTCGAGCTCCCGGTCCAAGAACCGCCGGGCGCGCTCCTCAGCGATCTCGTCCACCACCGCGTTCAGGCGGTTGAGTCGATCCGATTTGATCAGGTCTGCAACTTGATCCTCTCGCTCGGCGGCAGCGGTGCCCGGCCGAGGGGAGAAGGCCGCAGTGTTCACTCGGTCAAAGCCCACTTCCCTCACCAGTCGCACCGTGGCTTCAAACTGCTCCTCCGTCTCCCCGGGAAAGCCCACGATGGCGTCGCCGCTGATGCTGGCGTCGGGCATGTGGCGCCGGATGGCGTCTGCTACCCTTTTATAGCGTTTTGCTGTGTACCCCCGCGCCATCTCCCTCAGGATATTGTCGTCGCCGCTTTGAAACGGAACGTGGAAGAACTCGCAGAGCTTGGGCAGCTCGGCGCAGGCCTTGATCAGCCTTTCGGTGAAGTACCGCGGGTGCGACGTGGCGAAGCGGATGCGTTCGATGCCGGGAACGTCGTGGACGTGGCGCAGGAGATCAGTAAAAGTCCAAGCGCGGCGGCCGCTGCCGTCGGCGGCGGCGCCCGGGAGGTCGCGGCCGTAGGCGTCGATGTTCTGTCCCAGGAGAGTAACTTCTTTGTACCCCGCCTCGCTGCGGTGGTGGCGTTTTTTAAAAGAGAAAATCGGCGGGGTGAGTGGGGTGGTGGTTTTGACCGAAAGATTTGGAGATCGGGAAGGTCGAGAAAAAAGACGAAGAAAAATTGAAAAAGAAACCCGAAAGAAAAAAGGTCAAAACTTTCTCTTCCTCTCCTTACCCCAAGCTCAGCATCTCCCTCCTGATGTCGTCGGGTTTCCTCGACTGCTCCGCGCCCCTGGTCCTCGGCACCATGCAGTAGGTGCACGCCTCGTTGCACCCAAACGAAGCATTCACCCACGCCGTCAGCTTCGAGCCCCTCCGAGGCAAGGCGACGTCCTCCTCGATCTCGACAGGGTCGACGGCGACGACCTGCTGCCCCAGGTCCACCCTCTCGAGCAGCTCCGCGATGCGGTTGGCGTGGTGCGGGCCCATGACGAGGTCGAGCTCGGGGACGCGGCGGAGGAGGGCTGACCCCTCCTGGGACCCGACGCAGCCAGCGAGGACGAGCTTGAGGTCGGAGGGGAGTTTCCTCGGAGCAGAAGAGGCGGAAGCAGAGTTGCTCTCTGCTCCTCCTCCTGCTGCTGCTGTTTCCCTCTTTCGGGACATCACCGCGCGCTTCCTCTTGGCCTGCTTCCCCAGGGCCGAATAAACCTTCTGCTCCGCCTTGTCCCGGATCGAACAGGTGTTGTAGATGATCACAGAGGCGCCATCGGCGCCCGTTTCGGACTGCCGCCAGCCCGCGAGCTCCAAGGCGCCCGCCATGCGCTCCGAGTCGGCCACGTTCATCTGGCAGCCGAACGTGTGGATGTGGTAGAGGCCCTTGGGTGGGGCGGTTGCAGAAGAGGAGAGCGGGGCAGCACGGCGGGCGAGCGGGGTTCCTGTTTTTGAGGTTGGTTAGAAAGAGGAGGAGTGAGGAGGTTGAAGTGAGTGTTTTTTTAGCCGCCGTCGTCAACGTTGTTGTCGGAGCTCTCGCCCTCTCTCTCTCTCTCTCATTCGAATTCTCTGGCCTCTCCTCTCTGTTTTCTCTTCTCACCTTCGACGCCGCAGTAGTTGGCGTCCTTTTCATCGCCGTTGCCGGTGCCGACCTCGTGCCACTGGTCGATCGAGGGGGGGAGGGGGAGCGTCGACGAAGGGGACGATGATGCAGACGATGCCACCGACGACAATGCCACAGCCGTCGACGCCGACGGAATCGCAGGCGCTCGGGCCGTCTTGGCGCGCTCTCCAGACCCGCCGCCACGCGGCGAGGCGAGGGCCGACACGGACAGGCGCGCGGCTCGCGCCTGCTGCATCGGGAGAGGCATCTTCGAAGGAGGAAGAGAGAGCAGAACGAGAGAGAGAGTTGGAATTGGCGAAGAGTGGAGAGCCGAGTTTTTCTCGAAAAATCTAGCCGCAGAGAAATCACTAAATTCTCTCTTCTTGCCTCTGTCGTTCCGACGCCCCTCCGAGAGAACCCAAAGCACACACTCTCTACCGTCTCTCGACGAGGAGTAGCATCAATCAACCCCCTCGCATAATCAAGATGGCCAAGGTGCTCTCAAAGTCCAAGGCCGCCAAGGCAGAGAAGCGGGCAAAGGAGGCGCTCGCCGGCGGTCGCGGCCGCAAGGCGAAGCGCAAGGCCGAGCGCGCCGTCGCCGGCGTCGCCAAGCCGAAAAAGAACAAGAACAAGTACAACAACAAGAGCCCCGCCGAGAAGAGGGCCGCGAAGGCCGAGAAGAAGAAGGGCAGTGGCGAGAAGGAGGAGAAGAGGAACAACGACGACGGCGACATGGAGGTCGACGCGACGACGAATGCCGCCGCTCCCATCATCGCCGCCGCCGAGAAGCCCTCGAAGAAGGCCAAGTCCTCCTCTGACGACGCTGCGTCTGACAAGAAGAGCAAGAAGAAGAGCAAGAAGTCCGAGGAGGACGACGATGAGACTCCCGCTACGCCGCAGCCGCTGGCGCCCGCGAGGAAGGCGGCATTGGAAAAGCCGCCGGCGGCTGCTGCCGCCGCTTCTTCGGCTGTTGACGCCAACGGCGTTGAGCAGAAGAAGGACAAGAAGGACAAGAAGGACAAGAAGGACAAGGCCGCGGCAGCGCCGTCCTCTCCCCGCGCTGCTTCTTCCACGAAAACCGCTGCTCTTGCTGCTGCTCCTGCAACGGAAAGCAACGGCAAAAACCCGAGCCACGACGGGAAAGGGGGAGAGGCCGCTTCGGGCGAGGGCAAGTCGGTCGACGAGTTCCGCCTCTCTTCTCCCACAAAGCAGGCCCTCCGCGCGCGCGGCATCTCGACGCTCTTTCCCATCCAGGCCGCCACGCTCGACCTCGTTTTAGATGGGTCCGACGTCGTGGGCAGGGCGCGCACGGGGTGCGGCAAGACGCTGGCGTTCGTGCTCCCGATCGTGGAGCGCCTCGCCGGCTTTTCCGAGAATGGATCCGAAAACTCTTCCACCACTCACCGCCGCGCCCACGGCCGGTCCCCGCGCTGCATCGTCCTCGCCCCGACCCGCGAGCTCGCCAAGCAGGTCGCTGCGGACTTCGAGACCATCGGCGGGGCCCACGGCCTCTCCTGCCTGTGTCTGTACGGCGGCGCCCAGTACCAGCCTCAGGAGGCAGCTCTGCGCCGCGGCGTCGACGTCGTCATCGGGACACCGGGCCGCGTCAAGGACCACCTCGAGCGCGGCACGCTCAAGCTGAAAGACCTGCGCTTCCGGGTGCTCGACGAATGCGACGAGATGTTCAACATGGGCTTCGTCGACGACGTCGAGAAGATCCTCGGGGCCGCGGGAAAAGTTCATGGAAACGCGTCTTCTGCTTCCGCTTCCGCCGATGCCTCCTCTTCCGCTCAGTCGATCCAGACCCTGCTCTTCTCAGCCACGCTCCCCCCCTGGGTCAGGGACATCACGCGCCGCTTCCTGGACCCAACTCACAAAACGATCGATCTCGTCGGCACCTCCAAGATGAAGGCTTCGAGCTCGGTGCGCCACCTCTTACTGCCCTGCCACTGGTCGCAGCGCTCGGCGGTCGTCTGCGACGTGGTGAGGGCCTACGGCGCAGGGGCGGCGGCGGCGTCTGTCTCTACCGGTAAGGTTTTTAAAAAAAATTGTTATCTCTTTCGGGGGAGAGAGAAGAAGAAGAGAAAGAGAGAAAGAGAGAAAGAGAGAACGAGAAGAAACGCGACGATGAACGAAAAAACTCACTTTTTTTCTTCTCAACTCCCAATTTTCCAAAAAACCACCACCACCCCCAACTTTAGGCGAAAACGCCACGGGACGCTCCATCGTCTTCACCGAGACCAAGAGAGACGCCGACGAGCTCGCCGGCGCTCTCTCGGAATCCCTGGGCGCGCGAGCCCTCCACGGCGACGTGCCGCAGTCTGCGCGCGAGGCCACTCTCAAGGGCTTCCGCGAGGGCAAGTTCGACGTTCTGGTGGCAACCGACGTCGCCGCGCGGGGGCTCGACATCTCGGGAGTCGAGCTCGTCGTCCAGTGCGAGCCCCCCAAGGACCCGGAGACCTACATCCACCGCTCGGGGCGCACTGGCCGAGCGGGCGAGTCCGGAGTCTCGGTGACGCTCGTGGACCGGAAAAAGGAAGGGCTCGTGCCTCTGATCGAACGCCGCGCCGGGCTCAAGTTCGAGCGCGTCGGCGCCCCTCAGCCCAAGGACATGGCGCAGGCGTCTGCCTCGAGGGCCGCGGCGCAGATGAAGGGCGTGGATTCGAGCGTCGCGTCGTGGTTCTTGCCCGCCGCGCAAAAGGTCCTTTCGGCCGCGGCAGAGGGCGACGAGGACACGGAGCTCGCCGCCGCCAAGCAGCTTGCTCGCGCTCTCGCCGTCATCGCGGGTTGCGGCAAGATGGCCGCCCGTTCCTTACTGACAGCTCACGAAGGGTTTGTCACGCTGCACCTGATCGCCGGGGCGTCCCCTGGCAAAGGTGCCGGAGGCGTGGAGGGCGCGACGACCGTGCAGAGGCCCGGGTTTGCGTGGGCGGTGCTCCGCCGCTGGCTGCCCGACAACAAGGTCGAAGAAATCAAAAGGTTGACGCTCACCGCCGACGGCCGCGGGGCCGTCTTCGACGTTCCCGGCCACTTCGCCGACGAGTTCATGAAGAAGGGCAGCAAGGAGGCCCAGGGAGGACGAGTGCTCGGGCCCTTACCTGCTGCGGCCGTCGGAGCTGCCCGAGCTGAAGCAGCGCGAGGGCGGCGAGGGCGGCAGCGTCGGCGGGTTTGGTGGCGGGTTTGGCGGAGGAGGCTACGGTGGAGGAGGTGCCTATGGTGGCCGCGGAGGAGGGGGAGGTTCTTCGTACGGAGGAGGCCGCGGAGGTGGCTACGGCGGCCGCGGAGGGGGCTTCAGAGGAGGAGGCTTCTCGGCGCGCGGCGGCGGCGTGAGCAAGCCCTCTTTCGGCGGCGGCGGCCGCGGCGGCGGGTTTGGCGGCCGCGGAGGAGGAGGTGGAGGTCGAGGCCGCTATTAGAGAATTTGACTTTAATCCCCTTTCCCCATTATTCAACCAAACGGATGTTCTTATTCAGTGTTCTATTTTCTTTCAGTTTCCCAAATAAACGATGTGACAAATCAACCGGAGAGAGAGAGAAGAGAGAGTTTGAAAAAGAGGTTGAGGTCGAAGAGGTCGAGAAGAAGACGAGTTTTTCTCTCTCGACTTCATTCTGCTTCTGTCGTCGACTAGCAAAGAGAGCTCGATCCCTCTCTCTCTCCCCTCCTTGGAGCTCGCTCGCTCGCTCGTTGGAGCTCCGATCTCCTTTTTTCTTGCACAAGCCTGCATATTCTCTTTCTTTCCTTGAGCTGCGCGTGCAAGGACGAGTAGAAGAGCAGTGTAGAGCGCGCGCGAGACCCGAGAACGGGATCGATCCTTGGACCGTCTTGGTCCACCGTCGCTGGCGAACAAAAACGAAACGAATGCGTCTTCGTCGTCATCATCGCAGCAGCCAGAGGAGCAGCCGGGGCAGTCGAGCCGCTGCTGCTGCTGCCTTGTTGACGATCTTTGCCGTCGTCAACGTGAGTTCCGTTGGGCGAAGAGAGAGATGGATGAAAGAGAGAGCAGAGAGGGAGAGAGAGGATGATTCGTCGAGCAGCAAGCAGCAGCTTCCAACCCAGCGTCGCTCTGTCGTTCGGCGCTCCTGTCACTCCCTTTCTCTCTCACCCTCTCTCTTCCTTCCTCGACCCCGCTTCTTCCACCCCCAAAAACCAACCTGACTCCAGACCGCCCTCGCCTCCCGCAGCATCGCAGATGCCCCTTCCCCAGGAGGGAGCAAAACAGCAGCAGCAGCACCAGCACCAGCTCCTTCTTCTTCCTTCTCATCTTCTTTCCAGCCTCAACCTCTGGTCCCGGTCTCGACCAACCCGGACTGCGTCACTCTCACCTTCGACGAGCTGAGCTGGGACTCCGGCAACGGCACCTACTTCGACGACAACAGCTCCAACGACTGGTTCTCCACCTGGGGCCTCCTGGACTACGGCGGCCTCGAATGGACAAACGCGCAGATCAAGGGCGAGAAATCGAGCGTGCGACCGCCGTCGACGCCGGTCGCTTCCCCACCAAACGTGCTCGTCTCCTGGGCGGCGACGCCCATCGTGGCCGTGGCCAAGAACGGGAACCTCCTCTACCCGAAGTCGGTCTGGGCGGCCTCGCAGTCGTTCTACCCTTTCTCACCGGCTCTGCCTCCTTCGACCTTGAGTGTTGTCGCGCAGCGGCGAGAGACGGGTTTTGCCGAATGCGCGTCTGCGGTTTTGCCGCCTGTGCCGCCGGGGCAGATGCAGTTTGGCCCGCGCGTGCTGGTCGACCTGGCGGGCTGCTCCGGGGCTGATGCTTTGATCTTCGGGCTGGGCAATCGCACGGCCTACAGCGACTCCCCCAGGCCGCAGCTCGAGGCAGAACAGTATTTCGTCTTGGACTCCCTCGAGTTCTGCGGCGGGAAAATCAAGGGCGTTTCGGGCACTGTGCCCGCCGGTGGAGGTGCCGAGCTGCCTCCGAGCGTGGTGTATTTGCCTAACCCGCCGAGGGGCACGGTGAATCGGAGGAGGAGGAGGAGGCTAATGACGAGCGAAGAAGCAACGACGACAACTTCTTCTTCTTCTTCTTCTTCTTCTTCTTCTTCTACTTCTTCTTCTTCTTCTCTCCCTCTCCGCCGCAGCCTCCTCCAGGCGACCAACGGAGGCAACAAAGCCTCATCTCCTTTTCCTCCTCCCGCTGTCGACGCCGCCGTCGCGGCCGCTCTCTTGCCCGTGGCGCCTTCTCCCCCTCCCTCGCCCCCGCTGCGGCACCCGGCGCCCGCCAGCGAAAAGTGCTTCGTCTCCGGCTTCGGCAACGTCACCTACGGCCGCACCGCTGCTGCGACTTTGGCCGGGGACTACTACTGGTCCGGGTGGGACGCTCTTGAAGTCGGAGACGGGCTGGCATGGCTGAACCTGGATCTGGTCTCGGACGCGTCGCCGCCACCGGTCGCGCAATCGCAATCGCAATCGCAATCGAGCTCTTCAAACTCCAACTCGTTCCCGGGCAGCAACAACTACGGCAGGCCGCACTGGAAGTCCGCCGTCTACGCCTTCAGCCTCGACAAGGGCAGTGGCGGGCTGTTCGCCCCTCAATCGATCCAGGTCGCGGCGCTCTGCGACGCGAGGGACGCAGAGCAGCAGCAGGCGAGCGACGCGCGCTGCTCGCCTCCTGGCACGGTGCCGCCCGTCTTCGAGGTCGCGGGCCGCTCGACGGCCCCGGGATCGAGGATGAGGCCCTGCGCGCTGGCCTCGCTGGGACGGGCCCCGGCCGACGGGAGCGGCTCGGCGCAGCCGCTGGTGCTGGACCTGACCGCCTGCGGCACCGTCGACCTGCTGCGGTTCCGGCTGGTGCCTCCGGTGTTCGGGGACCAGTACTCGTTCGGCCTCGACGCGCTCAAGGTTTGTTCGAGCTCTTCAAACTCGGGTTCTCCGGGCGGCAAAGAAGGCAACGGAGGAGGCTTCAAGCCTCCGGTTTCTAAAGAAATTCTGCGCCTGCCCGACGTCGACCCGCCCTCGTGGAAGACCGCGCCCGTGGGTTACTTGAACGACCCGTCTCTGGGCGGAGGGAGCGGGAGCATGAGCACCGGGAAGAGGAAGAGGAAAAGTTGAAAAGAAGGAAGAGAGAGAGTTTGTTTTTTTGATTTCATTTCTTCCTCCCCTCCCTTCTTCTTCTTCCCCTTTGCTGCTGCCAGGGCAGCAGCAACGGAGAAGAAAGAGAATCCTGTTTCATTACGATAAAATTATCATTGCAAACATTAAAAAAACAAACAAACAAACTAAAACAACAGCAAGAAAGAAAAGATGGAAAAGTTTTCATATTTTTTTTGGTCGATTTTTTTTCTTCACTTCATATTTTGTTCACTTCCCTCCTTTGCTCTCTCTGCTCTCTTCTCTCTTCTCTTTTCCCCACCTCTCTTTTTGCGACACAAAGGGCGCCCCTCGCGCGTCCTCCAGCAGCTTACAGGTGCCTCTGTGCTCGACGACAGAGAGAGAGAGAGAGAGAGAGAGAGAGAGAGAGAGAGAGAGAGAGAGAGAGAGAGAGAGAGAGAGAGAGAGAGAGAGAGAGAGAGAGAGAGAGAG
>Ga0114918_10001709_pt1 | contig 19653 bp, 14 predicted proteins | sample LantaG_FD_87015 | JGI IMG/M metagenome (GOLD analysis project Ga0114918, IMG submission 87015) | Deep subsurface microbial communities from Baltic Sea to uncover new lineages of life (NeLLi) - Landsort_02402 metaG | ecosystem: Environmental > Aquatic > Marine > Oceanic > Sediment | place... | reverse complement strand
GAATATATGAAAGATGAATTGATTTCTAAGTTTTTAACTCATTCTCCACAACACTCTCATTTCTTAGATATTACTTCTCCATTAGGTTGGGCTCTAATATATGAACAAGATGAAAAGACATGGATAATAAATCAGATACAAAGTGATTTAATAACAGATTTCAAACATATTTTATCTGGAAAGACTATAGATTCTGAGCCTCAGCAAAAAATAACTACAGAAGAACTTGGTGTTCAGTTAAATGCTAATAATAGAGGAGGATATATTAACATATTACAAACTCCACCTTATTTAGATATATTGAATAGAATGCTTTATAATCCTGAGTTAATGAATGAGCTTCAAGAGGCTCAAACTGAAGAAGAAGCTAATTTACATATTCAAGAAGATCAGGGAAGAATACAGAATTTAGTTAATGAAGGTATTGTTTCAACTGAAGGACGGAATAATTTAGAAGATTTAAATCAAGTTCAATTAGAGTATATACAGAATAAATTATCATGGTTAATTTCAGGGTGGCAGAACATTGTTTTTCATGAAGTTTGGCAACAAGCTCTTAAACAGGGAGTAGATCATGTGTATATGAATACTAGTGAAACAGTAGGTGGAGGTTTAAGTGAAAGAGCAAGAGATGTAAATTATGAGCAATTTCCAAAGAGTTGGGGTTTTGATAGAGAAGATACTGAATTTAGAGATAAAGGAAATGAACAGCTTTGGTATCGACAAACAAATAGAAATAGTTGGTATAAAACTGCTTACAGTAATGAAAATATATGGTTAAGAGATTACTTGAAATTAGAATTTGATCCTTATCGACATGAATATGAAATCATGCAATATATGAAAAAGAATGATTTAATGCATATTTTTGATATGGATAATTCTCAATTTATTGAAATGCCTGACGAAATGGAAATAGAAGAATACGAGAGAGATCAATTTGAGAAATGGGTTGACAATGCCAGTGAAGAGGAAATAAAACAATTAAGAGAATGGTTAAGTAAAAACTATGGGAGAGATGAAGGATATGGAACTCCTCACGAGGTTATGTCATATGAGAAATATGTAAAACCAACTTGGATGATTCATTTCACTAATGATGCTGATGCAATATCTGAAAATGGTTTTCAATATGGACATTCTAACATGGAAGAGGGATTAGCATTGACGACGCATAAGGGTGATCGTAAAAGAGAGCCAGGATATAATTTCGCATTTGCAGTAAATGATCCTGAAGTTTCAAGAGCGAGAGGAAAATATGGGGAAGAAGCTGTTATTTTTTGGAGTGATGGTGTAAAAGTATTTCATGGTGGAGATAATGAAAATCAAATTATATTTTGGGGGGAATCTGTTGATCCTAGAATGATATTTCCTATTAAAAAACGAGAAGGAAGTTGGATAGTCGAACATCCAAATAGAGAAGAGCCATTAATTGGAGAACCTCCTCATTATGCTAATCCAGATGAGAATTTCGTTGGACCTGATTTAGATGATGTTATTACTTGGGTTATAGATAATTATAGAATGTTACAGAATTTACACGGAAAGAATAAGATGGGTAATCGTCCTAAAGAAACTGCGGCTTTAAATAAGAGTTGGTATAAACAGGCTCAAAGTCTTAATAAGGACTATGGTATTTCAAGTAATATTCTACGGTATCCAATATTCGTTCCTCCAAAAGAAATTAAACCTTTAAAAAACAGTTGGTATCGTTTTGCCACACGAGAAGATCTTCAACTTGCTTTTAGTCAAGCTGTTCAGAATATCGACAAGAGTATAAAGAAAAGAAATAAAGCTGGCATTACAATTAATCCTACTCAACTGGCTAATCAGAAATTCAAGGCTTACAAGAAACTAATAAAAAAGGAATTCAATATAATCATCGACAATATCCAAGAAGGTGATATAGAGAAGTTCATTGAGAACTATAATGATGTAATAGTATCTTCTAAGCCTGTTTCATTAAGGAGAATTGATTTTCCATTTTTGGATAATGTTGAAGTTGTTAGAGATGAACGTCATGAAGAATTACGAAAATGGTTTTCTGATAGGTTAAACAATATAAATGAGACAATTTTATCGTGGGCTATTAAGCAAGGAGTAAAGGCTATAGGAAATAATGATATTAAAGAAAATGAAAAAGATCTTTATGACATTGTTATTAATGTCCAGACTTTTGTAGATCAGCCTCATTTATTTTCTGGAAAAGATATTAATACTATTAGTTCTATTGATGAATTAAAAGATATAATTAAATCTTACAAACCAAATGTTGAAGTTGGTCGTGATTATATCGGTGGATTAGATGAATATGGTTATGATGATGAAGATGAGTACGATATTTTTAATGAAATGATGGGAGAAAATATTACCCCAACTCCAGTTTCTTCAAATATTGTAAACTATAAAGGTTCTAACCAGATATTTACTCTTTATCATCCTAATACAATTTATGGTTTTAGAAATTTAGGTGCTGGAACATCTTGGTGTTTTCGTGCTGATGGTGAGTATGAAGATTATCCATTTGAAACTGCTCAACATTATCTAAAAAATGGAGATGTTTGGATAATATACAAAGGTAACCAACCATTTAGAGCTATTGATCTTTTAAGTAATGCCTATATGGATGTTGATGATAATGAGCCGGAAGAAGGTCTTGCTGAGTTAAAAACATTATTTCCAGATTTTTATGCTCTTATTCATCCTTCTAGTTTAGAAAAGGCTAAACGAATGATGAGTGGTAAAGACATGATTGAGAAGGGATTATTAACTAGAGAAGATGATGAGTATAATGCCACATTAGAACGAATTGTCCCAGCTATGTCTATTTCAGAAGTAATTACATTAATAGAAATTGGAGCGATAGACCTAAAATCTCCTCTTCATATGCAAATTGAGAATCGTCTTTTTAATGAAAATTATTACGGCAATAATAATATTATAAGCTATTTATCTTCTGGATTTTTAATTGACGAAAGTCGTTATTGGGATATTGTTAATGATATTTATAAAGATGCTATATTAGATAAACGAGATATTGAACTTAAACGAAGTAATGATCTTTCTAATTTATTATTTTTAAAAGTTGTAACAAAAGAAAACAATCCAGAACTTTTTAATGAATTATTAAATAATGAAGAGATTAAAAAGAAATCTAAAATTTCTTTTATCACAAAAGATATTATTACATTTGAAGACGAGCCTTTATTTACTTCTATATTAGAAAATAGTTTAATAACTGGAGATGCTTATTCTAGAGCGATATCTGGTGATTTGTTAATGCAAAATAAAATTCCAAGAAATCATCCTTTATTTTATTATGTTTTATGGGAAGCAACTGATAATAAAAATTACAAAAATACTAGATCTAATTATATTAAGGATGCTACTGATATTACTTCTGAAGATATATTTAAATCTCATCCTGAATATCTTGCTCAAATAAAACAGGATATAAGATTGTTAAATACTCAAAATTATGATGAATTCAATTTAGATATAGATGAATTATACGATTATGCAAATCCACGTAAAAAAAGACTTATTGATTTTATCTCAGATGGTTTAATTGATTCTAAAGATACTCCGGAACTTTTTGAGAAATCTATACAAGCATTACTTCGCGTCCAATCAATTCTTCCGACTAGAAAAAATGATGATGGTTCAAGTTTTATAGAAGATTTAAATAGTAATATTTATCAGTTAGTTGTAAATAAAGATATTAATAAAAAAGAATCTCCTGAATTGTTCGAACAAATTCTTAGTTTACATATTGCTCAGAATCCTGGAAATTTAGTAAATAATATTTTAAATTATTCTCCTGGAAGTTATCCTCATGATATAATGGAAAGAGCCGTTGAAGAAGCAACTCCAGAAGAATCTGCTCGTTTAATTTTATCGGATAGAGTATTTGGTTCTTTATATGATTTAGCACTAGAAAAGGCTTTAAAAAGTACAAATAGAGAAGAGGTTCTTGCATATTTGGACGAATTTCCCAGAGAGGAAGAAGTTCACGAAGAAGAGCTAGTTCAGGCTTCAAAAAACAATTGGTATAAACAGGCTCAAACAGATACAGTTGATCAATTTGAAAATTCTGTTTCAGAAGAGAACCCTGTTGCATTTAAAGAACCATGGGAGATGACTGCTCACAAAATTGCTACTGATTCTAAAACAAGAAAAAACATACAGGAATACGCAGCCGAAGAAGAAGTCCCCTATGATGCGGAAACTATCCGTGAATATTTAGAGTCTGAAGGAATAGACATAAGAGACGATGGATTGGTTGAAGTTTACGATGCAAAGAGCTTATCTATTGCTAGTGCTGTAGGTGTCAATGTTGTTGTTTTCCATGTTACTAGCGATAAATTTCTTCCACAGATAATTATGCATGGTGGATTGCGTCCTCGTGACGATATTGATGTGAATCGTGATGGTTTGCCATCTGCCGGTGTATATGTGAGTCTTCATAGCTCAGGGCGTGACATTGATGGATATCAAGATGGTGTTCGTGGTCGCACTGGTGGGGAACCGGTAATGTTGGAAATTCAAGTCAGTCCTGATTCTTTATCTATGTCCGATCCAGATGATGCCAACATCCAAAGCGGTGGATATCAATTCGTTCTTCCATTTGTTTCATCGAAAGATATTGTAAATTTGCATGAGTTGATCGCAGAAAATCCAAATCTGAAAAAAGAAATAAAGGCTTCAAAAACTAGTTGGTATAAAACCGCTCAAGAATTACCTAATGATTTTAATTTTAGGGGCTATCATTGTCGTGGGATATATGATGGATCAGGCTTCTATTCTCCAAAAACTGATTATGCTGAAGATTATCTTTTAATATTAGATTCTTTACCATATGAAATAAGAGATAAAGCATTAGATTTAGATTTATTAAATGAACCAGAAAAATATTCTGACAAGAATGAAGAATGGACAGAAAAAGTTTATGATTTTCTAAAAGAGAATAATGTTGTCTGGATTTTTGTTAATGAAGCTGATCAATTTAATTCGAACAGATATAACGGAGGGATCTACGGTGATAACTGTTATAAGTTTTATATAGACGATAGTGATATTATTGCCGAGGAATTAGATCCTCGTGAAACATCTGGATCTTATTTTTATATTTTTCTTAAAGACGCTCCTTCTGCTAAATTAATACCTGTAAAAGAAGAAATTGAATCTTCAAAAAACAGTTGGTATAAAACCGCTCAAGAACAACCAGATATGTTTAATACTCCAGAAGAGATAGCAGATCTTAAAATTACTCAACAATCATATGATTTATATGAAAAGCTAAATGCAACCATTAAAGAATGGTCTGAAAGTGGAGATGATATTATTAATCCTAATCCAGAACCAGATTATGATGAAATGGAAGAAAGGGCAGAAGAATCTTTTCGTGATAGTATAGGAAACTATATAGAAGGTGCGTTTGACAGTGATGAAAGAGCTAAAAATTTCATTATAGAAGAAGACCCTTCTTTAGTAATGAATCTAATTATAAGTAAAATAAATATTTTAAAAGATATAGATCCGGATAATGAATTTCACACTCTATCTTCAAATACTAGAGAAAATGTAAATAATTTAATAGCAGGTTTACGCACAAATGATATTGATCAAATGATTGCTTTTCAAGGTACTGCGTCTTCTTTAATTAGCTCTGATGATTTAAGATCCGATTTTGTTAAAGGTCATGTTATTGATACCTTGGGTCCAAATGTTGTTTTTGATAAATATTATGATTGGCATAAAGATATATATAAAACTGATGATCTTATGTCGGAATATAATTTAAAACGTGAAGCATTTTATAATTTACCAGAAGATCAAAAGAAACAATATATAATAGAAAATAATATTTTAAAATTATATTCGATTTTTGATATTCCGCCGGAAACACAAAGAGCGATTATTGAAGAAAAGGGAGGATTAAGTATTATCCTCCCATATTACGAAAAAAGATTTGAAGAAGTAACAAATTTTAATATAGATGCAGAATATTCAGATCCATTACAGCTAGCAAATATTTTAGAAGAGGCATATGTTAATTTTTCATCTTTAACTCGTTATCAACATGCTTTGAATCAGATAAATCCACAATCTGGAGAGATTTATACAGATGAAGATATTGAAGAACTTTTCGAATACGAAGATGAAGAAAATATTGAAATATTGATAGATATCTTTGATTTAGAAAAAATTGGAATGATTGATAATGAAGATTGGATTAAATTAATTGATGAAGTTGATGATGATAGATTATTTAATTATCTTTGGAATGATTTAGGATATAGTGAAGGAGAAGTTGAAAGAGAAATAGAAAATTTCAGAGAAATATATGAGGAAAGATACGATGAATTTTTAGAAGAACATGGAATTAGACCTGATAAAAGATCTCGTATTAAAGAGGGTATAAACGCATCTATTTTAATAGATATGAATGTTCCAGAAATTGAAGAGTTCTTTAATGATATAGAAAACAGTATCTTAGAAATTAATGAAGATATGGAAGGCGACATTTTAACTCTTACTGAAGAAATTCGAAAACAGACATTCGGTATGATTGTCGCAGATCCCCGCATAGAGTACATGAATACTCTTTTGAGTGAGCTTGGATTTGATGCAAGTAAGCCTTTTGATTTTGTTCATGAAACTGTTCAACAAATGACTCAAATAAATGATTCTGATGAAACCTTGGAGGTTTCTGACGATCTTAAAAATCAAATATTATCAATTATCACACCATTAATAAATGCTGGAGTGCGAGATAAAGAAGAATCTGTTATGAAATTAATAAGAGATTATGGAATCGTTATTGATAAACAAACTCGATCAAAATGGCTATCAACTAATGCAATTGCTTTTATTAACGAATATAACGCACAAACAGAAAAAGATACAGATACAAATACAGACAATGACGATGTAGAAGATATAAAAAGAAAAGTTATAGATCAAGAAAAATTTAAACAAATTTTTGGAAAGTTTTTTTGGACGTGGCTTAATTCAAGAATTTTTGGGAGTCAGCAAGAAAACATTCATGATGCTCTATATCTGTTTTTTGATGGAGAAGTTTTAGATCAGAAAAATCTTCGTAATTTTCTTAGTGCTCAATTAAATACACCAAGAGAAGAATTGGCCATTATTTTACGAGGTCGTAATGCTGCTCTTAATAAAGGAAAAATTATTCCTGGAGTTTCTCGTCCAGATCTAATGGAACAAGAAGCAATTAAACGTAATATTTTAATTCCATTAGAAAATTTAAAAAAACATACTATACTTCAACGTGAAGATGGGTTATTTCAAGTTATACGAAACGATACAAATGAAGTTGTACGAGATAATCTAAAAAATGAATGGGAAGCTGGTGCTGTTGCAAGATTTTTAGAAACTGAAATTTATCCGGATAATAAAGATGGGGTTTTAAATTTTAGAGCTAATAATATATATCCAGATGCTACGGAAGAACAACTACCATTTGTTAAAGTGCTTGATCCATATGGTTATGGAGAAAAGAAAATAAAAAAATTCTTTAATAAACTTGATATTCCGGATCATGCAGAAATTCCAGCTGAAGAATGGGAAATAGACAGTTTTAAATTTAAGATTCTTGAAAAAACTGATCCGCTTGGTGCTGTTTTAGGAAATATTACTTCATGTTGTCAAACTATTAATGGTGTAGGATCAGATTGTGTATATGATGGGTATAATAATCCACGATCTGGGTTTTTAGTAGTATATGATAAAAAGGGAATGATAGTTTCTCAATCTTGGATTAGATTTGGTCAATCCGGAACACTTTATCTGGATAATATAGAAACAGCTGGAATATATGATGAGTCTCTAAATAAAAATAAAGAAAATGCTGACAAACTGAGAGGAGCATATATAGATTGGGCATCTAAGGTTAAAAAAGAAAGAAATTATGAGGGAATCTCCGTTGGTAGTGGATGTTCCGATATTACATTTCCAGGTAAAAAAGAGACAAGAAAATATAAAAAGAAAGAAGAATTTCAAAAATCTCATGATTTATACACGGACATTAAAAAAGAGGTTTATCGAATTGCTTCCGTATTTCAAAAACGACTACAAAAAAGTGCATTATTGAAAAAACCAGTAATGACAAAAGCTGCTTCAGATTTTTCAGATATTATTAAAGCATGGAAGGAAATTAATTAATATGGATATTGAATTCATTGTCTACTATCTTTATAGTTTCATCAGGACTGAATATCTCAGAAGCATTTGCCATATCAATAATAATTTTTTTAAAATTTATATAAGCTGAAGAATTTCTATATTTCTTTAAAAGAGAATTTTTATCTTTTCGAACATTTGTCATGTGATGTAAAACTATTTGATTAGAATCAAAAAGAAATGGGTTCTGAGCGTCCCTAGGTCTTCTTGTTGGATCTACATAAACAAAGAAATTCCCTTCCATTTCAAAATTTAAATTAATATCATGAATAAAAGAAACAAAAAAAGATTCTAATTCAACTTTTCTATAAGTTGGTTTATAAACATATTCTTGTATGCAACAGGCTGTTGCATCATATTTGTTTTCTTCAATTATTTTTTTACATTTTTCAACTTCTTCTACTTTATAAAATTCATCAACGTCCATTGACAAAAAATGAGTACATCCACATTCTTTAGCCTTTTGTTTCCCTATATTTCTTTTATTGGTTTCATTTTGATGGCATTGCTTTGGCGTGACATTATGTCCTACAATAAAACTTTCGAATTGAGGTTGATACAATATAGTACTATTTACATTTAATGAGAAAATTTTCTCTTCCCATTGAGGTTCTGCTGGAAAAAGATGGTTAGACATATTTTGATAAACAATATTTATATGATCTGTACAAGGTCTAATATTCTCAATTGATTTTTCAAGAATATCAATTCCATCAAAAACATTAAAAGAAATTCCAAGTTTCATAGTATTTTACAATTTTTTTTTCGTATAATATAATTATAATGAAGTATAGAAAAAAAATACCTCAAAGTATAAAAAATGCTGTATATATCCGGCAAAACGGATTTTGTGCCTGTTGTTTAAATCGAGGAGTTCACCTTCATCACATTCTAGCATATTCTTTAACATTAGGACATATTAATGTTAAAAATATTATGTTGCTATGTGAAAATCATCATAAACTTTTTCATCTTGGGGATCCTGAAACTTTTCAATCTATATATGAATATGCTTGGTATCTTCAATATCATCATCTACCAGAAGAAAAAGATCTTTCAGAAATATCAGAGGAAGTCAATAAATTAATTAAAGAAGATTTTCACAAAATGGATTTTTGAATTTGAGAAATAAAAGCTTTAATTAATTCAGTAGAACATTCATCGCAAATATCTGAAACGGTATCAGAACGAAAATTTAATTGTGTAATTATATTTTTTCCATCAATTGTAGAGTTCATTTCAATTATTGGTTGTTGAATGGATCGAGTTTTTCCAACGCTAGGAGATGTTATTTCTTCTAATATCTCTTCTTTTCCGCAAACATCACATATAATCTCAATTTTTGTTTTTTTTGTTCTCATGAAAAATCCCTATCTTTTACATATTTTTTAATCTTTTTAATTGCATTATCTCTTATTTGGCTAATTCTTCCCTGTGTTAAATCTAATTTATTTGCGGCTTCTGTTTGAGTACATCCTTCTTTTAGGTGAATTAAACTAAAGACTTTTCTTTCTTGTTCTGAAAGAATATCTTTTACTGCTGATAAAATTATATTATAAATTTGTTTTTTATAAATATTTTCTTTTACTACATTTTCTTCTATAAGAGATTCTTCTTTTTCCAAATCTATATCATCAATATTTATATTAAGAATATTAGAATCAGATATATTTCTTGTTTTAAATCTTTTTCTATAATCGTCTATTAATGTTCTCCAGATATGATCTCTAGCAAAAGTAGAAAATTTTGTATCTTTATTTTTTTTATATTTTTCTACTGATTCCAAAAGTCCAATAAAACCAACACTAACAAAATCTTCTAATTCATACCAATTATTGTTATTACAATGTTGAAGTTGGAATTTTTTTGCAGACCATTTTACTAATGAGGTATATTTTTTTATAGCTTCTTCTTTATCCGTCATATCTCTTCCCTCTAAGATATTATACGAAAAAAATGGGGGAGATTTTATCTCCCCCAAATTTAATAAAATCTAAGAAAATTTTATTTTATGGAAATATCAATTTTCTTTGATTCTGCCGCTTGAGTAAGAATTGGAATTTCAACAGTCAACATACCATTTTCAAGAGAAGTATTTACTGATTCGGCATCTTGAATATTGGTTTCCCATTGATCAAAATTCCAAGATCTAGTAAAACTGCCTTTTTTAATCTCTTTTCGAAGAATAGTAGATTGTCCCTCTTCTTTCTTTTCTTCTTTTTCTTTACAATATTGACTACTGATTGTTAGAATATTATCTTCAATACTAACTTGTAGTTCATCCTTTTTAATTCCCGGAACAGCCATTTTAAATATAAGATTGTTATCTTCTATATAAATATCTGTTTTAGGGAATTCTGCTTTGTTTTTAAACATATCTCTAACTCTTTGGTCGCTGTCGAAAAAAGCATTCGTAAAGTCATCAATAATGTCTAAAAAGTTGTCGTGAATTACCGCTCTTTGAGTTGGGAACATTGGACTGAAAGTCCGTGTTGGAATTAAACTTCTGTTCGTTTTTACCATTTTTCTTTCTCCTTTTTTTTAAAATAACGCTTTCGCTATTATTGGAGACGACTAACCATCACTTTGGATTGATTATCGCTCACGTTTTATATTATACGCAAAAAAAATGCCAGTCAGCTACTGTTGGTAAAAAGTGGAATAAACCGTTTAAAAAGGCACAAAAAGAACACCTCAGAGAAAAATCCTCCGAGGTGAAATGTATCATTATGATACAGGATACAATTAATCTTCCGCCATTGCTACTCCGATAGGAGTTAATGTATGGAGGATCTTTATATAGTCTTCATGACATTTTAAAACTTCTGGAAGTCTACGATATGCGTGAGGAGATTCGTCCACTCCACCACCACAAACATAAACTCCCTTTTCTTTGAGCCAAGATTCCATCATCTCTTTAGTGATTTTGGGTTCTCTAATGATCCTTTCTTTCCCAAAATCAGGAGAATTAGGATCTTTACATATTTTTTTCTTTCCCTTGGCTTCCATTCTTCCCATTACTCTACCAGCTCCATGTGGAGCAGAATGAAGAGAAGCTAAAGATTCATCATTATCAGTTCCTTGGCAGATTACGGAAATATCTCCCATTGATCCGCCAATAAAACTTTTTTGACCTGGATGTAATGGAGTTGATCCTTTTCTGATTACCCAAAGATCTTCTCCGTCAAAATTTTCTTTAAATGCAAAATTATGATGGTTATGAACTTCTTCAAGAATGGTAGTATGCATTATTCCTGCAATTGCTTCGCAAACCCATTCTCTACCAACATATGCATATTCTCCAGCCAGATTCATACATCTAATATACTGTTCTCCTAGATCAGAATCTTCTTTTAGAAGGCATGGAGGAGCGAATATATCATCTTTTGCACCTGCTGCATTTAAAAAATGAGATGCAACAACATGTCCGAATTTCCTTGATCCAAAATGAACACCAGCCCAGACATCATCATTTTCATCAATAAAGATATCGCAATAGTGATTACCAGACCCAATGGATCCTAGCTGATCTTGTGCGATCTGCTTCACACTTTTACAGGGATCTTCTTTCCACATTGGATTGTCGAATAAAGCATGTTCAATTCTTTTGGAATTTGTTCCACCTTTTCCAAAAGAGAATTCGCTGAATATCTTATCCATGATTTCTTTGATGTTCTTGCGAACAAAATCAGCTTTAATCTTCAGCCTCACAGCCATATTCCCACAGGCGATATCGTATCCACATCCAGAAACAGAGATTAATCCTTTATAGGCAACAACACCTCCAATAGCTTGACTGAAACCGAGGTGACCGTCCGCCATAATAGCAGTATGCTTTGCAGCAGATGATACTGAACATGTCGCCATTTGCTGAATGGCGTTATCGTCAACATCTCCCCAAACAAAAATATCGATTCCTAGTTTGTTTACTATTTTATATGACAAAACTTTTCTCCTATCAGAGGCTAAATTTTAAATTTTCGTTTTCTTCTTGCAATTCTGTCTCTCTTTTTCTATACCATTCATACATTTTCTGAAGAAGCACAACATGCCATGCTGGACTCATGTCAATATCGTCTGGAATAAATCCTTCGGGCCAATGCCCAGATATTTCCATCTCGTGATAGGCTTCACGGTGTTCGGCATTGGCTACATCAAAAAAATCTGTAATTGATAGCATTATTATCTCCTTTTCCGTACTTTCTTTAATGACTGTAGCACAAGAACCGACGAAAGTCAAGCTATTTCGCCGGTTCTTTTTCAGATTTTTTGGAGCTCTATATTTTTTATTTTCCGATGAAAGATAGAACCCCTTCTTTTGTCCCAATGAACCCAGCTCTATTCTTTAATTCTCCATCTTTAAAATATAAAAGAACGGGAACACCAGATACATTTCCTATTCCTTGTTTTGAAAGCCAACTAACAGCTCCCATATTTTTTGTAGCGTCAACTAAAACAACTTTTGCTTCTGTTTCTATTTCTGCGAGGGCATTATTTTTCATTTGTTGACAAGGAACGCATGTTGGAGTATAAATTTCGACTAGAACCTTTCCTGTAGAAATAAGTTTTTCTATCGTTCTCTCCGTTGCTTCAATCATTTTGATGTTTCCTTTCTAAAAATCGTATAATCATGTAGACTATTCACATGATGTCTCAAATATTAACATACGATTAAAGAAAAAGTCAAGATAAAATCGCCGGTAAAAGGAGAATAAAATGTCAGGAATAGAATCTTTTATAGAAAAAATTATAGATGAACATATATCAAAAAATATTTCTTTATTAAATGTAGACATAACAGATTTAAAGCCTCAAGAAATTTTAGATGAATTAGAAGATGATAAAGAGATTATTTTTGATTCAAGAACTCTTTCTCGTATGATTGTAGAAGCACTCATGTCTAAATCTTTAAAATTTCAAAGTGGGAATGATTATACAAAGGATCAATATTGTAAAGAATGTCAAAGATCTTTTGGGTCTTGGACTGGTCAAGGATCTCCAATTCCAGAAGAAATGATATCTAAAAATGGAAATGAAATTATTGTACTAGGAGATTTGAATTAAAATGGATTTAAATGTAATTTATAATCAAGATTGTATTATTGGTTCAAAAGAAAAAATAGAAGATAATTCAGTAGACCTCATAGTTACCGATCCTCCATTCGCTATAGACTTTTCTGGTTTAAGATCTAATTATAATAGAAATCCATTAAGAGTAGTAAATGAATATAAAGATATACCGGAAAAGGCATATTTTGATTTCACAAAAGAATGGATTACTGAAGCTAAAAGAGTCCTTAAAGAAGAGGGATCTATGTATATTTTTAGTGGATGGAATAATCTTATAGACATATTAAATGTTTTACATGAATTAGATTTTAAAATAATTAATCATATAATTTGGAAATATCAATTTGGAATGAATTGTACAAAACGTTTTATTAGTTCTCATTATCATTTGCTTTATGTTAGTAAAGGGAATAAGAAAAGAAAGTTTTATCCATATTCAAGATTTTCTTCAACAGAAAAAACTAAAGATGGAAAAAGAAAAGCCCGATATGCTGATATGGAGGATGTCTGGACAATTAATAGAGAAAATTGGACGGGAATGAAAAAGACTGCTACAAAGCTTCCTGCTGAAATTATTCGAAAAATTTTATCGTATTCTAGCGATAAAGAAGATTTAGTTGTAGATTTCTTTTCTGGATCAGGACAAGTTCCTTGGGTATGTAAAGAAATGGAAAGGAGTTTTATAGCTTTTGAATTGAATAAAGAAGCATATGATTTATCAATGGAAAGATTAAAAACAAATAAATATTTAATTTTAGATGAACAAATTAAAAAAATCGTATAATATATAAGGAGAAAAAAAGAATTGAGCTACAAGAAAAAGGTATCACAAAGAGTTTCTTCAGTAAATGAGATTGAAGAGGAGATAGTACTTTTAATTGATGAAAATGGAGTGAATCAAGGAGAGATAACGGCACAAAAAGCTTTCTCATATTCTAAAGATAAGGGGTTAGATTTAGTAAAAGTTCAAGATGGAGTTTTTAGATTGATGGATGTTTCAAAAAATGTCTATAAAAAGAAGAAAGTACAAAAGAAATCACATAAAGCAACTAAAACAAAAGAGATTAGATTTAAGCAAAATATTGCAGAAAACGATTTAAATGTGAAAATTAAGCATATAAATCAATTTTTGTCTAAAGGATTTCGAATTAAAATTTCATTTCAAAATCAAAAAAGATCTCATTTGAAAATTGAAGATTTCTTAGAAGAAACATTAAGCAAAATTAATGAAGAATTTACAAGAGATAAAATGAGTAAAAATGAAAACTTCTGCTCAATTAATATTTCTCCCGTCATACATTGATGGGGAGAAAATATGGAAAGATTTAAAAATTATTTAAATTATAAAAATCTTACATTTGATAAACAAAAAACTCTTTTATTAAATAAAAATCATTTTCCTTGTAGAGAAATGGTAATAGAATCATATCTAAAATTAGTATTTTCAATATTTGATAAGAATTTTATAGTTAAAGATATTGAAATAAAGAATGATTTAATTCATTCTGGTATTATTGGATTAATTGAAGCTGTTGATAGATGTGACGGAAAAAAACCAGAGAATTTCTCTTCTTATGCTTCATCTTATATTCTTAATGAGATGAGGTCTTTTCTTAGAAAAAATGCTTTTCTTTGTTATGTCCCAGAATATAAAGTATATGAAGTGTTTAAAATAAAGAAGATGCAGGAAAAACCTGAATTAAAAAACAAACATACTAATATGCTTTTAGAGTACAAATCTGTTTCTATAGAAGATGTTCAGATACCGGAAGAGCCTTCTTTATCGAATATTGATGTGGATTTTTTATTGTCTCAAGTTAATTCTTTAGATATTGATGATAAAAAAATATTACATTTAAGATATGTAGAAAACAAAAGCTGGAGAAAGATAGGTGGAAAAATTGGAATGACATATGAGGGAGCTAGAAAGAAACATGGAAGGATTTTAGATAAATTAAAGTCGATTCTTATTCCAGAGAAAATTAAAACAATATAAAGGTTTTTCAATATGAATTTTGGAATATTAAACGACAGAGGTCTATAACCTGGAGGATATTGCTGTGCTTAAATTTAGTGCTTTAGACACATTCTATAAAAAATACGCACAAACGGATATCGATAAAGTTTTTGATAGGGTTAGAAAAACTATTCGTAGGGAATCCCATAATTTATATAATATTTTACTTTCTGATCCTATCACAATAGGATTATTGGAAAATATTTTAGAAATAGCAGAAGATTTTGAATATGTATATAATGAATATAGTTCAAATCCAGAAATGTCAAAAAGATTAGAAGAAGATGGAATTATTTTTCAAGATTTAAAATATTTAGTAGATGGGTTGAAGATTTTCTATCAAAAATATAGAAATAAATATGAAAAAGTAGAAGGTGAGACGGATTCAGATCAACCAATTTTCATAGATGACTATTATGATATTTATTCTATGAGAGAGCTTCTTGATTTTGCAGTTCATGATTCAGGTATTCCAGTTTTATTCCCCCCATATAATGCTCCCGGTGATATAAAACCAGGAGAGGAAGGTAAAGACCTTCCTCGTTTATTTCCTGAAGTAGGAGATACATTACCTATAGAAGTTGAGGAAGACGAGAAATGGGAAACAGATATAGATAAGATACAAAAAGTAATAAAAAGACTTATTTATCCTGAAGCAAGAAATGTATTAAAAGATTTCACTTCTGATTCTGAAATGTATAATTTACTTTTTGCTGAAGGTACAGATTTTCAAGGTAAAAAAGGTGTTAAAGGTGGAATTATTAATGATTTTATGATGAAAGATATTTCTCATGAAAATTCTGAAATTAGAAATATGCAAAAAGAAATGAAAACTTTAAGTTTTTCCATTATGGATTCTCAACAAAAGGGGATCGTAAAAACTGATGAAATTATTCGTTTTATGAATATGTTTTCAGATTTGGTTGATAAAACTAGAAATTCTGAATATAAACAAAAAATTGAAGGTTTTAAAAATTATGTGAGTAATAACGAATTTTTACAAGTTGTTGATAATATTAATGATGTTGTTGATGGAATGAGAGATTTAAACTTAGTATTAGGAATGGCTTCACATAATAGAAAATATGATCCTTTTAGTAAAGTTGGAAGAGAAGAGAATGCTGCTATTGTAAATGAATTTTCTATTGAAAATAGAGAAATTTTAAGAGAACTAGATATTTTATTTAAAAATAAAGAAGATCTTTTTCAACAAACTTTTACTACAGAACAAGCGACTCAGGTAAAAAGACGGGTTTATGATTTTATTTCTAAATTAAATGAAGATATAAAATTGGGTAAAAATTCTTCAATATTAAATTATTCTGGTGATGAATTTGATGTTTCGAATGTGTATAGATTAATAGAACTTTCACATCAACCAGATAGTGAAGAAAATTTTAAAGAAATATATAATATAATGAAAGAGTTAAGCTTAGAAGAAAATATTTTTCAATATAAAAATATTCCGAGAGTGCTTTTAAAAGGTCTCCTTCCTTTATATGAAATAGATGTCGAAACCGCACCTATGAAATTTGATGAAGCTTTTTATCAACTTTCTGAAAAAGCAAAAGAATTTGGAACTCTTTCTGGAGATTTTTCTGGAGAACAAAAAATAGAACTTGCACAAGATATTCATAAATTAGCGAATATTGCTCTTGATCCAGTTATTAAAAATTTATCTAAAAGTACTAAAACAAAAGCATTTGAAGGTGTTGTGGATGTTCAACTTGCTTTAAATGAATTTTCAGATTTGATAAAAGATGTAGATAAGATATTAGCTTTTCATAAACATACTAAAGTAAAAGAATTTGAAGAAAAAAGTGCTGAGTTACTGTCATTTAATCCAAGAGATAAAATGGATAAATATAAAGCTCGTTTTAATGTAGTTGCTCAAAATATTCAAACTGGAGAACTTCTTCAAACTATAGCAGTTTATTATTTAAAAATTCCAGGATTTGAAAAAATTGAAGAAGAAATAGAAAAATCTTATGATAAGATTCAAATGAGAAGACCAAGAATTTTAGAACCAATAGAAACAAATGGAGATACTTATACTTTTAAAAATCCATATGCCAGATTCCCAATAGATTTTCCCATAAAAGGTGGTATGGTGTTTAATCCAGAAACTTTTAATAGATCATTAAGTAAAAGAGAAGCAGAAAATTTACAGTTCGAAAATTCTTCTGAAGAAATGCCGCAGCAAATAGCATTTAATTTTTCTAAAAAAATAAAAAAGGAGGCTTTTAACTTGTCAAAAATTCCAAAAAAAGCCGATGTAAATAAAAAAGACAATCATACGGTCGTTCCAGGTCATATTTGTAGAAGCTGTATAAAATTTGAAGCTCTTCAATGTGATTGGGGAAACAAACCTGAACAAAGTGTACTAACTTTTGTTGGAGATAATGGTGATAAATTATCAGATTGTTCTAAATATATTGCATTAGATGCAGATCTAGATGTTATATCTGCAAAAAAAGATAATCCAATATTGAAAAAAGCACAGAAAATGAAAGATTCCGATTTGAATATGGAATTGTATCGTAAAATTAGAGCTTTAAGCGAAAAAGAAAGAAATCATTTCTTTGATTTTTGGAAAACTATTTTTTCAAAAGAATATGCTGGAGAAATGTGCGATGATATAATCTCTACAAAAGCAAAAAATAATGAGGATAAAGATAGGGGGAAATTAAATCAGCCCAAAGAAAAAACAAAGAAAGAAAAGTAAAGTCATGGAAAAAAGGAGAAAATTATGACTCACATGGAAAGTGGGAACTTTTTACGTTTCACAGATAAAAAAGTAGATAAAAAAGAAATAGACCCTAAACAATTTAAGGGTATTTTTTCAGATGGAATTCCAAAAGTTAATGAAACGGAAATTCACGAAAGAAAAGTTCAAAAGAAAAATATCGAAGCTAAAGATCTTAATAGATTGGAATCTATTGATATTAAGGATATGCATTGGGAAGAAGTTAAAGGTTCTGCAAAATTTAGTGATTTACAAGGAAAAGGTTCTGTTTTTCCAGCAAGATCAGCAGGAGAAACAAATGAAGGTGGAACTGGAATTTTTGGGAAAAATAAACCTTCAATTTTTGATCCTAATGTTTTAGATAATTTAAAGTTTGATGATGCTTCTGAAGAATCGTTAAAGGCAAATAAAGCTAGAAAACAAACAATAGAAAGAGAAGCAAAAGAAAAAGATGAAGCACATAGAGATGAATGGGAAGTTGTTGCTCCAGTAAAAAATACTAAAACATCTAGACCAAAAGGATTTACGCAAAATCGTTCTGCTTTTGAACCCGCTCCTTTGCCAAAAGTAAAGATTAATGCTGTTGATGCAATTATAGCTCAAAATAAAATCAGTGCGGAATCTGGGAAAAAAGCAGCTGAGATGAAAATGGATCTTGATAAAATTTTAGCAGAAAAAATGAAAGAGAGACTTAGTGGTGGATGGGAAGATGAAGCAGATAAAAATATAAAAGAAAACAATGAAAAAGAATATACTCCAATAAAAGAGAAAATATCTTTTGCTCCTGATGAAATTAAAATGAAAAAAACAAAATTTGCAAATCTTAATGGATTGTTTCCTTCTTTGATTCCGGATATTAAAGATAGTAATTTGAAAAAAGATTCTAATAAAATAAAAGAAAAAAGAAAAAATAGGTCAGAAGATAGATCTTGGGAAAAGGTATGATTAATGTCCAATAAACCATTAGACTTCGTTTTGGGATTACCAAGAAAACTAAGAGAGCGTCTTTATGCTAGCTTTGATGAAATAGAAGATGGCGTTCTTCCGGAAGATATTGATATTAATGCGGCTATTGAAAGAAAATTAAACGAAGTTTTTGACCCTGTTTCAAAAAATTATAATGAAGCAATTTTTTCTGTTTTGGAAGCATATCAATCTGCACAAGGTGTGCAAGATTGGTTGATAAATTTTGCTATTCAAAATGAAGATCCGGGATGGGCAAAATATTGGGAAACCGCAAATCCAGAAGTTATGGAAAAATGGATGTCTATACATGATAAATCTAAAAATTGGTATAAGGGTCAAGAAGTAAAACCAACAATGGATGATTTAGTTTTAGATATAGCAGCAGATTTGTTATCTAGAGGTACAGATATGTTGTTTTATGAGTATGACGAAAATAAAGAAGATACAATAGATAAAAGAAATTTTATTATGGAAATGTCTCGTCTAGTTAAAACTCCAGTTTTAAGAAGTAAATATGGAGATTTAGGACAACAATTTATTAATGGATTAGAAAAATATGATCAAAATATTATTAATATGATAGACGAAAAAATGGGAGAGGTTGGAGATACTAATCGTCCAAGTATTATTACAGATGAGGATTTATCTT
>Ga0114918_10001708_pt1 | contig 19662 bp, 26 predicted proteins | sample LantaG_FD_87015 | JGI IMG/M metagenome (GOLD analysis project Ga0114918, IMG submission 87015) | Deep subsurface microbial communities from Baltic Sea to uncover new lineages of life (NeLLi) - Landsort_02402 metaG | ecosystem: Environmental > Aquatic > Marine > Oceanic > Sediment | place... | reverse complement strand
TGCTCTTTTTCTGAATAATAATTTCCATTTAAAAACCAAGATTTACCACCATTATTCCATTCAATCGCTGGATCATTTTTTCTGTGTCTTTCTCCATTAATCCACCAGGCTTTATTTCCATTAATAAGTTCAACTGCAGGACCATCTTCCCTATGTAATTTACCATATAACCACCACTCTCTATTTCCTTCATCGTCTATTTCAAGAACTGGCTGCATAAATCCGGACCCTCTTACGTCTGGCAAACAATAGTGGTTTAACTACAATATTCTCTAAAATTAAATCGCTCCGTAATTAATGTCATGCGATATATAGTCTTCAATATGTATCAAATGTACTATCGATAATCAAGTCTTAACTATTCTTAATCATCCTTTTCATAAGGCATTTCACATTCTTTAATTCCAAACTGACGCCTCCACACTCTAGATGATTCACTCCCATCAAATGGCAAAAAATCATCCTTTGGTCCATCCCAATAAAATGGCAATATCATCCAATCATTCGCTAATATATCAGCCCTACAAAAAAGATGACATTTTTTATTACCATTAGACATATAAGCATGCAAACAATTATCCATACCAAATGCCAAAACTAAATAACCACTCCAAGAAACTCTAGTAATAAAACCATGCTCACCTAAATGTTCAACCACTTTATCAAATTTCATATTAACTCTCCTAATCTGTATCAACAACTCGCCAAGAATGTTTAATTGACTTCTTGTGCCATATACCACAATGTACACAACGATCACTAAAACAATATCCACCTCGACGACTTAAATAATATGATAATTCCCAGGTATGAATCCCAAACCAACATAATATAGCTTTCATTATCTATCCCTCTTCTTTTCTGTATCAATTTCAGTATAATCTTCCATCTCAAGCTCTTTATCTATAGGAACCAATCTATTAACTACACCAAATGTCCCTTCTGAAATCGTCATCTGAGCCTTAATATCACCAGACATCTTATTAAATACAGATGGATCAAAATGAAAATCCGTATCCCAAAAATATCCAGAAATATGATTAAACGCCTCCTTTGGACTTTCACACAACTTAAGAGCATATTCAGTCGCTTCAATATCATCACAATCCAAATCTAAACCAGCAATTTCATCATCATCCATATCAAACCACTTCAAATTAGGATCTTTATGCTCACAATAATAATCTTCATCAATCTCAGAATAATGTTCCATAACTTGCCACAAAAGGTAGAAATGATACTCAGTAGGCATGTAAAGACGATCAGATTTAACAGCCTCTATTAATCGGTTACACTCTCGACGAAAAATATTAATATCTGGGAAAAGACAAGAACACTCAAAAAAATCCTCATCATTAACCCAAATATCGCCAGGAAAACCATTCTCTTCATCTATATCATCTAATGCACTGCCCAATAAACTAACAACCAACTTATCAAATGCCTTACTCGGTTTATAAGCCCATCTTAACATTAACTATCCTTTCAGAAATTCATTCTGTAAGCTGCTATCTCATTTGGTTTAATAGTTCCATCTTCCAAAATAACAATTAAACAATCATACTGGCGAATACCCTCATCAACTGAATCACTATCTCTAATATATTCATCTCGGTGTTCTTCACAATATGCAATAGCCTCTTCCTTAGATATCTTTAAAGAATATTTCGTTAACATCATTCTCTCCTATCTCTCTTGATACAATTCATATCCAATATTATACCCGTAATCACTCCATTTCAACACTCTTTCCTACATATAATACCACTTTCTACTACTCTATATGGCAAACTTGATACGCTAACCTCTTAATATGACACGTTTTATATCAATTAAAAAAAGTTCTGGACGCTGCTTTTCTGGAGATTTTAATTTTTTTTCATTAAATCCCAAAATTATTGATACAAATTTGACCTCTATATTTATTTGATACATAATATTCATCTATATTTCTCCAAGTTCTTCCATTACTTTTGAATGATTAATAGCACGAATAAAGAATGAACTTACTTTCTTCTGCATTACCTCTAGTTCTTCAGCATTTAACAGATATTTGCTAGAAGACTTAATTAAAGAATCACCAGCAACCTTTAAAGCAAATCCTATCTCTTCCTGGTTCCTTTTAATCCTATTCATCTTTAACTCCTTCTATCCTTATAGTCACTGAACTTAAAGATTTTGTAAGAACTATTTGAGAATAATATTACCTTTTTCCCGGAATTAAGAATATGGTCGGTTTTGTATCACTTTGAAATCGAGCCAGGTATGGACTTTCTGGAGAATTTTTTCAGATTTTCATAAATTACAGAAAAGTGTAAATTTGTAGCAATTAGGATTTATTTTAATTTGGGTTTGCCTTTGTGGATTTGATTGGTACATAATATATCTCCTAATTATAAACCTCTATCCATATAGTCAATTCGCAAACCTATTTTGAAAAAGAAATATTAAAAAAAATATTAAAAGAACATACGACAGAATTAACGGACGACGGAATTGGTGGGTGTTCAGTAATTGCGGTTGTTCATGCTTTCTGAACACTTATACTCAAACCGCATACTTATCAACAGCGAGATAAATACACGGTTCTTCATTTTGTATCAACTTGTGCTTCTTTATTTTTTCTTTATATATTGAGTTCTATTATCGAAGTTGGTTATTAAAAAATTAAACCAAGGAGATCATAATGTCAGATGAACTTATTTTTGCTAGTACCGATGAGGCTTTTCAACATCTAGCTAATATAACAGGTAAAAGAATTAAAATTGCTGCAGATCTCTTTAATCTGGCAGAGGAAGGGAAAAAACTCATAAAAGAAAAAGGTCAACTTCTGGACGAAAATGATTTAAAAGATCTAATGAAACAATCTGGAGCAGCTATATCTTATTTTAATTATCTTAGACATCATCATTCTGATAAAATAAATGAGCTTCCAAAGTTTTTCATAGACTTCACAAAAAAATATAAAAAGGAGCTCCAAGAGCTTATCGAAAGCGAAAAGAATATATAACCAATACCCACAACAAACTCAAAGGGAGATAAAGATGTCAGACGAACTTAAATTTGCTAGTGAAAACGAAGCATTACAACACTTAGCTAATTTAACAGGTAAGAAAATTAAGGTTGCTGCTAATAAAGCGAATATTGAAGTAGGCAAAAAATACGAGACAGACTCATATAAAGGTACAGATATTGTCACCGTCACTAAGATCAACCCAAGTGAAAAAGGATGGTACGACGATCATCAAGAAGGTGGATGGTGGAGTAAAGGTATTGTAGAAGGTATTTATAAGTCTGATGGGGATGAATGTTTAGAATCTCTCGAATACGCTCAAGATTTTTGGACAGAAGTTAAATGAAGATGGTTTTAAAGATGCAGTATCTAATTTCTCAACACCAGGTTAATAAGACTTAATAATAACACAATATACACATACAATCCCCTCTTTCCTAATCAGATTGAGGGGTTCTTTGTTTTGTATCACTTTTTTTATTGCTGGCTAATGGACTTTCTGGAGAATTTTTTCAGATTTTCATAAATTACAGAAAAGTGTAAATTTGTAGCAATTGGGATTTGATTATTTTATTTTAAATAGTTCTTACAAAATTAGAATAAATGGTGACTATAGAAGATAAGGAGGTTTATTATGCATTCTTTTTGTAAACACTGTAAGAAACCAAAACTTATTTGTAATTTATGTAAGAAACCAGTTTGTGAAAAAAATGATAAAAATGAATGTTCTATAAAGGGACATTATATATATGATGAGAAAATATATTGTGAATCTTGTTGGGAATCTCGTAAATTATTTTAATTTGGGTTTGGGATTGATTTGTTTCTCTGCTTCTTCCATTATTTTTTGTAGACCTTTAATATCATCGGCAAACATAAGTACTCCATCAGCTGTTATAGATTGCAATAGTTCTTTCAAATAGGAGCTGGCCTGGTCTACACTCATATTTGTGAAGATAGAGACTTTATCTATGCGTTTTGGTGCCATTTTGGGTATTCCTGCCTTAACGGGTTATTATATTATATCAGGAATATTCGAAAATTTAAATAGATTTTCTGGAAAGGGAGAGGTATTATATAAAAAGAATATCAAATGTCAACAGAAATTTTTTATTTTTTTTTCTTGACTAGCGTATTGTTTGGGCTATAGTCTCATCTGCGTATATGGTCGGTCATAAGTTCGGTGAGTTTAGCCCTGTTGATCATCCTATAGGTGTTTTTATTATAGAACTAATGCCTTGTAGCGAGATATGGGCAAAGACAAGAGTGAGTGAGAATATTGGTTTTTAAATTGGGATTCTTAAACACTTTGTAGTTTAAAGATCTACCCGCAGTAAATACCCTACCCAAGTATTTGCTGCTTTTCCTCTAGCGGCCTCATCTTTACCCGAAGGTGAGGCTTCTTTTTTTGAATATAATCTTTTTTGAATATTTTTTTAATTTCTATTTGACGTAGAGATTTTGTGGGGGTACTCTGTTCTTTAAGTAATAAAATATTCAGATTGGTTTTGAATGGGTAACGGATTGATCTGAAGTGTTAAGAAAGCGGATTAGTAGGAACGTTATGGGTAGTTCTTATTAATCTTATGTAGTGGTTCTTGAGTTTGAGTTACAGAGGAAGAGCAGCAATTTGTCTATACTTGTGTAGGAGGTGATACATAGTAGGGTAGACTCATATCTTGATTGTCTTCCTAAAACTAATAGATATCACTTGTCCTACCTGGTTTGTTCTTAATTGCATATCTTTTCTTTTGTTTCTTTAAATTTGAGAAGCACAGGTCATTCTTGTGTTCTTTGAGGAAAAGAAGGGTACTAATTATGAATATTTTTGAGAACGGTCAGAACTTCAATGTCAGTCAGGGTATTGGTGATTTGAAAGCTGGTTATCGTTATGATGATTTTTCACGTATGTCGGCATATGGTGGTCCTGATATGGGTCTTCATACTGGGGCTAATTCACCTACTCTTGGTCGTCATGGTCAGCCTTTTGGTCCTATCAATCCTATGCCTAATCCTATGAGTCCTTTGGGTCCTATGGGTTAGATAGATGAAAAATATTTGGACCTGGTTTGAAAGATATGGGCAGGTGGGGGATGTTTTTCATTCTGGGTCCAATTTTATAGAAAGGAAAATAATCATGCAGCCTTATTATCCATATCCTGATCTTGGTCCTTTTGGTAGAAAACCTTGGGAGCCTATTATTAATCCTAAGCCTTATCCATTTGGTGGTCCTTATATTCCTGAACCAAAACCAACAATTCCTTTTCCTTATATTCCACATCCTGATATTATTAATATTAGAGACCGGGTTGTAGTTTATCAATGAAGTGTATAAAAAAAGAGGTGGGTCTTAATTGATCCACCTCTCCTAAAACTAATAGATATGAGTGTTAACCGTTGTATTACTTTCCATTGCTCTGCTCTCCATTGCTCTGCTGTCCTAATCCCTTCTTTTAAGGTTGAGCGTTAGCGAAACCACCACCAAGCATTAAGTCTGAACCATTCTACTGTTTGTTTAAGTCCTAGATCTACCGGGTTCTTTACACTCCACCCCAGTATTCTTAATTTTTCTGAACTAATTGCGTACCGTCTATCATGTCCGGGTCTTATCTTATCATCCGGAATAAACTCTATTTCAGATTTAGAATTAGTGATTTGTAATATTTTATTTACAATGTCTATATTTTTATATTCTTCATTTCCAGCTACATGATATATTTCCCCTGGTTTTCCTTTTTCGATTAGATGAAGGATTGCATAACAGTGGTCTTGTACGTGAAGCCATTGTCTGATATGTGCTCCGTCCCCATAGAGTGGTATAGGTTCGTTATTGATTGCCTTTCTGGTCCATACGGGGATAGCTTTTTGAGGATGCTGATACGGACCATAGTTGTTTTCTGTTCTGGTGATGATAATTGGGAGTTTATATGTATTGAAGTAGGATAGACACAACATATCTCCTGCACTTTTGGATGCTGAGTATGGATTTCCTGGATTAAGAGCGGAGAGTTCATCATGCATTCCTTCCATTATAGACCCGTATACTTCATCGGTACTTATTTGAATATATAATTTTGGTTGATATCGTCTGGCTGATTCAAGAAGATTAAATGTTCCCACTATATTTGAATCTATAAATGGTTTGGGGTCTCTTATACTGTGATCGACGAAGGTTTTTGCGGCGAAATTTACGACAACATCTATTCCTTCACAGAGCTCGGATACATCGTTGGGGTTACTCAGGTCTCCGTTAATCATTGTAAAGTTAGGATTTTCGACAATACTATTGATTCTATCTTTATTTTTGTTATTGCTGAGTCTGGAGAAGCCTACAACTTGGTGATCTAGTTCTATTGCCATACGAGCGAAGTTAGAACCTATGAAACCGTAGACACCAGTGACCAGAATTCTCATTATGTTTCTCCTTTTCTTGGTTATATTATAAACAGTATTTTACTTAATTGAATTGAATTTTGTAAAGTTATATGTTTTATTTGGTTGAATTGGCCTATATTCTTGCTGGTCTCTGGGTTGCATTAGTGGAAGGGAAGTAAAAATGGGTAATCCTAAAACTAATGAGCATGCGAATGTGCATAGATCTGGAGGAAAGGATATGGGTAAGTTAGCATATACGGGAATTGGATCTCGACAAACACCTGACGACTACATGAAGTATTTTGAAGAGCTCGGTTATTATTTAGCTAGGGTTGGTTTAACGCTTCGATCTGGTGGAGCTGAGGGTGCTGATACTGCATTTGAGACTGGGTGTATTAAGGCATTGGGTAAGAAGGAGATTTTTTTACCTTGGCCTGGATTTAATGGTAATCGATCTTTATTGGATTCACCTTCTAACGAGGCATTTGATATAGCATCGAAGTATCATCCTTATTGGATAGGAATGAAGAAGACAGTACAGCGGTTACATGCCCGGAATTCACATCAGGTATTGGGTACGTATTTAGACAGTCCTTCTTTATTTATTCTTTGTTGGACTAATCCTAATAAAGGTGGTACAACTCAGGCTTTACGAATAGCTAGGGATCGTGGTATTCCTATTTACAATTATTATTCTGAGGTTCACGATATAGAGAAGATATTAGAACCTTTTGCTGAGAGATTGCTAGAAAGTAAAATATGAAAAAGATATCTTGGGCGGAATATTTTTTAGACATGATTGTAGTTGGAGAGAGGAAATATAATTATGAGTAAAGAAAAAAGTGTAGAATGTTTTATCCGTAGAGCTCTTATTTATTGTGAGGGTATGGATAATGATAAACAGAAAGAAGAATTAGTAATAGAGAATTTAAAGAAAGCAATAGAAACAATTAATTCTGACCAGGTTAATTGTTGTTGTAAGTGTAAGTAAAAATGAGAGAGAGGAGAACTTAGGACGGCGAAATCTTTGGTTCTCCTCTCTCTGGGTGAGGGTTTAAGATGTAACTTTTGAAAGCATCTTGGTTAGGTTTTTAGATGCAATACTGAATTCTAGGATTGCTTCTTTCAAACCTTTAGGCATTTGTACAGATGTGGTTGTTCTGTTCTTATTGGTGGATCCTGCTGGCCTACCTCTTTTACCCTTTGTTACTTTCTTTTTAGTTGTAGTGCTTTTAGGACGACCTCTTTTACCTGGTTTCTTTGCTTCTGTTTTCTTTGCAGTTCCTTTAGGTCTTCCTCTTTTCCCAGGTTTCTTTTCTGCTGTTTTAGTTGTCTTGCTTTTTTTTCTTCCTACGGGTTTAGCAAGAGTTCCGTCCTTTTTAGTAGACGGCCTTTTTCATCCCTCTTCATCTTACCTGGTTTACGACCTGGTGCTGATACTTCTTCTGCTACTTCTGCTACTTCTTCTACTTTTTCTTCTTCAGACATTTTTTTCTCCCAGTACTAAAATCAAAAAGTTATTATCGACAATACATCACAGTTATTAAAGTACTATAAATTAATTAAATAGCAAGGATATTTTTTATAGTTTTCGGTTTTAGTTGTCATGGAGTTTTTTACATGAGGCTATAAATTGTTTAAGGGATTCCATTTTAGCGAACAATTTAATACTTTCTTGTGGGGGACAATTTTGCCATTCTTCTATCATGCTATCTAATTGTAATTGTGCTTTTACCATTAAATCTCCGGCATCATCAACGAGTTCAATCATAGTATTATTTATGCAATTAGATACCCAAAGATCTTCTTCTTCCTCTTCTTGTTCAGTATCTACAATAATAGGATTTTCAGGTCTATGTACTGTTTGGAGAGATTTTTTAATTGTTAAGTCGTTGGGGTTTCCTAGTTTAGCAGATACTGATTTACATAGTTTACAGATTTTACTTTTAATTGGGTTTTCTGTTTTCTTCCATACTTGAGCTTGTTTCGGGTCAAATTCGGGGTTAAGGAGACGACCACACAGGGTTTTTTCTTCTCCTATGATTTTAATATGTGTGTTGTTTCTTTTGGGGTGTTTCTTTGCGGTACTGATATTTACCCAGTATTGTCTTTTACTCATTTCTTTCTCCTAAAACTAATAGACTAATTTGAAGTTGTAAGATCAAGGTCATTTTGCAGGAATTTTTTTCTTCCTTCTACGTCTTTACCAAATAGTTGTTCGATCACATTAGAGCATTCTATTGCATCATCTACGCTAACCTGGAGCAAAATTCTATTCTTAGGATCAAGTACAGCTTCTGCCAATTGTTCAGGATTCATTTCTCCTAATCCTTTAAAACGTTGAATATCGAAATTCTTATTTAGGTTTTGTTTCTTAAATTCATCGAGCTCATCATCATCTTTTAGGTACTTAATACTTTTACCATCTTTAATTCTATATAAAGGAGGTTGAGCTACTTTTAAATGACCCTGTTCAATTATAGTCCTCATAAATTTGTAGAAGAATGTAATTAGAAGACAGGTAATGTGAGCTCCATCAGGGTCAGCATCAGCCATTATTATTATATTATGGAACCTTAGATCATCAATATCTGCTACTTGCCCATTAGGTTTAGGGGACACATTCAAAGCAGAAACAAGAGATTGGAATTCCTTATTCAACAACGCTTTAGACATTGTGGTCTTTTCAACATTAAGTACTTTACCTCTAAGTGGGAGTATAGCCTGGAACCTATTATTACGTCCCTGTTTTGCTGAACCGCCTGCAGAATCACCTTCGACCAGGAAGAGCTCACATTCCTCCGGGTCTTTAGATTCACAGTCTGCCAGTTTTCCTTTGAGGGTAAAGTGTTCGAGACCACCTTTTTTCCTGGTTAAGTCTTTTGCTTTTCTTGCGTGTTCTCTTGCAATTACGGCTTGGAGAATTTTCTTAGCTATTTCAATTCCATCAGCTTTACGTTTCTTATCTAGTAATTTAGAGAGAGTTTCATAAAATTTCTCTTCAAGGGGTTGTCTTATTTCTGGATTACCTAATTTAGTTTTTGTTTGTCCTTCGAATTCTGGTTGTTGTAGACGGACAGAGATAACCCCATGTAGTCCTTCTCGAATATCAGATTTATTAACTTTACCTGCGAAATCTTTTGTTATCTTTTCTTTTTCTCCAATATCAATGACAACTTTAAGAAGAGCATTTAAGAAAGCATTAAGATGAACTCCGCCTTCATGAGTTGGAATGTTGTTGGCAAAGCTGATTAAATGCTCGTCATATTCAAGCTCGTATGCAAACACAGCCTCAGCAGTACAACCAATTTCAGACAGATCAATATTCAAATCAATATTTTCGACGAGAGGTGTTTTACCTTTAAGTTGATAGGCTACGTAATCATGTAACCCGTTGTCGTATTTAAAACTTACGTCTTCTTCGTTCTCAAATCCTTTAATTTCGATTTGTAGACCGGGGACCAGGAATGCGATTTCTCTGCATCGACGAATAATCCGGTCATATTCCCAATGGATTTTGATATGTTTGAAGATTTTTTCATCTGGTTTGAAGATAACATATGTTCCTGTTTTTCCAATCCATTCGACACCACAGTCTTTTGTTTTTGCGACTTCTCCATCTTTAATTCCTCGTTGGTATGATTGGGTCCAGATTTTACTATCTTGTTTTACAAATACTGTGAGATCTTCTGAGACTGCATTTGTAACAGAGGCACCGACACCATGTAAACCACCGGAATTGTGACATACTGTTCCTACTCTTAACACAAAGTTGTTGGTATCAGGTACTTGGATATCATATACAGCTTCTGGTTTTTCAAGGGTAATAATTTCAACAGAGACTACTTTATGATTATTAACATTTTGAAGTAATTTTTCTTTGTCTACTGGTTTATAGGAATCAATGATATTTTGTTTACTTACTCCAGCTCTCTTTTTTCTTTTGAGATAGTCTGGAATACTATTTTTAAGTTCTTCTACTCCTCCTGGGAATAAATCTTCGAAGTGTACAAACCCAGAAGAACCCCACTGTTTATTTTCTTCATATGTTTTTTCGTTAAATTCCAGATTTAGTGATTCAGTAATATAAAGATAAGCCCTTTGAAATTTACCTTGTTGTTGTAGAAGTTTAATATCTTTTTTATTTGCTTCTTTGAATTGCTTTGATCTGATTTCTTTATTTTCTTCCGTTTGTGAAAAATGTTGTCCTGATTCAATAAGCAATTTCATATTCTCTTTGGACTTATTTCTTCCTTTATCTGATTTGTTATATCGGATAAGAGAATCAGGTCCATTAATTTCTGCATTCTTTTTTGCGTGTTTGGATCTATGTTTTCCTTTTCCTAGTTTTTCTAAATTTTCAGGGCAATCATTTTGAGCATTAAAGTCTATATGGTGAGTATGTTCTCCAAATTCATAATCTCCATATATATATTTGTAAACTTCACGATACAAAGGAATATATGGCCTATCATGAAAATTTTGAGTTCTGCGATTATTAGGTTTAAAGAGAAGATGTCCTTGCTCATCTCTTGTGTGATAGAAAGGCATTAAAGAATCACCAGGCTTTAAATCTTTAGCTTCGGTATATGATCCATTTCTTCTCATCCAACGGTGATCAGGAGTGCATCTAACCTGTTCTCCATTGTCTAAAGTAACAACAGCGAGTTCGGTTACTTCTTTTGTTTTGTGTGGGTTAATTGCTTTTGCGGGAACAATAGTACCATCAGGGAGACAAGAGATTACCCAGAATTCCTTGTCTGCATAATTATCGGTAAGCCATTTAAATGATCGTACAGTTCCATCAAGAAGGCGAATTTCAGTATCCCCAGTGAAGCAAGTTTTATACCCAGCATCGTCAGAATCGTTTCTAAATTTTCCTCCGGCATGTAGAACAGTAAATACGAGTTCAAGTGCGGAGACCCCTTTAACTTTATTAATACCTGTTGGAATACCTCTACCGTCGTCCTGGATGCTGAGATATCCTTCACCTTCATTTGTAACTATGATTTTTTTACAATGACCGGCTACTGCTTCATCTACTGCGTTATCCAGGATTTCTTTATAGATGTGGTGCATGCCTTCGGTTGTAGTTCCACCGATATACATTCCAGGTCTTGTTCTTACGTCTTCTGGGAATTCAAGTACTTCAATACTATCACCATCATATTTTTTAGGCATTATTTTCCTTTATGCAATTTTAGCAAGCACTCCTCTGGTTCTTTTATGAAGCTGAGAAGGTTGGTTACAGACTAAATATTGAACATCATTAACAGACAGTCCGAGTTTTTTAGTTACTCCTCTCACGGACTTTTCTCTTATATAGCAAGGACTTAAACAAATTCCTACTCTTTCAATTTTATTCCATTCTATTATCTTTAAATCTTCGGAAACTTCAACAGAATTCCATGCAGTTTCTTCATTTCTTTCAAACGGATCATATTTAATACTTCCACAACACGTCCCTTCTCTTTGTGTGTAGCAATCATATATGTCCGGGCAAATCCAATGATAGGTTCCGTGTTTTCTCCAATCTATAAAGTTAACCCAGGTTCCATCTTCTGGACAGTCATAACTTTTAATTTCTTTATCCGCACAAATATCTGAATGGTAATCTACGTTGTATAGAATTCTTGCATTGGATTCATTAATATCATTTAATAGTTCTTCATGTTCAATTACAGCGAGTATAGGAACATTTAATTCAAATACTTTTTTAAAGAATTGACCTGAAGACCTGGCATTTGTGTAATCTAACCAATAATCCAAATCAATAGATAAATATGCTTTGTCCACTTATTCCCCCCTATTCCGAAAACTAATGCGAACTATTCATTTTCGATAAGCCCTATAAATTGAGCCATCGCATTTATTAATTCTTCTGTTTTACATGCGGCTGCGATTCTGACGGATTTATTATCTCCGTAAAATTTGCCAACATCCGTATCAAGACCAACAGCATAGATTTCTGTTCCTTCATCTCTGATTTCTTTTATTGCTCGGTGCAGGTCTTTATTGGTATTTCCTTGCTGTGAACATGAAAGAGGCTGACCATCTGAAATAACAATCATCATCTTGCGTTCTTTTTTGGACTTAGCTATTTCAGAAGCAAATTGTCTCAGACTTTCTCCATCATCATTATCAGCCATTCTCAATTTTCTGGCTGCGTCTAGTATTCCATGCTTCCGGTGAGTCCAATCTTTATCAGAGCCAAACCGATAGTGCCGAAGATTAGCAGTCCGTGTGAAAGCATTAAAATCAAATTCACTTGTTCCAACTGTAAATCCTACAAGTTCAAATTCTACCTTGGCTTGACTCATGATTTCACCCATAACCAAAGCAGACTTAAGAGCCGTATCTATTTTCCCTAGACCTGCCATAGAACCAGAGCAGTCTACTATTATCATAACGCTGGCTCCCTTCTTCTTACGGATATTTTCAGTTTTAAATATATTCTTTGAGGTTCTGAACTTATGAAGATTCCTGGGGCTGACTCTTCCTTGATAGGTTCTAGACCCTACATGCCGACTTGAACGAACCTTCTGGATGAATCTCTGAGCCATGCCGGAGATTGAACCCATTATTGTTTGAAGAGTCTTGCTGGTATCCTCTGAATGGTCGTCAGGAAGGATATCATAATTGTCAACATAGTCATCCAAAGGCATAGGAACCACATCTTTATTGCTGTAACTCCTGTAACGTCTATGACTTGAAGAAGGGTTTTCTTTTGCAGCAACTGATTTCATAGGGTCAACGATTACGACCTCTTCAGTGTCCAGGTCATCAGCATCCGGGCTTTCTTCTTCCTCTTTTTTCAGCTCTTCAAGTTCTTCTTCGAGTTTTTCTGTTTCTTTCTTCAGTTCATCAAGCTCTTTTTCTGCATCACTTTTCTCTTCTTCTCCTTCTCCTGCATTACCTTCTTCACCTTCTTCTTCTTCGTCTTCTTCTCCACCTTCTTCTCCACCTTCACCTTCGCTTTTTTCTGCTTTTTCTCCTTCTTCTTCGTCTTTACTAGAGCCTTTACCACCTTCTTCTTCATTTTCTTCTTCGTAGTCTTCATCTTCAGGAGTATCAGAACCACTACCACCTTTAGATTCTTCTTCTTCGTCAGTTTCTTCTCCGGAACCACTACCACTACCCTCTTCTTCATTTTCTCCTTCTTCGTTCTCTTCACTTTCATTTTCATCTTCAACTTCTACTTCAACGGTATTCTCATCCGGGTTTTCATCGGAGAGGTTAGGCATAGAAGCAGAGATATCTTCCATTTTCATTTTTATTTTTTCGAGTTTTTCTTCTTTCTCTCCCTTTTCTTTCTTACGGTTCTTTGCATTTTCTATTTCTTCTTTCATTCTTTCTTCAAGGTACTTTTGGGCTTTTTTAGCAATTTCGATAGTTTCTTCTTCATCATCAGTTGCCCATGCTTCTTTTACGAACTCCATGCACTTATCCCAATCCTTTTTAATTCTTTCGGGGATTTCGGTTACAGGTTCATATCCATTAATTGCCATTCTCATTGCGTAGTAGAGATGATTAAATTCTTTTTCATCTTTTTTCTTCATCTTTTTAATTTCACGATCCAATGCTTCTTCCAGTTTTTGCAAGTCCGGAAGCATACCTGGGTATTCTTGACACACTACTCTTTCCATTCGACCATTTTCAAAGAGGTCAACGAAAGCATGGTGTTTTTTATGATAGATTTTATTTTTAATATCTTCTTTTTTTCTTGCTTTCCACATTGTATATCGAGCATGTCCTACTTCATGATTAAGAACACCTCTCCATTCGGCTAGGTCTTTAAAAAACTTCTTCTTTTGGCTATCTTTTTTTGGAAAAGCCGGAGGTGGAGGTATTCTGATTATCTTTTCCTCAGGCATAAAGCATGATTCGGTCAGATTACTTGCAAATATCAGACGTAGCCCGGAGTTAGCACCAAGGATACGGATGGTCTGAGTTACAAATTTGGGGTAATCTGCTTCTGTCAGTCTCTCAAAAATGAAAGAATCATCAAGTAATGAAGTAAATCCACCAAGTCCCATAGTAGCAGTCATTTGTTTCTCCTTCTGCATATTATAGTCACCACAATTTAATATTTTGTAAGGTTTAATTTCGATTTAATTATATATATTGTGTTTTACATATATATGGGAAAGTTTAAATTTATTTTATTTAGTTCTTACAATTTTCGAAAAAATGGTGAATATATGGATGTGAGCGACAAAGGGAACTTAGACTGGAGAAACAAATGACTAGCAAAACTTGGAAAGACGTAGACGAAGTGGTAAAGATGAAGTTTGGAAGTAAAGATATTTCCCTTCAGGATTTGGAAACCGCTATTGCTTCTGATGATGATGTCCGTTTAAAAGACCTTGTTAATGCAATGAGGGGTGAAGATAAAAGATATACTGCAGATGTTTATCCTTTTGAAGGAATTAAACTCACTTTTGAAATGCAGATAAGGCGTTGTCGTAGTTGGTTTAATGAAGGTGAATTGGTTCATCACATTTACACCCAGGCAAAATCCAGAGATAAGAAGTCAAAAGAAAGCGAAGAAAAGAAAAGAATTGAAAAAGAAAAGGACGCAGAGATTGAACGTCTGAAGAGAGAAGTAGAAGAAACCAAGAAAGCGGAAGCAGAAGCAAGAAAGATAGCGGAAGATAAAGCTGCTAAAGATGCTAAAGCCTTTGCTGAAGCGGGTTTTAAGGGTAAGAAGGTTGCTGTTAAAGTTGAAGAGGTTGGAACTGATTCGGAACCTGAGGAAATTGATAATTCTAAGTCTGCAATTCCTGTTTGTGACCAGATTAAATTTGATGTTATGAAATCTGATTCTGCTCATTCAGGATTTGTACCTGATATCGATAATATGTATGAATTTCCTGAGTGGACTGTTGAATTTGTAAACCTTTTGGATAAGGGAATGAATGTTTGGCTTTATGGTGGAACGGGAGCAGGTAAATCTTCATTGGCAGAACAAGTATGTGCTATTGGTAAATTGCCTTTGATTTATCAGTCTTTTCATGAAGATATTAAACCTGATGCTTTGTTTGGTGGTTTTCGTCTTGAGGATGGAAATACTGTTTGGCAGGATGGTCCGGTAACAAAGGCATATCGTGAGGGTTTGGTTTTGCTTTTGGACGAGGTTGATGGTACTCCTCCTGAAATCCTTTTCTGTCTTTATGCAATTTTGGACCGTAAGCCTTTGGTTTTGGCTGATAATGGTTGTGAAGTTGTTAAGTGTCATCCAAATTTCCGAGTAGTTGCAACGGGTAATACTCTTGGACGTGGTGATGAATCTGGTTCTTACTCCGGCACTAATGTTTTGAATCGTGCTTTTTTGAATCGTTTTCGGATTTGGTATCAGGTAAATTATCCTTCAGAGAATGTTTACAAGAAAATTATCATGAAGGAAGGAATTACTGAGGCTGTTGCTGCTGTTGTTGCTCGTCTTGCTCGTGAGATTAATACTGCTGCAATGAACGGGACTTTGACGGAGACTTTTTCTCTTCGTGATGCAAGGGAAGTGTCTAAAGCTGCAGAAATTCTTGGTGGAGATGTTAAAAGAGCATTGCAGTTGACTCTCCTTAATCGGTTGTCTACGGTTGAACAGGCTGCAATTAATGACGTGTATAAAAGATTGGTTCCTGGAGCGTAAGTAACTATTTGATAAAACTTTGATATATAAGCCCCTTCTGTAGATTATTACGGAAGGGGTTTTCATTGTCAGCATCCGGTAGCCCAAGAGGCACAATTCATTTATATCCAGCCAACGAAGGCAATCCTGGTCCTACTCAAGAAGAGGTCGAGGAAAAGCAGGATAATCGTGGCAGTATTGGAGATGAATTAGAAGAAATCCAGGGTGTTGATGGATGCGAAACTAGGTCTGAAATTGAGCGAAACCGTTCTGCAGACACGATTTACAACAGAGACATGCATCCTTATATTGATACCCTTCCACGAGATAATTCTAAACATATCTTTATAGTTTATCCAGAAAAGATAGGAGACCGGGCAATTGACGGACACTATTTTGTTGTTATAGATGAACTTAATTTAAAAACAAAACCAATTTTAGATTTTTGGGGATCTGCATACGATTTTATTGATGTATTAAGACATGAGATTCCTTCTATAACTCAGTTGATAGTAAATGTTTGTGATAATAAGATACCTTCCAGCATTCTTAAAGTTTTGGGTGGTGAACTTTGGAAATATTCAATTGATTTGTTCTCCGGAGCTCCAATTGCTTTTGCTCCAGAGAAGGTAAGTGAGCCTCCAAAAGAGGATATTGGAGTTGAGACTTTAGAAAAAGCTGTCCAGGATCCTACAATGAGAAGTATGTTACAAGATCCTATGCATAAAGGGAGGGGACTTAAATTGAGTAAAAAAGTTGGCCGGGTAAGTAGAATTTTAAAGATTGCTTATCATGTTATTCAGACTCCGGCAGATGAACTTGATGGTCCTGATACAAGATGGAGTATTGTTCCTGACACACCTTCGGAAGAAAATGAACAAGAAGCTGTTGAACAATTTTCTACAAGAGATAAAGCAGTAGCAAGATTAAATGAAATGGAAGGCCCGGAAGAGGAAGAAACCGAAATTGAAGAAGAATCTACTATCGGAGGAAAACTCTTTACAGTATCTGAATGTCGTGAACGTGCTAAAAAAGGTAATATAACTCATGATTGGTTAATTCCTGAAGATGGACAAAAAACTGCCTGGGAATTGAGAACAGGTAAGAAACAGAAATCCTTAGGAGATTGGGAGGCATGATTTACGACAATATGATTTCTGATTTTATGAATTGTGTTTTTCTTGATCCTCAGAAGAAGTTAGGGGGATTGGATGGTGAACGTAAGTTAGATGATGTTCATTTGATATTTGTTAAATTGCTCTCCGGCACTCCTATAAAGGGCAGAGGAACGAAGTTAGATCCTTTATTTTTAAAAATTGGCTTTACTGACATAAACCACGAATTGGCAACACTTTCAACCGAAGAATTGCAAGGTATAACCACTCATTTGAAACCTTTTGATGGTATTATTGGTTCATGGACATTGGTACATGATATGCCTGCTACTGAGGTATATCCACAATGGAGGTTATCAGCAGAAATAAATCCTAGAAACATACAAAGTGTATCAATAGAAGAAACAGAGGAAGAAAAACCAAGAAAAATTTTATGTGTAGATTTTGAAGGTGTTGGAATTTTTATGGGAAAACCAAAAAATAAAGAAATTGACAAAGAAAAAAATAAAAAAGAGAATTGATAAAAACACAACACATCTGTATCAAGTTTTTTAATTCCCATTATATGTAATAAGTAGGGCCTAATATATAGAGCCTAATATATATGGAGATATAGAATTACGGGCCTAAATTAATTATGATCTTTAATGCAGTTTAATATTTACCTCCACTTTGTTACGGTAAATATACTACGTGGTAAAAGAATATAGATCTTTCTTTATAAACTACACTTATAATCTATAATTACGGACCTTACTTATAATAATTACGGATTGGGACGAATTTGGTATTTAAAATCAAATAGTGGGTGAAAATGGGATCTTATACTAAAATCGACTTGAAATTGAATCCTGACTATAAATTTATTGAGATTTTGGGGTATCTTTGCTGTTTGGTTTGTTAGAATCTAGGTATGATTATTGAGATTGAAAAAACTAGAGCTGATTTGGATGCTTTGAAGGATAGTCTTCAGAGGCAGGTTGGTGTTCGTGATTCCTTGAAAAAGAAATATAATTCTTTGAAAGATCAAGAGGAAGATTTATTCGAACGGGCTACCAAGGCTTCTGAGGGATTAACTTTTGTGGAGAACTCGATTCAAAGCATTCGTAGTCGTACTTTTCGCAGTATTGAGACAGTAACGAATGAAGCTCTCCAGGCTGTTTATGCTGACAACTTGCGTATCGAATGTGACTTTGGAATTAAGCGTGACAGGTCGGCAGTTGAGATTATGATTGTCAAAGATTGTTCTGACGGTTCAAAACTCAAAAGAAAACCAGAAGGATCAGGATGTGGAGTAAGTGATGTCGTATCTCTCTGCTTAAGAATGGTATTGATCAGGGCAACTGGCTGTGTACCAATTTTAATTGCGGATGAGCCTTTCAAGTGGTTGGGTCGAGATCAGATACCTCAGGCAACTCAGTTATTAAAACATTTGTCTGAAAAATTAAATATGCAAATAATAGCGACTAGTCATCATCCAACAATGCGGGATTTGGCAGACAAGTCGTTTTTTGTTGAATTGAATGAAGATGATGAATCAAAAATTATTTCAGTAGAAGGAGAATAAAGAAATGGCTAAGGCTAAGTCAAAAGAGAAGAAGGAAGTAAAGGCAAAAGTTAAAGTCCAGGAAAAAGAGCGAGATTATATTCACATAAGTTGTTTAATAGATCATTTGCAAGGTAAATTGTCAGACGATATTAGTAAAGCAGCTGAATCTTTGGCTATGCATATGGGAGTCAAAGGAATTGAAACAGCTTATGGTGTTCCTGCTTGTATTCAGTATACTCGTGGTGTAGGTAATTTTGTTCAAAACCTTTCCAAGAGTGATGTTAAATCGGCACTTCTTTTTGATTCTCCTGAAGCGTTTGATTTTACAACTGAATTAATTGAGGGTGATCTTAATTTGTTTTTAATTGAGGATTCTCTTTCTTTATCTGAACTTTCTTTTCCTCTTTGTCCTGATGGTAATGGATGGAAAGTTGTAATTCTTGAAGATATTATTCCTGCTGTTGGTGGTGACGAACAATTAATTAAAATGCTTCGTTCTATTTCTGCTGCAATGGTTTTAAATGGTCTTCTTATTATTCGTGTTGCTGAAATGGCTGATAATAAAAGCTGGAATAAAGAATACAATGACACAGTAGTTACAGAATCGTTTGAAAAGACCAGTTTGCGGCGATACGACAGGGTAATCACCGCACATGGAGCGGTGAATATGAGGCATAAAGAAACATTAAATGCATTTTCTATATCGGATATTCATAGTTGTGCAAGAGAAGCACATTTTCGTCCAACTCGTGAAACTGGACTTGATCCTTCTTCCTGGTGTTGTTATGAAAAGGTTGTTTAAGTATGGACATTGCAGCTTTTCAGATGGTATATCCTGAATTAATTGTTGTATATGATAGATGTGAATGGTCTGGTTTTGATATGGAATATTATAATTTCATAATGCGAAGCTGGCATAAATTGGCTGATAGTGCTCAGGCTTTAATGTTTGAGGAAAAGAAAACTTCGGTTGAGGAAGTTG
>Ga0114918_10001707_pt1 | contig 19671 bp, 27 predicted proteins | sample LantaG_FD_87015 | JGI IMG/M metagenome (GOLD analysis project Ga0114918, IMG submission 87015) | Deep subsurface microbial communities from Baltic Sea to uncover new lineages of life (NeLLi) - Landsort_02402 metaG | ecosystem: Environmental > Aquatic > Marine > Oceanic > Sediment | place... | reverse complement strand
CCTTCATCTCCTCCAGGTAGCACTTGTTCACGGTGATTCCGAAGACACACTTTTCGAAGTCGCAGCCGGTATCGACGAAGGTTCGCAGAATCGTAGGCTCAAGGTCCTTGACGAAATAGAGGAGGATTCTCTTGTCCTCGTAGGGGCTGTCTTCGGGCTTAAAAGCGCCGAGATATTTGCGTGCGACTACCGTGACATCGGGTACCATCCCTGCCTGCTCAAGCCTGCTGACGAATTCACCGGCGGGGATATAGAACTGCACCTGGTAGTTACCTTTTTTAAACCCCAGAGCCACCTCGTAGAGGGTCCTGGTGTTCTCCGGGTAGAGGTTCACGCCGCCAGTCTGGTTGGAGAAGTCGACATCGCGGTAATCATTTGAGGGCAGGATATAGGAGAGGTCCTGGTTGACCTCATTGACCCTGGCGATTCTGAAGAACTTGCCCTTGACGTGGGGCAGCGTGTCCGGCCATTCGTTGGTGAACTTGACGAAGAACCCCTTTTGCAGGAGTTTGGGCAGGGTCGCCCCCACCGTAGCTTCCGGGGTAGGCAAATACTGAATCAACTTACGCCTCCTTTTTCTCTCCTCTATCGTCGGAGAGTAAGTTTATTGTCCGCTGCGCTCCCCCCCATTTCTCCGGAGGGGAGCGATATTTATTCTTTTAAGTCAAGAGCTCCTACTTCTACGGAGCTATCATGAGATTGACAAAGGGAGCACCCTGTCCACCACCGAAACCAGGAGCCACGATAGTGCCTGCAATCTGTTGTATACCGATGGCAGGGTCAGCTTCATTAAACGCGGCAATTGAGCCATTCCCACGGAACATGGCCAGGGAACTATCGATTGTAGTCCAATCCCCCAAGACTGGCGTTATCCAAACAAGACCCCATGTTTGCAGCCAGAGATACTGGCCAACAGTTGCTGCAATCGGTGGCATCCCTACGATCATTTGTCTGTCCAGGTTGCCTTCAAGGACATCCAGGTAGCGATTTGCTATCAGTTCGGCGTGGGGGGCGGGAGTCAGGGCAACGGGGAGAGGTCTATCAACTGTTACCGTCATCAACACGACCGGTGGATCCACTGCCGTGTTGTGAACTATCCGGCGGTTAATGGTATCACCCATGCCGTCGGGGAAGATGATAGCATTTCCTTCGGCTAGCTCATCCTCAGCGATTACGCCGGTGCCGAGACGGCCATCGGTGCCTGCTATGGTTACTTCAAAGGTGTATTTTCCGGCAGCCAGAAGATCCACAGTAACGACAGCAAAAGCAACATCCTGAGCTCCGCCGATGTGTGCTCCCAGGCCGCAATTGAGCGCATTGCCAGCCCGGGCGTAGTGGAATACCCGTTCATCCACCACCATGCGGGAGCCGTAGGTGAAATGCTTGATGAGGCTCATCTCGTCATAGTCCTGGTAGACACCATCGAGAGATACGGCTGGCCCCAGTATCCGTCCGGGTAGACGCGATGCCGGGTCAATATTGAGCGGGCCGATGTCGCCCCTAATCCTTCTGCCATACAATCTTGATTTAGCTTGCATTTTAGCAAACCTCCAAATTATATTAGCTGATTCCCCCCATTTTCAGGGGGGCGTCACCTTCCGTCAGCCAACGGTACTTAGTTTTCTCCTTAGCCAGTTATCAGGCTACGGATATTCTGGCTCATCTTTATCCAGAGTCCTACCGGCTGGATTTCATCCGTGGCGTTCTGGTAGTACCTCGCCTGAACCCGGCCGTCCTCTCTCGGGTAGAGGATGAAGGGCTCCTTCAGCTCAATCAGCGGGAAGTGCTCCCATACCTGAGCCAGGTCGAAGTCGGCGTTCTGGATGTTATACTGCCGGGCCAGATACGTAATCTGGATGGCGCTGGTGGCTGGTGTCCAGGAGGGATTGGCGAAGCCGAAGACCAGGAGGGCTTCAGTCGTTCCCATGGCCAGGGCGCCGTGAGTGTCAACAGCATCTCCCGCCACAGCCGGAGCGCAGATGATCTCGCCGGTGTATCCGACAGGTGGGACGACAAGGGCCATAGCCCTAGCCCACGTAAGCCTGGCCACTGCAGGCGCAACAGCAACGGATGTCGGGTCCTGGAACTGCTCCGGGCGTAACCTCAGGATATCCAGCTGGCGACCACTGCCTACCGCACCTTTGAAGCCACTCGCGCTCTCGACATTGACTACCCGGACGGCGTTGGCAATTGCCACGGCGTTCTTGGCAAAGAGCGCCTGAATCCAGGGGTTCTCCTGGGAAATGAGGATATCGAGCTCGTCGCCCAGGGTCTTCAGGTCCGCGTACTCAATTTCCGCCATCACGTGCTCGGTGACCTGCCCGTCAGGCAGGATGGTTTTGAGCGTTTGCACAGCCATGCGGGTTTTGCCTGGTGGCGGATCATAGAGTCCAGCCGCTTTTAGTGTCTCAACAACAGAAAGATTGTACATAACTACCTCCTTAATTAAGGCTATTTTCTGAAGAGGCTTTACATTCCCCTTCGGGTTGTTACTTGGCCCACTACCCCATCAAGGGGCTGGGTGTAAGCCTGCACCAGGGGTGTTACAGTAGTCCTTACCCGAGTCGGCACCGGCACCACCTCTACCGCAGTGACGTAGCGGCGACCCAGCTCAGCCCCCCCTGGAAGCGCAGGGAATTCGGGTACCGCCGGCAGGTCGGGGAGTTCCATCGGGAAGTCGGGTAAGTCAGGCATCTTACCGGTGATATCCAGTAGCGTGGTAGATATTTTCGGCGCTCCCTCCGGCAGCCTGGCCTCTATGGCTACCGGCAGTGCGGTAGCCGCGGTCAAAAGTTCTTTTGGATTCTTGTAACCCATATTTCACCTCCTAAATAGATAAGAGCAACCAGCTCTAACCGGTTACTCTCTTAATTTGGTTTTTGACTCCGTCAAGGGTGTCGTGGATAGCTTTTCCGACGCCCTCAAAGAGACTGATGCCGGCGGAAACCGTGTGAGCGACTGCCTTCAACGAACAGTCGGGTATTGCGGACAGGTCCTGGGGCATCCGTTTCTTGAAGTCATCCATGTTACCTCTGACATTGGCGGCGAAGCTTTTGGCGACGTCAGCGGTATTCTCGGCTACTCTTACCGGTCCCTCCGCCAGCTCAACGACTCCGTCACCGAGTGAGTCTACGATCGTCTGAGGCTCTGGAAGCTTTGGCATAAGTCTGTACCTCCTTTTTTTGGGGTGCAACCCTCGCTAAAAAGGAACGGGGCAAGCGCTCAACCCTTCAGCGAAGGTTGCTTGCCCCGTTTTTATTTGCGGGATAGTTGCTGTCCAAAGAGAAAAGGCGGATGGCCAAAACTCTCGTTTCAGCAACCATCCGCCCTTTTAGGTTTCCGATTAAATTCTAAACACAGGGATGCAAATTTGTCAAGTTATTCCCTTATTTTTTAAGCATCACCTCCTCAGAGGCGCTAAAATCGGCGGCGGCGGCACCAATCGAAATGGCAAAGGCAGTTTGGGGCGCGGCCTTATCCGTGCCTCCGGGTCGCCTCGCAAAACAGCGTTATCACGGTTAAACTCAATGCAGGATTTTATCAGCTCATCTTCCTCTATTTCCGCATAGCAATCATATTGGGTAAGTTCAGTGTCAAGCGCTTCTTGTGCTGTTTTGCCATCAAGTAGAACATTTAGTCCTGCTACCACTGGCATTAAGCAAGTGGCTGCCATTTTATCTGCCCACGGCGTTGAGGCAAGGTCGGAATCCATGACCCAGACATAATCGTCCGTGTACCCCATCGCACAAGCAGCTCCGTTCTTAACTAAATCGGGGCAGAGTTCCACCCCGCATTGGCATGATAGCAGCTTTATTACCTTGCCCCTAACCTCCCTGGGGTCGTATTTGCCGACTTCAAGGATTACGGCTTCATTCTGGCCAGTGAAAGCCTGTTCTTCGCCGTGGCCGGTTCCGATGATAATGTCGGACTGCGGCGCGGAAAGCTGGAAGGGCAGCCGGCGAGCTAAAAAGGAGAAGAGTTGAAATGGCTCAACGCGCGGTGCTATGTACCTCAGTAAGAAGCCGCTGGCTGATCGCGTTGGCAAATCAAAGTCGCTCAATAAAACTGCGGTAGGCACTAGCTTTTCTCCTTCGCCACCACTTTTTTCATCAGGTCGAAAAATTCGGGATTCTTGGCCAACTGCTCGGGGATTTTGTCCACAGGGGTCGCATTGGGATAGCCTCTCCCACGACCCAGGGTCACCAGCGTCGGCCTGGAGTTTCCCTTCCCCAGACTGACTTTCCTGTATTGCGCAAACGCCTGGGCAGCTTCTCTCATCGCCTCGGGAGTCGCTGGTTTGCGGAGGGCTTCTTTTACTTTTTCCCACTCTGATTTTGACATCATTTCCTCCGGGGAATTATTTCTGCTAAGACAACGAAATCAGCCAATTTAAGTTACCCTCCCCAGCTGCACATCGTACTGATAAATACCGCCGTCCACAGCCTGGAACGTGGGGCTGGTGTATTGTGAAGAAACCGTCGAGTTTCTTTTCAGAAAGACGGCCAGGTAGCCGCCCGGTTGGACATTGCTAAAGGGTATCTTGCTGGAGCTGCTGTACCACTTCCCGCAGCTGACAAAATCACCGATGCCCGGGTCCCAATAATAAGCCCACCATTGTTGATAGCTGCCGAAGTCGGGGACTCCCCAGATTGAGACCTGGAAGCCGATGCCAGCGGGAGCTTGCACATAGAGGCAAGACTTGTCGCCCGCTTCGACCGTGCCGAAGGTTCCCTCGGCCTTAACCTTCACCCCGTAGGCGGATGACTTCGGCTCCACCCCGGACAAGGGCAGTCCTGAGACCGTGACTACCCGGCTCTTGGGCGTGTCTGAGCCCGGCATGTCCGAATAGACGACCCTTTTCGTGCTGCCGATTTCGTCAAATTCACTATACCAGGTATCCTGCGTTACCACCGCGGTAAAATAGATCCGTTGCGCCGGGCCGACATAGGTGAGGTTAATGCCGACGTCAAGCGTCTGATTCTGCTTCTTGGTGACGGTGTTGCTCGGAATTTTAATTACCAATGCTGCTATCTGTGCCATGTTGACCTCAACTTAAAGATAACGACGTCACGTTAATCTCAGGTGATGGGACCACGCTTTGGACAGTGAGCACCTTCTTGGCGCCCCACTCAGGCTTTCCGTCGAGGTCAAGGGCGTAGACCTTTATCCCGTAGCCGGACTTCGCCTCGCAGCCGGAAAGGGGCATCCCCGTGATATTGGAATACGAACTAGTGGGTGTAATCGACTCCGGCAGGTTTACAGAGAACTCTTTCCTGGTGGAGCCGATCTCGTCGAACTCCGAGACAAGCTCTTGGGTGACAACGGCGCCCAGCCTGGCCGTTTTCGCCGGCCCCTGGTAGGTGTAGTTGACGCGCACGTTGAGCGTCTGGTTCTGCTTCTTGGTAATAGAGTTGCAGTATACCTGGGTAACCAGTGTCATCAATTCTCTTGCCACTTCGGTTAACCTCCTTTAGCTCAGAGCCAGTGATTTGACATCCAGAACTACCGCGAGCTCACCGGTGGTATAGACATTCCAGAGGTGAGAAATGTAGTCGGATATGCCGGCAATCTTCAGTACCACCTCCAGCGCACCGTCGGCCAGGCCGCCGCAGGCGATAAGCGGAATACTTATCGGGCTTGTCAGCTGGCCCTGGTACACCGTTTCTATCGACTCGGGCAGCTCTATGGTGCGTGTATACGCTCCACTCTTTGGCGTGAAGCCGCCAAGCCAGTCTTTGTAGCCAGCCTTGATGCTTATGCTTGCTGCCTTTTTCGACCCCTGCCATTCAAACGCGGGGGTTACAGAGAGGCTGCCGGCGGTGGTTTTGGAAAGTAGCAAGTTAGAATCGGCGTCGTGGTCGGTAAGCTGAACCGTGTTTCCGTCGATATCAACGGCCGAAAATCTGAAGCTGACCACCGGCGCCTTCGTTGCATAGACATTCCAGACTTGAGTTATGTAGTCGGCCATGCCCGGCAGCTTGGCGACGATTTCTATGGCGCCGTCGCTGATATCGCCACAGGCGGTAAGTGGAATCGTTATCGCCTCTTCAAGCACACCGGAATAGGGCGTATCGGGCGACTCGGGAAGCTCGATGTTACGGGTATAGGCTTCGGTCTTCGGCGTGAAGTTGCCGGCCCAGTCTCTATAACCGGCCTTGATGCTTATCGTTGCCGTTTTGCCGGGGCCGACCCACTCGAATGACGGTATTATCTCCAGGGTATCGGTGACTTTCTTCTGTATCAAGAGCCCGGAATCGGCGTCGTGATTGCCTAGAGGCACTTTGTTTCCGTCAATCGTAACGCCTGCGAACCTGAAGACGGCCGGTGGTTTCTGCCCGACGGAGACCTTCATGACGTCGCTTTCACTCACCGTGGGCCATACTCCGATAGCCGGCAGTGGTAAGAGAGCCGGGGTAGCAACTATTTTAACCTCGTAGTCGCCCTCTTTCTCCGGCTTGAAGTCGATTGAGAAGTCCCCGGTTACCGGAACCGGCCAGCCCTGATGTACTCCTTCTCTTCGGCGAACTCGGGCTTATACCACTCCTTATGTTTGACCTCGGCATAGACAAAGGGAGGCGCGCCGACAGCGTCGAACACCTTTACAGAGCCTTCAATCTTGTAAGTACTCCCGGCTACTGCCTCTGCCGGAGGTGGTTTGGTTATTTCAATTCCAACTACATCAGTCATGCTTGCCCCCTTTAAAGCTTCTGGCCAGTAACTACCTCAAACTCGCGCCTCAGTTCCTCTTTGAGTCCTCGCTTGGGGATTGTTACCCAGGGCGGCTCTTCGATTAAGCGATCGATACCCCTCTTGAGGAAACCGGGCCAAGAGATATCCCAGCTATCCGGCAGAGGAGGCCCTTCCTTTGGAATTGCTGGCTTGAGCAATATTCTAGCTATGTTTGAAATTTCGCCCTTCTTCATATCGTCACCATCGCTTTGTCGGTGAGTATCTCGAACGGCAATATGCCGACCCTGATATCTACAAGGGATTCCGCTTTATTTTCCATGTCCAGTATCCAGTCATCAATGCTCCAAGGCCCGATGTGGTCGGTCTTCTCCAGGTACTCCGCGTTAGACTTGACATATATACCATAAAACAGCGGGAGCGGGAGGCCGTTCCTCACGGCGAAGTGCAGTACTCTGCGGCCGTCAGCTCCCTCGGTGCTGAAGTTACCATAAAAGCGGAGTATCGGCTGAGGTGGCCTGGCCACGTACTCGGCTATTTTCTCGCCCAGGCTCTTCGGCCGATCCGATTCCCTTAGTAAAATCATAGCTACTTCTTCCACGGCCATTTTAATGCAAGCATTCTTGGCAAAGGCGGTCCTTGCTCCGGTGGCATCGGCAGGAGGTCGTTGACCGCCTGCCCTGTCCCCAGCCTCTCCAGTGGCGGGGTTGAGCCTTTGCCGAATATCCTCTCGTGGACTGATTTGCGTTCTGATTCTGTCTTCATTGTCAAACTCCCTTCGTTGGAAGTGTATTTCCGGGCATACTCAAATGCAGTATAGGTTACAGCACCCCCGATGCCGGTTATCGCTCCAACTAACAATAGCGCCGCAGGGTTAACCAAATGTTACTCCTTCAAGCTTGTCAGGAATTCCAGCAGGTCCTGGGGGGCGTTTTTCATTATTCTCTCGATGCGCTTCAGCAACTTCTCTAATTTCTCGAGCTTTTCAATGGGCATAGAGTTGATTTCCCGGATGAGTATCGCCACCTTATCAAGCTCGGGGGCATTCCGGGAAACCGCCTCGGCGGCGACAAGGACATCTTTGATCAGGCGCAGTTGCTTGGCGTCGGGGAATTTGTCCAGCACCCCAGCCATCTGGGAAAGAGGAGGTAGCCCGAGTTTGTTCTCGACCTCCGCCAAAAGGCTCCGGCCTCTCTGCATTACCATCGGTCACCTCCCGTAAAAAAGAAGTAACGGGTCAAGCCTCGGTTGCTTGCCCCGTCTTTTGAAAGTGTAATGCGCCACCTGGTTTCTGTCAAGATTTGTTGAGGAAGGCTTCCGCTGTCCTCCGTAGGAAATCGGCGGTCAGCCGGCGGCATTTGATGTCGGAAGGCAGGTCATGTCCGTGCAAATATGGCGAGAGCTCGGTTATTAGTTTGGCTACCAGCCGGTCGCCAACATTCGGGGCGAAACTTGGTAAAAACTCAACGTCGGCCCCGGTGGCCAGGGATATAGGCTGTTCCAGGTCCTTAAGAGTTGGCGGGGCCGGATGGGTGAGATAATATATTCCCGCTGCATCCTGCTCCACCAGCCGGGCGATGTTTTCGACCACGATGTCGACCGGTATCAGGTTTAGCCTGCCCTGGGGATTTCCGGCGACTCTTATTTTGAACGTAAGCGGCGGGAGTTTTGTCCCTCTCTCGAACCAGCGCTTGGCCTGGTCGAATGCCCTGATGCCGAGGTAGAACCCGGATACCGGGGGCAGCCCCTCGACTTTTGTGTCTCCGATGATAATGCTGGGCCGCAAGATGGTGGTTTTTATTTCAGTCTGTCCCTGTACGACATCCTCCGCCATCTTTTTGCTGATTTCATAATGGTTCCGGCCGAGCCGGTATGCCGTGGAGACGTGGTAAAGTCTGGTGATACCGCCCGCCTTCATCCACCGCACGACATTCTCGGTGCCATGCCAGTTTGTTTCATAAAGCCTGTCTCTGTCGCTGGGCTTGAAGCTGAGAAGTGCCGCGGAGTGGATGACGGCATCGATATTCCCGGGTACATTCTCCAGCCCGAGGTTCGGTAGCAGGATATCGCCCTCGAGGGGGATCAGGTTTTCCGCCGGCGCCGGGGGGTGTCGCGACAGCGAGAAAACCCGGTGACTTTTCTCAAGGAAAGTCTTTGTGAGGGCTTTCCCGAGGAAGCCGGTGCCGCCCGTAATCAGTATAGCCATCGCAGTAGGGAAATCCCTCCGGTCATTCCGGGTCCGATACTCAAAACCGCCGCATAATCACCCGGGCCTACATCTTCACCCATCAGCCGCTTCCCGGTAATGCCGACGCTTGTCGAGCTGGTGTTACCGAAATCCCTCAGGGTCCCTCTTGAGTGAGTCACCTTTTCCTCGGCTATGCCCAGGGCATCCCTTATATTGTCCAGGACGGTATTGCCGGCGGCATGGATGACCCACCAGGCTATATCTTCAACGCTCAGTCCCTGGCGCTGCAGCACGGCGTCTACTGCCGGCTTAACCACCAGGGGTGCCAGCTCCGGTACCCGCCGCGATAGCATGACTCTCAGCCGGCCGTCGCGCCAGGTATAGCCGAGGTCGTTGATAAAGTCGATATTGGTATGTGTCTCCATGTCGACGATGAACGGGTGCCGCGGGTTTTCATCGGATCCTACCAGGGCGCAGGAGGCGGCATCGGCAAAAAGAGAGTTGCTCCGCAAGCATTCAAAGTGATTCTCCGGGTCCGGTCTGCCGGCAGGCTCCGGGTAGTAAGTACAGGAGCAGAGCTCGCAGTTGACGACCAGGGCTTTCTTGCCGGTGGCCACCGCAAGATCATAGGCTCTCCGGAGACCGGGAAAGCCGCTTTCACACCCCTGGCCGATTATGTTCGTGTAATAGGTGGAGGGTTTAAGACCTAACTCTTTAGCCAGGTAATGGGCCACCGTCGGGCCAGGCGCAAACCCCGTGCAGCTTCCGTAGACGACACAGGCGATATCCCCGGCGCTGCGTCCGTCCAGGCACTCGTTAATCGCCTGCAGGGAGAGCTTGACGGCCCCAACCCTGTATGCCTCCTGCTGCTCCTGCCAGCTGAATCGCTTAGCTTCGTCCGGTGGTATCCAGAGATGCCTCTTCTCGATCCCACTCTTTTTGAAAACCCTCCAGAAGTGCTCCGGGTACCCGAGCGCCTGAAATACTTCTTCCTGGGTATAGCTTTTCTCCGGAACAGCGAACCCGATCGAGATAACCTTCGGATTATTCACCATTTCAGCCTCCAAATATTTGCCCTAAGAGCATGATTACCGGATAGCAGGCGCCTATGATTACGAGGATGCCGGCTGTCTTCCGGAATGATTTCTTGAGGAATACGACGGCTGCCATGAACAGGGGGACCAGTACGAAGGTCAGCCAGGTCAGCGGCGCCAGGATGCCGACGGCTATCAGGAAGAGCTGCAGGAGGTAGACGAACATAATCCAGGCCAGCAGATAGAATCCCAAATCGACTCCATATTCCCATACCTTGTATGCCACGCTTTTGACACCCTTTTTCAGATTTGCCTCCGCATCCGGATACTCATCCAGCGGCAGGCCGACGAAAGAAAGAATCAGCCCGGCGGGAGCGCTCGCGGCTATCCCTACCCACCACTCCGGAGCCGGCGTCACGGAATACATACCGATGAGAGCCGCCAGGGGTCCGGCGCCCATAAACAGGGCGAGCTCGTGAGTCCAGTTGAATTTTGCCTTTGAGTACCAGAAGCTTACCAGCATGGAAAGAACCCAGACCGGCAGTATCGGCCAGCCAACTTTAACGGCCAGGTAAATAATCGGCACGGCCGACAGCCCGTACCAGCCTACCGCATTAAGTAGTACCTCCCTGGGCGTAACAATCCCGGCCTCAATGATATTCTGGCCACCGCAGTAATCTTTCTCGGCGCTTCTATCTTCAATCGCGCCTTTGTCCAGGCCGGTCCATGAGTAATCAAGGAAGCTGTTGAAGGAATGCCCCCCGGCCATCACCAGCAGGCCGGCCGCCAGCCCTATCCAGGCGTTGGCGTTGATGCCGCCAGCGAGTACCGCCCCCAAAAGCAGTGCTCCCCCAAAGAAAGGAGTAGCGAACCATCGTGGCAGAGTCCAGAGGTGAGCTTTGAATTTTAACACCAACGCAGGCCTCCCATAACCAGCAAGGAACTCAGAACTATTGCCCAGTTGTCGTCCCAAAACCCCTTTGACATTGGAGTAAACCTCTCGGCCAGGGTAGCGACCACGGCGCCAACAACCCCTACCCAAAGAGGCTGGTAGAAAACCCAGGTAAGCAGCAGGCAGGCACCGAGCATGGCCGCGCTGCCCATATTGCCCTTGAACTCCCTGTTATAGACCACGCTTCTGGTCAGACCGGTCACGGCATCGCCAAAGGCCATGAAAAGAGCCGGCAGAATTGCCAGCCACCTGTCACCCAGCCATACCCACCCCACCGCGATACTGACCACAGCTGCCGCGGGGAACCAAACCTCGGCAAAGGCTACCGGTCTCCCGGTGCCGCCAACCCCCCGGAACAGGTTGCTTTTGATAAACCTGGCGCCGAGGAGTAATGCCGTGAAGGCTACTGACAGGATTAACGGCCACCGCCACGAATCAAACAGCAAGGCGCAGAGCAATAATCCCGTGCCTCCAGCCATGTGACCGATTTTCCTGGAAACGTACTGGGGCACTTTATAGTCATAAAATATGTTCGAGCACCAGAGTCCGACCAGGACAGCCCCGGCAGTGAACACTGCATAGGGAATTTCAGCCAGCACTTTCTATTTCCCTCTCGCTAGGCTTTTCATCATCTTTTGGGCGACCGGCTTCAGCTTGGTTAATAGCCACGTCCCAATGATATCCATGATTTCGGCAGCATCATATAGGCTTCTCTCGCCGCTGAAAAGCACCTGGCCCCTGGCCCTTGCTGTCTTTGGGTCAAGCTCACCGATCACTATGTCGATAAAGGTTGTATCGGTCATCCAGATATCGTTTCTGATGTCGCTGTTGGAATTGTCCTTGAGAATGCCATAGGGCGTCATCCTGATGATGAATACGCCCCCCTCCTCACCGTCGACAATCAGTTTTCCCTTTCTACCGACGACTGCCGCCAGCTTATCTGCGGGCAATTTGGTCATGATTGCCTGGTGTTCCAACTTGTCCTCGAGGGCGAAGTCTACCAGGGTTTCGGCAACTGTCTTTTGCTTTTCGCTGGTCAAGGCAACCTCCTAACCGCCGCTTTTAACAGCTTCCTTTTCCCTTCTCTGATCAGTCTCGTGGCGATGTCCTCCTTCAGGATGACGGCTTTTGCTCCGTCCAGGCTTGAGGCAATCCGGTCAAATGCCTGCTCAATTGCCTTCCTGTCCGGGGTCAGCGGTATCTCGCCGAGCAGGGGTATGCCAAACTCCTTACAAATCTGAGCTAAATCAACCTCCGGGGACAGGAACGGCCAGAACCTCTCCCCCAACGGCGATACACAATAGCTCATGTTGCTTACCAGTCCCAATATCGGCACCTTTTTGAATTTGAGGAAATCAAGCGTCCTCAGGAGGTCGGCGGCAGCTATGTCGGTGGGCTGAAAGACGAGGACCACGCCGTGAAGGTCGGTAATATACTTATAAAGGGCCTGCATTTCGCCGGACGAGCTGGGAGGGGTGTCCAGGACGAGCCAGTCAAGATTGCCCCAAGCTACCACGCCCTGAAGCAATTGCCTGGCAGCGTCTATCTTCCTCTCCTCATTCCACAGCACCGCCGGGGCTTGCCCGAAGTGGCTGGCGAGGGTGATGAATTGAATACCATCCACATCATAAGGGACAATCGCCCCCTTGCCGCCATCGGCAGCGGCATCCAGCTCCCAGTCAGGCAGCTTCTTCAGCCCAAACGCCTCACTGCCGGTTGGCGCGGTGATATCCGCGTCCAGGTAGCCAACGCTGAAGCCGAGCCTCTTGAGGCTGCGAGTTAGGCCGGAGGAGACCGTCGTCTTCCCCACGCCGCCCTTGATAGAAGCTACCACGATTTTCCGCATTTTCACCTTTTGCCGTCGGCCAAAAAAAGAAAGGGCAAGCAATATAATGCTTGCCCCGTTTTTGGGTGGACTGAAACCGAAGTTTCGGCTACCCGCCTTTTGCTAATTCAGCGTTAAATTTCCCGGCTCTTCTCCTTTAGCCCATCCAGCTATTCCATTCTCGTGAGTAATTTAGCCCATTAGCCAGCTAACGCTTGACAGGCTTTGGGCTATGTGGTACATTGTAAATCTAATCCTAGACATTTGTCAAGTGAAAACGGGGCGAGCAACCTTCGCCGAGAAGGTACTTGCCTCTTCTTTTTTGGCAGGGTTGCTCCCAGAAGTAAAGGATGGAGGAGTTAAAGATGGTGCAGGAGCAAACAGCCGAAGAGCAGCTGGAAGCAACTCCAGAAGCGACGCCAACCGGTGAATCCAGCAAGGTCAGCCTCCACATCTGGATGCCCGCTGAGGCGTATGAGCAAATCAAAAAGTGGGCCAGATATGCTGTCCTGGAGGGGCTGATTGAGGGACACCCCAGGGGCAATTTTACCGACTACACTAACTTCTGCTTCAACCTGGGAGAGCAGTATCTGAAACAATATATGCTGAAAAAGAGAGGCTATAAATAGGGGGAGGTGCAAAATGGTCGAGGGGAAACCGAGAGTTCAAAAAGTTTTAGAATTCCTTTATGAGGCTGATGGACCGGTCAACCCGAAGGAAATCGGCGACAAAATCGGCGAGAGTGCCATGGATATCGGCAAAGACCTATATGATTTGTCGAAAAAGCGGGGCCTAGCCGTCAAACTAGACGACGGTTCGTGGGAAATAACGGCTGCCGGGAGAGGCTATGTCGACAGCGGGGGGCAACCGAAATCGGAGCCGAAAGCCGAGCCGACGCCGACGCCGACCGAACCAACCGAAGCCAGTGCCGCCGTGCCATCCCAAGCCGACCTTTTCACCGGTATAGGTGAGCGTCTTGGCGTTGGCGGCAGAAAGGGAGATGTCAAACTCGAGGCAATAATATACTATGTCCAGAGGACGGCTGACCTCGACAATCTTAGCTCAGTGTGGAATGCCCTGACTGAGATGGGTGTAGCCAATGATGTTAAAAAGAGGTGGATAAAGCTTTATGCCCAGAACTTACCCGGCAAGGTAATACCCGAAGAACTGAAGGAGAAGCTAGAAGGGGGGCTAGAGCCAGAAAAAGTAAAGGTTGAGGCTGGTGAGGTTCCACCAAAGCCAAACCGCTTCAGCGTAGTTGGCGGTGAAATAATCGGCGACCCCGAAGGCGATTTAAACTTCAAAGAGGCACTTCAGTTGTTCGCACAACAGAGGGGTGTGCCAGACGCCCAGGCTGACCCATTGGCAGCTATGGTTGAAGCGATGAAGCTGGGACCAGAGATGGCTACCGCCACACTGACAACTATGATACCCCTAATAAACCAAGAGCCGAAGCAGCCAGATAATACTCTATCCCAAACCCTTCAGACGCTCAAAGAAGCGGGAGTCCTTGGTAAGCAAGAAGGTACCGAGGGAGGACTGCTAACCACGCTGGCTACACTGGGGCTTTTGAAGAAGTCCGGAGAGGAAGGGGGCTCTACCCAGATAGACATGCTGACCCAGCTAAACCAACTGGGGCTTCTGAAAACCCCGGGGGGGGAAGGGGAGGGTTCCCGAATCACGGCACTAATGGAGGATATCAAGAATCTCCGGGAGTCACTGCAAAAGCAAGAGGTAGACAACTTGAAAAGCATGGTGGGCTCTCTGGCCACCTCGCTTAGCGAGATGCGCAAAGAGATAGCAAACGGGGGCAGACTTGAGGGGCGCTATGCACTCATGGAAAAGACGATAGCCACGATTGACAACCAACTCAGCGGAATCAGGAGTGATGCCAAACCATTACTAGCGGCCATCGGTGGAGGAGGTGGAGGGCCGTCCAAGAGAAGCCCTGAGGAGAAAGCAAAAGTCGCTAGGGGTCTGAAACAAGCTGTCCCACTGGAGAAAGAGGCTAAGGAACTTGAAGATGAACTCTTGTTTGGTGGCAAGCAAGGTTGACAATTTCCCTCCTCGGAAACAATAATAAAGTTAGAAAACGGGGCGAGCTGAGAAGGGCTTGCCCCGTTCCTTTTTAGCAAGGAGGCATCACGTGGTACGACTACCAAAACTACCTGCCCCGCCCGACACCGAGGATATATTCTCCGTAATCGACAAGGCGGGTGACGCCATTGAGGCCGGGCTGAATATTATCGATAAGGTCGCTGACAAGTTTGACCAAGTAGCACAGAGGTTTGGACCACCGGAGCCTACAACCCCTACCAGAGATCCTGAGAGCCAGAAAGAGAGTCCTTTACCCACTACTCTGCCCCAACCATTGCCTGAAGAAAATCCAACGGAAGATATAGCTACTGCCTGCGTTCCCTGCGCGCTCGGACATTACAGTGGAGCTGCCAGACTGCTTAATGAGGCGTTTAGGTTTAGGGATGATGGTATAACAAGTAACCAGGTACTGGATGATATTGCCGGCGCTATTGGGGAATTGAATGCCATGGAGCGGGTCGACTTGACTCCGGAGAGATTGCAGAAGACTCCTCAGTGGGAGAGAACTATAGCCGATGAGGCCTTGCGAGAAAGCCGCAAATTGAGACACAGACTGGAGGGCATAGGCAGTATGGAGGAGATTGAAAAGGCCGCGGCTGATACCGAAAGCTATTATAAGAAGCTCAACCGCCAGTGGTACCGGGGGAGATTCGGCAATTTGGGCGCAAAGAAGGCTGAGGCCATAGCGCAAAGAGTGGGGGAGGAGTAATGGCGATTAAAATAGGCGATAGTAAGATACAGCAAATACTGGATGCGGGCCAAAAGCAGTTAACCCCTGATGAGTTTAAGGAGCTCACTGACTTGATTTTTGACCTTCAAGTTTACGGTCTTACTCCCTGGATAAACACCCAGCTGGGCAGGCTCATGGCCAAGCTCCAGTGGGAGCTGGAGCTAGAGCCCTCACCGGAGTGGGCAGAGGCGCTCCAGGCATGCGACTACGCCTTCCTGGGCAATGAGTTGAAGGCTATGTGCTACGGGGTCGGCGCATCTCCTGTCGGGCACAAGAAGCAGCTCTGCGCCCGTCTGTTCCGGAGAAAGGTACCCGAGGTGCTGGCGGTGATGGAGCCCTACCTGAAGGAAATGACCCCCGAGCAAATCAAAGAGGAAATCGAGCGGTACGCCCAGCTCGTGCGCCTTCCCCAGATTGAGCCTCTTTATGCCGAAAAGGTGAGGAAGGTCAAGGACAGGCTTGAAAGGATTCATCGAACGGATCCGGATGAGTTTTACCACCGGAAGAAAATTATCGAACAGGCAATTAAGGAAAGGGAGAAGGGCCGGCAGCAAACAATGCCGGAGCTTACCATTGATGAATTGAATGAATTATTGAAATTCACCGGGAGGTTATACCGATGAAAGGTGGTATCACAAAAAGAATCGAGGATGTCACCAAAGCCCTGGAAGAGAAGCAGCTGAAGAAGGCGCTTTATCTCAGTGAGGTCAAAGGGTTGGAAAAGCATCACCAGTGGATAGAGGAAGCGGCCCGCACCTGCCTAGCCAATAAAGACAACAAGGAAGTTTGCCAAGCAGCCATCAAGGAGTCCAGGAATAAAGTCCAGAGCACGGTCAGCCTGCCGGAAGATGATACCAGCCTTGAAGGATTGGAGGAGTATATGACAGAGCAGAAATTCCCCGAAGAGACAAATGAGAGAAACGTGAGAGAGACGGGAACTACCGAGTCCCCTGCGGTTCCCAGTGGGTTTTTGGCTAAAGCCCAAAAGACCGACGACGACGAGTTTGAAGAGTGTGAGGAGTGCCACGTGGCCGTGGCGGCGGCGAGGTTTGCCGATGTCTGTGCCGAGAAACCCGAGGATGCCGGCGGGTGTGAGCTGATAGGCCGCAGCCTGGAGGACGAGAACACCGAGCCTTCGGACTGGATAAAGGCGATGGTCCAGACCACGGAAAAGGCCCAGGGAAAGGCTAAAGAGGAGATGGTCGGGGCTATCACCGAGCTAACTGATTATCTCGAGCGGCGGAATAGCCCGCTTCTCAAAACGCTGGACAAGGAGGAGGCAAATGCCGAAAGAGCCGTTATATCCGCACATACCGAAAAGCCGACAAACCGTGCCGAAACTGGCACAAGATGAGTTAAGGTTCCTTCCCGACAGCCCTGAGGTTCTTACCCAGACGGTCACTGCCACTGGTTACCGGCAAAAGATCGCGAGTGTCTTCCGTGAGGCAATAGCCAGGGCAAAAGGGGTGAAGCGATGGTAGTAACCACAGCACCACCAAGAGTCCTCACCATGGAGGAATATGAAAGGGACTGGAAGCCTAAGGGTTGGGGCCTTATTATCATTGGCCCCACCTCAACCTGGCGGCAGGACTGGGGGGAGTGGGAGGCAATAAGGGATATCGTCCAAAATTCACTGGATGAAGCTGAAGCCTACCAGTATGGATATGACAGCCAGGGATTATGGATTGCGGATAGAGGTAAAGGGATAGCCGTTGTCGACTTTCTGCTCGGCCCACCGAAACTCAAGCCCGACTATGCTCGGGGTAAATTCGGTGAGGGCATGAAGATATCCGCCCTGGCCCTACTCAGGAAAGGCTACTCTGTCCACGTGGAGACTGTAGGCCGGGAGCTCTGGATTATCTTCCTGGAGCAAAAGGTGAACGGCAAGGCCGAAACACTGGCCGCCCTCTGGCGGTCCAATGGCGCCAGGGTTGGCACCACGTTCCATATCATCGGCTATGACGGTCCGGCCTTCGAGCGGTATTTCGCCGTCAACCTGCCCCGCAGACTCATTCGGGCGGAGGTTCCCAGCCCCCTGTCTGAGCCGATAAGGCGCTACAACCAGCTCATCAGGGCCGCAGAGATGGCATCAAGCCCTGCCGGCGGAGTAATATACGCCCGCGATATTTATATGAGGGATATCAAGAGCCGGTTTTCATACAACCTTTGGGGGTTCGACATGGCCCCCGACCGTCATGGACCGAAGAATGAAGGGGACATGTGGGTGGACATGGGCCGGCTGTGGTGCGGTATCAGCAATATCTACTTGCTGGAAGAATTCTTGCCTATGGTTCTGGATCCGCCTCAAGCAGAAGCGGAGGAGACCCGCAACATCAGCATGGACTCCTGGAGGATGGGCAAGGAGCCGGTCTCGGGAAAGCGGTATTTCGATATGGTAAATGAGCATACTTCGCCCTGGCAGGCGGCGTGGTGCAACGTTGTCGGCGACAACGCCGTCATCAGGACCACGGACCGCTGGGACGGAATGGTAAAGCACCTGGGCTACGTCTCAGTAGGGCTCCAGTGGGGAGTAAGAGACGCCCTGTCTACCGCAATCACCAGCGATAAGGAGTTGGTGCGAAGGTGCGAGGAGGCGTTGAGAGAGACCAAAGCCATTCCAGATGTGCAGTTGACAAAGCGCGCCTTCACTCACCTGAAGCTGGCGAGGGCAATAGCCTCTCGCTTTTCAGGTGTTGCCGGCGTCCATGGTGCTATTATTCCGCCGGCGTCGGACAGGACGCGGACAGCCGGGCTATATGACATGGGAACAGAAGAGATTATGCTGCACCTGGAGACCCTGGAGCACGCCGAGGGAACAGTTGATGCGATGATCCACGAGCTCGGTCACCACATAGCCTTTGAGCGCACCGACGACCCACTAAAGGCTGAGGACTTACAGCCGGCACATAGCGAGGCTATGACCTATGTGGCAAGTGTCGTCTTTGGAATGGCCGCCAACAAGGCGTACGATGAATATCTCCAGGAGGCGGTATGGTAAAGGGGGTGAAATAATGCCAAAACAACCATTGTATCCGCATATACCAGGGAAAAGGGAGCCGCTGTTCCCGCATGTACCGAGAGGTCAGCCGGCGGAAAGGCTACCGGCTTCACGATATGAATTCTTTCCAGAGAGCGTCAAGAGAAAGTTACCGCCAATAGGCGCAACAGGAGAGCAGAAAGACCCTATCGTACAGGTAAAATTCTTTACTCCTTGGACAAATTGGACATGGTATGGCATCGAGTTTGATGGCAAGGACATATTCTTTGGCTGGGTAGTGGGCTTGGAAAAGGAGTTTGGGTCATTCTCTCTTTCTGAGCTGCAATCACTCAAAGGTCCCGCCGGATTGAAAATAGAGAGGGATATTTACTTCGAGCCTAAACCAATTTCGCAGGTTATGAAAGAGCATGGTGAATCACTAGCATTGGTCCTCCCCCAGACCAAAGAAAAACTATACCAAAGAGGAGCAGACGGGTATCCCATTGGGTCTGACAAGATAATGCGCGATGCCTTGGGACCTATCCCGGACCCTGACCAACCATTCTGGAGCAGAAAGGGCTTTGTCAAACCAGTCAATATATATGGCTGGCAGTGGTCCCCGGACTATCATAGTTGGCGAGCCTACGTCAGGTTCCCGGATGGGACCGAGACATGGACAAGCCCATTGAAGCAGACTGGCGGCAGCCTGGAGCTTCTGGCCAGCACCGAAGGCGACCCGATAAGAAAGTTTTGCTGCCGTCTGTGCGGTGAGTGTGCGCCGAAGGAACTCCTGGAAGAGGGGATGTTCCTCGACAGGATATCCTGGCTCCGAAGCCACTATCAGGCTAAACATCCTGGTATGTGGGGTAAAATGTCGCCCATGACCGTTGAGGACGGCGAGCCGATACCGCCACAGTACCGCCACTTGACTAGCCTGGTGAGCGAGCCTTTGCCCAAAGAAGCCTATTAGGATAAGGTAGCGATGTCTAAGAAACCGTTATATCCTCATGTGCCGAAAAGAAGGGAGGTATTATTCCCCCATCGACCAAAGCACCAGTCCAAGCCTTATAATTTCACCTGTCTCCCTAACAATACCCTGGTACAAACCTTTGAGAGAGTTACAGAGTACGAAGTAACCGGGCAAGTTTTCGTTTATATCAATGGTTGCACTAAGCCAAAAT